>Ga0213820_1000242_pt1 | contig 49630 bp, 46 predicted proteins | sample MC6MC0910MG_FD_179889 | JGI IMG/M metagenome (GOLD analysis project Ga0213820, IMG submission 179889) | Enriched soil aggregate microbial communities from Iowa State University, Ames, United States - MC6-MC0910-MG | ecosystem: Environmental > Terrestrial > Soil > Unclassified | place: USA: Iowa... | reverse complement strand
TCAGCTGCGATTGAATATGAATTAAAATTCTTAAAAGAAAACATGGAAGTACACATTCAATCTTACCAAGGCGAAATGCTAGGTGTTGAATTACCAAACACAGTTGAATTAGAAGTAACTGAAACAGAACCAGGTATTAAAGGTGATACAGCTTCAGGCGGTACAAAACCTGCTACACTTGAAACGGGTCTTATCGTGCAAGTTCCTTTCTTCGTAAACCAAGGTGATGTGTTAGTTATCAACACTTCAGAATCTTCTTACGTGTCACGCGCATAAGCATCTATTTAAACCTACTCTTTTATAGGGTAGGTTTTTTCTTTTTTAATACATAAATTGCAAAAGTACAAAAAATGTGAAAATTATGGAGGTCGTATCGAGAAATAACGTTTACAATAAAAGTAAGGAGGGGAATGCAATGATACAACAATTAAAGATGCAATATCCAATTATTCAAGCACCAATGGCTGGTGTAACGACACCGAAATTTGTAGCTGCCTGCGCAGAAATTGGGATTTTAGGATCGATTGGGGCGGGCTATTTAGATGGTGAGCAGACAAGAAGCTTTATTCAGGAAGTAAAAAGGCTAACGCACAAGCCATTTGCCGTAAATTTATTTGTGCAGGAAGAGCCTCGGATTGATGTAGAGGTTCTACAAAAAGCACGTATGGCGCTTCAGCCTTATTATGATGAGCTAGGACTTTCCCCTGTGCAAAGTGTCATGTCTAACGAAGTATTTGAAGGGCAATTACAGGCAGTCCTTGATGAGCAAGTAGCAGTTTGCTCGTTTACATTTGGTATCCCTTCAGCAGACGTTATTCAACGTTTAAAAGACAAGGATGTTTATGTGATAGGTACAGCTACCACGTTGGATGAAGCCATTCAAATTGAGCAATCTGGCATGGATGCTGTCGTTTTACAAGGTGGCGAGGCTGGTGGTCATCGTGGATCGTTTACCAATCCGATGCAATTAATTGCTCGAGAAAACTTGTTACAGCAAGTGGCAGGCAAGATTTCGCTACCGATTATTGCAGCTGGTGGGATCGTCTCGAGTGAGGATGTGAAGCGTGCACTAGCAGAAGGTGCACAGGCAGTACAAGTTGGCACAGCTTTATTAGTAGCAGATGAATGTGAAATTTCGCCGCTATACAAAGATGCGATATTACAGTCGAAAGCACATCAGACAACGATTACGTATGCTTTTACTGGCAAAGCGGCCCGTGGCATCGCTAATCGTTTTACAGAACAAATGAAGGATGCTGTTGTAGCACCTTACCCACTGCAACATCATTTAACGTCTACGATTCGCAAAGAAAGCGCAGCGCAAGGAAATCCACAATATTTATCGATGTGGATGGGTGAAAATTGTCATCTCGTGCAGCCGGGCACAGTGAAAAGCATAATAGAAAAATTAGTATAGTATTGGTGCCAGTCACTCAAACAATTCAGAATTGTTTGAGTGACTGGCACTGTTCTTTTTTTTTGGAGTGCGACATATATTGCTGTACACGAGGGGGCGTATGAATGGAATTACAGGACGTATTAAGAGTCGCTGGAGTGGGACTAGTAGTAGCGCTTCTTCATGTTTTTTTTGATCAAACAGGGAAGAAAGAATTTTCATTTTTCTTATTTTTCATTGCCTACCTATATATGACAGCAGAATTACTCCGATTTTTACGTCTATTTTTCACTGAAATATTAACATTCTTCCAGTGGTTGACCTCATCTGGGTAAGTAAATGGAAATTGTTATTGTCGCTGTTGTCATGCTGCTTTTATTGTTGCTTATAAAAGAAGTCATACAGCCACTCCACGCACTCATTAGTGTGATGTTTGCATTTTTGTTGTTCGGTTTGTTGTTCTCGACACTCTTATTGCCATTCGTTAAACAATTAATGGATCTGCTCACATTTTTGCCCTATGCAAAAGCTATTGTCATGAGTGCTAGCCTTTTTTACGTAGGGCAATGGGTGTCAATGTTACTTGTGGAGCATAGTTATAAAGTGCTTGGCAGTATCGTTTTCGATGCGGTGAAAATTGTGATTTTGATGTATTGGTTTAAAGAATTTTTGGTTGTCTTACAGGGGGTGTCGGCTATTTTACAAAGGTTAAACTAAGGGGCGAAGCCAGTGCAGGAGCAACTACTCTCGTTTTTCATCGATCCATTTTTTCTCTTGCTCAAGATGACGCTCATATTGTGTGGCTACGTCATCATTATTTTAATTGTCAACATGCTTTTACCAGGGTTTGAAAAAGGGACAAGGATACTTTTCTTTCTTATTGTATTAGCCACAATTGGACCTGTAGTCGTAAAATCATTTCAACTCATTGATGAAATTGCACAGGGGCTGTCCCATATTTTCACGGCATTTTATCCGATTCTGACTTCTAGCTTTTTGTTGTCCAGCAGTATAACAGCCGTTGCTTCTTGGCAGCCTTTTCTGCTTTTTTTTGTACAAGTCTTAACGATAGTTAGTAGTAAATGGCTTATTCCTGGTGTGCTGTTGGCGATTGTCTTTGATGTCAGCAGTGTCATTGTCAAAGAAATCTCTTTTTCAAGAATTGCAGAATTGATTCGTTTTACCATTATGAGTATTGTTTCGGCATCTGTTATTTGCTACATCATTTTAATGTCGGCAAGCGGCGTTGCAGCATTTAGTGTTAATAAGGCAGTAGCAGAGCCAGTGAAAAAATTGATTGAAGAAAATATTCCTGTAGTCGGTTCCTTTATCGTTGATAGTTTTTCGATGTTTCAGCATATGACACAATTTTCTTCTTCGATTAGTAGTATAAGTGCGTTTATCGCTGTTATTACGGTAGCATTTATTCCAACTGTCCAACTCGTTGTCAGTGCCTATTCATTGAAACTATTAGCGGCCATTTTAGAGCCGATTGCTTTTGATGATATTTGTAGATTGCTTGATCATGTTAGTAAATCTCTATTTACGTTATGTGCAGTATCATTTTTAATTGCTTTTTCATTTATGTTTTCTTGTTTTTTCCTTATCGTTTTCGTGCAAGTGATGGCTGGGGGGAGATAGATTGATTCTTTTATTGGCATTGCTCTTTATTTGTCAAATATTCGTGTTTCTAACGGATGACCAACAAATTATAACACTAACAAAACTAGTTATTACATTAGTATTTTTGCAATTGCTATTAAAGATTCCATTTATCAATTCATAGGAAGAAACAAGCGTACATACACTTGAAAAAGAGAAGATGAAAGGAGGCAATGTACAAGTGATGTGGAAAAGGCACAAAAAAAAACAACGTCATTTATCGTCTTAATGTTGATTGCTGCCTCCGTGGGAATTTTCATCGTGTTTCCTATGTATCAAACGAATTCAACAAATGAAAAAGTAACACCGAATACGAATGAAGAAAAACTTGAGCAAACGCTTAAGGCTATGCAAGGTGTTGGGGAGGTAAAAGTCTATTTTTATTATGGAGAGATGACAGATGCTAAAGATGAAAATAAACTACTTAGCCAGTATTTTCGAGGGACTGACCAAAGTACAAAAGACGTATCAGGAATGCTAATTGTTTCAGAAGGTGCATCAGATATTTTTGTAAAAAATGAAATACGTGCTGTCGTCAGTCAAGTGATGCAATTACCTATTCATCGAATTATTATCGTTCCAATGGAAAATAAGGAGGAAAAGTAAATGCGCGTACGTAGAAGAACAGTTTGGTTTATGACATTATTAAGTCTTGTAGCAGTTATTTCAGTTTATTATTTGGTAGATCCTGCAAAACAATTTAATGGCTTAACGATTTTTACAGATGATACATTACAACAAACAGCAATTACTGGTGTTACAGATCAGGAGGCTACAAACAAAGATGCAACACAAGAAGTATTATCGCCAAGTCATTTATTTGAAGAAATGCGTATGCAAGTAAATGATGAAAGAAGCCAACTACGTGAACAACTAACACAAAAAATTGGTTCAGAAGAATATACAGCTGAAGAAAAAAATGAGGCTTATAATGAAATAGACGGTTTAATTAAACAGGAATCAGCAGAAGCAATGCTAGAAATGCTGATTAAGTCTTTAGGCTATAATGATGCTTTTGTTAGAGCAGAAGGCGAAAAAGTTTCTGTTACAGTAATGGCAGAAGAATTATCAAAATCGCAAGCAAATGAGATAATTTACTTGGTAAAAACGGAGTGGGAAGGCGCAAATGACGTACAAGTAAAATTCAGTGCGAATAACTATTAAAAAATAAAGAAAAAAAGGAATATTTAGTTTATCAATCAATTATTGTTATATATCAGCGCTATGAAAAGGCTTTCGCTAAGGAAACGAAAGCCTTTTATTATGTTTATATTTACTTAATTTGCATTTAAGTGTTTCATATTGGGTCAAAAAAATATAGAATAGTGATTGTAGTAGATTTTATTTCATAAGGAGAGTTAGAAATGTTCAAAATTCAAGAAATTCGTGAAATTATCAAATTAGTTGATTCTTCTTCAATCGACGAGTTCGTTTATGAAGTAGATGGCGCAAAAGTTAAATTAAAAAAGAATAATGTTGTTGTTACTGAAACTGTAGCACCTAAAAAAGTAGAAACAGCCCCTGTTGTACAACAATCTGCACCAGCACCTGCAGCACCAGTAGCAGCTCCAGCTAAAGTTGAAGAAGCACCAGCAGCAGCCCCTGCAAGTAACGACCCATCGTTACATAAAATTGTATCACCTATGGTAGGTACTTTCTATGCTGCTCCAAACCCAGATTCACCAGCATACGTAAAAGTGGGCGATAAAGTAGGGGACGAAACAATCGTTTGTATCGTAGAAGCAATGAAGCTTTTCAACGAAATCGAAGCAGAAGTTAAAGGTGAAATCGTTGAAGTACTTGCTAAAGATGGAGATTTAGTAGAATACGGCCAACCATTATTCCTTGTAAAAGCTGAGTAAGGAGTGCAAAATCATGAAAAAAGTTTTAATTGCAAACCGCGGCGAAATCGCTGTTCGTATTATTCGTGCCTGTAAAGAGCTAGGCATCCAATCAGTTGCCGTATATTCTGAAGCTGACGCAGATGCATTACATGTGAAGTTAGCTGACGAAGCATATTGCATCGGTCCGAAGCTATCAAAAGATTCTTATCTGAGCTTCCCTGCATTATTAAGCGTAGCAGAAAAAACAGGTGCAGACGGTATCCACCCAGGGTACGGTTTCGTTTCTGAAAATGCTGATTTCGCTGAAGCATGTGAAAATGCGGGCATTAAATTCATTGGTCCTTCATCTGATTCAATTAAAATTATGGGGATTAAAGACGTTGCTCGTACAACAATGGAAGCAGCAGGTGTCCCACTTGTTCCGGGTACTGGAATTGTACCAGATATCGAAACAGGTAAGGAGTGGGCTGCAAAAATCGGTTACCCAGTAATCATCAAAGCAACTGCTGGTGGTGGCGGTAAAGGTATCCGTGTCGCTCGTACAGAAGAAGACCTTGTAAAAGGTATTGATATTACGCAAAAAGAGGCTGCTGCAGCATTCGGTAACCCTGGCGTATATTTAGAAAAATTCATCGAGTACTTCCGTCACTGTGAAATCCAAGTGTTAGCTGATGGTTACGGTAATGTTGTCCATTTAGGCGAACGTGACTGTACAGTGCAACGACGTATGCAAAAATTAGTAGAGGAAGCACCATCACCTGCACTAACGCCTGAACGTCGTGCAGAAATGGGTGCAGCAGCGGTAAAAGCAGCAGAAGCATGTAACTATGAAGGTGCTGGTACGATCGAGTTCATCTATGACTATCAAGAGGACAAGTTCTACTTTATGGAAATGAACACACGTATCCAAGTAGAACACCCAGTTACAGAAATGATTTCTGGTGTGGATCTTGTACAACAACAGTTAAAAATTGCTTCTGGTGAGAAACTTCCTTTCACACAAGATGATATTAAATTAAATGGTTGGGCTATTGAGTGCCGTATTAACGCAGAAAACGCATACAAAAACTTTATGCCTTCAGCAGGTACGGTTGATACGTATATCACACCAGGTGGCTATGGTGTACGTATCGATTCTGCAGTTTATGCAGGTTATACAATCCCGCCATACTACGATTCAATGGTAGCGAAACTAATCGTTCATGCTGATACGCGTGAAGAGGCCATTGCGAAAATGAATCGTGCACTTGGTGAATTTGTAGTAGCTGGACCTGGTATCAACACAACGATTCCATTCCACCAAGCACTTATGAATAATGATGTTTTCAAATCTGCGCAATTTAACACGAAATTCTTGGAAGAGAACGACGTATTAGGAACAAACAAATAATTGTTTGGATCACCCTTCTGACTAGTAGTAGTCAGGAGGTTTTTTTATCTAGCGGTGTCGATTTTCTATTTTATGTTAAAATAAAAATGTATTGATAAAGAAGGGGGAGGGTGGTTATAAATAATTTTGAAGAATACGATGACCCAACTTTATATGACAAAGAAAATGAAACTTATTTGCCTGAATTGCCATTTTTGTTAAAATGGGCGTCCACTACACAAGGGACAATTATTGATTTAGCTTGTGGCACAGGGAGACTGACAATTCCGCTAGCTAAAAATGGTTGTCGTATGATAGGCGTAGACATCCATAATGGGATGTTAAAGGAGGCCCAAAAAAAATCAGCGACGCTTCATTTGCCGATTGAATGGCTGCAACAAGACTGTACGAAATTGCATGTACCAACGACAAGCCATTTCATTTATTCAGTAGGGAATTCCTTTCAACATTTTTTAACGAACGAATCACAAGATGTCTTCCTTTCTTCCGTGAACAAACATTTGGAAATTGGAGGTACCTTTATTTTTGGTACAAGGTTTCCTAGCGTAGAGGAATTACTTCAACCAAGTACAGAAGAATATTGGAGAACGTATACGGACCGTGATACGCTTCATACGGTTGATCTCTATACAATTAGTCATTATGATGCCTTAAGCCAAATCCAACACTATACAACCATTAGAAAGTATAAAAACAGTGATGGTCAAATTGTGGATGAAAAGAGCACAAAGATCAGTTTAAGATATGTATTTCCAAAAGAAATGGAACGCATGTTATTGAACAACGGTTTTGAAATCGTGGATGTATTTCAGGACTGGAAGGAAACGGCGGCCACCAATGAAAGTTACGAGTTAATCTATGTTTGTAAAAAAATCAGCACTTGAAAAACGAATAATATTTCTCTTCCTTCAACTATTAATAGTTTGAAGGTTTTTTCTATAAGGAAACGCTATAGAAATTACAAAACTTGCGTATATGGGTAATCTATACGCAAGTTCATCACGATTGGCGTAAAAAATTTTATAGTTTACTAGATAAGAAAAAATTCAGCACCCAACCTACTATTGAAACAATAATAATACTCCCCGCATGTTTCTTATGTTGGCTGACGCCTATTATGCCCATAATGGTTCCTAATAATGGTGATACCAATAAAGCTATAATATAAGCAATAATATTATAGGTTTTATAACCGTAAACTTCGCTTTTTTCCATTTCAATTGTTTCACTATCCATCTTACAATCCCCCATTTTGAGCTATCTGGAATATCTTTCTATATAAAGCGATTGTAACACGTAGGGAGAGCAAGGAGTAGATTATTAACAGTAAACAATTAATATAACCATTCAAAAACTTTCGCAATAACGTACAATGGCGTGCCAACTAACACGACACCTGCGATAAAAGATAGTATTAATTTTAAAACATCAAGAACAGCTCCTGAAACATCATCCATCAGTTCCCTCATTCATTACATCCTCTCTGTCATTATGTTCACCATGTTGAAGCTGTTATTATGTAAATTTTAACATAATTTATTGCGAAAAATGAATTTGGACGTTTTTGGATGAAGATAATTGAATGCGATTTTTTCATGTACTATAATTTTAATACGTGACGTGAATGTAATAGCAAGTGGATTATTTATCGTAATCGTCCAAAAATATTCACGAAAACACGACTAAAAACTTAGAAAATGCTGCTAGGGGGATATTTACATGAACAAAACATTTAAAATTACAGTGCTAGAAGGTTTGCATGCAAGACCAGCAACATTACTCGTCACAACTGTATCAGCGTTTGAATCAGAAGTATCCATTACATACAACAAAAAATCTGCAAATTTAAAATCCATTTTGGGTGTTCTGTCCCTTGCCGTATCACCAGGATCTATTATAGAAATAGCAGCGGAAGGATCAGATGCAAGTGAATTGTTAAATAAAGTAACAGAAGTTATCACCTCGCAAGGGATTGGTGAGGAATGCTAGCAATAAGCGGTATTGCTGTTTCTGATGGGATTGCCATAGCTGGCAGGGGTCCGTTCATCTAAAAAAGAGCGGCAAAAATCAATGCTTTTTGTTTAGTTGCAAAGATGACAGCGTCTTTCTTAAGCGAAACCTTCCTTTTTATAGTATACTAAGCATAACAACTGCATTTGCTTGCGATGCGTATGGGAAAGGATGATATTTGTATGGCAGAGAAAGTAGGACAATCTTTCGTACAACCAACACCTTCTGGGAAAGAAGAGCTTGGGAAAATTGAAGTGGCTGCTGAAGTAATTGAGGTTGTAGCTGGAATCGCTGTTAACGAGGTAGAGGGTATCGCAGCAACTCGTGGCAATATTGCAACAGGTGTCGTGGAACGCTTCGGCAAAAAAGTACACAATAAAGGCATTAAATCTGGTGTCACAGAACATGGTGAAATTGCCATCGATGTTTTTTGCTATGTAAAATACGGCTATTCGATTCCGAAAGTAGCAAAGGATGTACAAACGCAAATTCGCCAAGCGATTTTCAATATGACTGCACTTGAAACAGCAGAGGTGAATGTACATATAACAGCTATTCACTTTGAAAAAGAAGAAGTCATAACTCACGAATAATAAAGAGGAGCTGCCAACGTGGTGATCATTCACCATTGAAGGCAACTCCTCTTTTTGTTAATTGTCGGTAAGTGCAGTTTTTTTATAAAACGATATTTTTTGGTTTTTTCCAGAAAAATGCAAGAATTACGCCAAACACTAAGACGATTGTAGCGAAGTAATATGGGTAGTTTAAATCGATGTCGAATAACATACCACCGATAATCGGGCCAAATATATTACCAAGACTTGTAAACATAGAGTTCATACCTCCGACAAAGCCTTGCTCGTTTCCTGCGATTTTCGATAAATAAGAAGTAACGGCAGGACGGATTAAATCGAAACCGACGAAAATAAAGAATGTCACAAATAAAATAGCGAAATAATGATTTACCACGGTCATAGCAAATGTCAGCACCGCCGAAAGGATGAGTGAGTAACGGATGACATTAATTTCACCCATTTTCTTCGTTAGCCAATCAAATAATAACAGTTGGGCAAGCGCACCAATAATACCACTTCCGGTAATGATAATCGCAATATCCGATGGTGTAAATGCAAATTTATGATCAACGAATAAGCTAAAAAGTGATTCGAATGCTGCAAGACCAAATGACAGAACAAAAATAAGCACAAATGCAATGAAATACAAAGGGCTAAAAATACGTTTGGTACTGCTTGAAATAGATGGTGCAGCTTCGGTATCATCCATAGCACGCGTCGGTTCTTTTAACAATGTAAATGACAATAGTGCTGCTAGAAAACCTAGAATACCAGCGGCATAAAAAGGAATGCGTGTGCCGAATTCTGCTAAAAATCCACCAAGTCCTGGTCCTATAATAAAACCGGTACTAATAGCAGCGCTCATATAGCCAAGCGCTTTCGGACGTTGAGCCATCGTTGTAATGTCGGCAATAAATGCTGTTACGGCAGGCATAATAAACGCAGCACTTACACCACCGAGCATACGTGATACAAATAATATTTCAATGGTACGACCCATCCCGAACAATAGCTCCGATAAGCCAAAAATAATTAAACCAACAACAATCATAATTTTTCGGCCGATACGGTCGACTAGTCTGCCGGCAATTGGCGAAACAATCAGCTGCGTAATGGCGAATGCAGCAACCATATAGCCAACGACAGAGCCTGTAATATTCAGTTCATTCATTATGGTTGGTAAAACGGGAATAACCAATCCTATGCCTAAAAAGGCGATAAATAGATTGGATAATAAAATAGTTAGCGTTAAAGCTTGTTTCTTGTTCATTTTTCTCTCCTTCAACAGTTCACGATACATGAGATTGATAATCTACTAGAAGATTGCCTCCTCATACAATAAACCCTATAGTAACTATAGGGTCAAAACATTTGTTTTATTTTTTTCGTCTTATGTGCTTTAGTGTGGAAGTAAAATGACATCGTTATACAACGTATAATTAGTCATTTCCTGTCAAAGGAAGTGGAATGCTCAAATTATTAACAAACAGCGTGTTGTCTAATTTTTAATTCGACAATAAATTTCTTTTCTCGCTCAGAAGTAATCGTTGCGGGCATATAAAATTCATAAACCGTGGATTCAAATGAGCTTGTTTGCGCATCGACATAATTTTTAAGCTTTTCATAAAAAGAAAAATACGTATCTGGATGATAAATAAATGCAATACAAGCATATTTACCTGCGGGTACAATCGTTTGTTTCATATTGTTTGAAAGTTTGGAAAATGTTCGTTCCGTTAATAGTGGCGTAAAGATCGCATCATAAATAATATCGTTGACATCTTGATAATGCGCTAGCGGAAAAATACATCCATAGCGACTATTTAAAACACTGCCTTCATTCTCAATAATTTTCGTTAATGTTCCATAATACTTATTTGTGCTTGATGTAGGTGTCAGTTCAGTCGTAGTGACTTGTAATATGGGCATTTCTTCTTCAAAACGCGTATATACCTCTCCGAAAATAGGAATTTCGATTTGTTCTTGCATTTGTTTTTTTGTTTTCAAAAGTGTATATTTCACTTCGTTCAGCCGAGCGATTTTTTCTTCGAGACGTTGTTCCTGTTGTTCTAAAAAGACAAGGAGTTCTTCAGGTGTGAGCATCAACGCCTTTTTAATGTCCTGAAGCGATGTCCCGATATATTTTAGCGATTTAATGATATCTAAGTAAAAAATTTGACTATCTTTATAATAGCGGTAATTGCTAGCTGAATCGGTATAAGCGGGTTTAAATAAATCAATTTGGTCGTAGTATCGGAGTGTCTGCACAGAAAGGTTTGCTAATTTTGCGACTTCGCCAATTGTATAATAGTGTTCGTTCATAGTTTGCCTCCAATAGGAAATAATGTTGCTGTGTTGTTTAGTCATGCTAGATGAACGTTAAAGAACTATGTTTTTATTATTTTCGGCAAAAATACTAAAAAGCTTTAAATTATCAAATGACTATTTTCGATGTAGTACCATTTATTTATTATTTTAAATAGAAAAACAATCGTAAGCAAATTGATTGGAAGAGAATCGAAGGTAGCACTTCTAAATTCAAATATCAACATAGTTGAAGTTAAATAAGTAGAAAGTTGCTTGAAAAAGGTTTCAGATTATTGAAAACTTGCTTGAATTCGTGTTTATCGTATGAATTTATGCTATTATAAACCTTAATGCCACTTAAGAAGGAGAGCTTTACATGAAACGACATGAAGCACGTGAAAAAGCGTTGCAAGTTTTGTTTCAGCTAGACAATACTGATCTAACAGTCGAAGAAGCAAAAGAACATATTAAAGGTCAACCAACAAATGCTTTCTACGAAAAGATTGTAAATGGAACAGCTGAACATTTAGAAGAAATTGATGCAGCATTAACGCAGCATCTAGAAAAGTGGTCACTTGCCCGTCTACCAAAAATTGAGAGAACAGTTTTAAGACTAGCTGTATACGAACTTTTATACATGCAAGAAACACCAAAAAGAGTAGTACTTAATGAAGCAATCGAGTTATGCAAAACATTTGGAGACGAAGGTTCGTCAAAATTTGTTAATGGCGTACTTTCTAAATTTACAGAACAATAAAATGTGTTGAATTGGAAGGAGTAACTAAGGTTTATGTCAAGTGCAATTATTAATGGTAAAGAGATTGGTCAAGAAATTCGGAATACAGTAGCAGAGCGTGTAGCTCGTTTAAAAGAGCAAGGATTAACACCAGGCTTAGCGGTTGTTCTAGTTGGGGACAACCAAGCTTCAGCTACATATGTGAGAAATAAGCAAAAATCTTGTGAAGCTATTGGAATGTTTTCAGAACTAATAAAACTACCAGAAGAAACAACACAAGCTGAGCTTTTAAGCCAAATTGAAAGTTTAAATAATCGTGAAGATATTCACGGTATTTTAGTTCAATTACCACTCCCAAAACATATTGATGAGGATACTGTTATTGCTACAATTGCCGTTGATAAAGATGTAGACGGCTTCTCACCGGTTAGCGTTGGGAAAATGATGCTTGGCCAAGAAACATTTTTACCGTGTACACCGTTTGGCGTGATGAAGCTTCTTGAATATTCAGGAATTGAAATCGCTGGTAAGCATGCTGTCATTGTTGGTAGAAGTCATATCGTCGGGAAACCGATGGGACAGCTTTTGCTACAAAAAGATGCAACGGTGACATATACGCATTCAAAAACACCAGATTTACCTTCATTCACAAAACAGGCTGATATTTTAATTGCAGCGGTTGGACGTGCGAACTTTATTACGAAAGAGCATGTTAAAGAAGGGGCTGTTGTTATTGATGTTGGCATTAACCGCGATGAGAACAACAAACTTTGCGGAGACGTTAACTTTACAGAAGTTGACGGGATTGCCTCTCACATTACACCAGTACCAGGTGGTGTAGGGCCGATGACAATTACGATGTTACTCTTCAACACAGTGCAAGCGGCAGAAATGACACTTGCAAATAACAATAAAGTTATAAATTAAGAACCAATTTTTTCGTTTGCTTAGAGAGCCATCTCAGTACTTTTGAGATGGCTCTCTTTTTATAGAATGCTATGATTCGCCATTAAACTATAGGAAATCGCCACGAAATCGGGATAATTCGCCACTAAACTAGAGAGAATTGCCATGAAGTCCAAATATATCGCCATGAAGTCATCCGCAACGCTGTTTGTCTGACACAGAGTAGCCACTTTCATACGAGCCAAGATGGCAATAAATATGGTACAGTATAGTTTTAAAGCTAGGATGAAAGATAGACGTTTTTTCGAGCAAAACTGTATTTACACACGTCATGCGCTATAAAAAATGTTATGATAAATGTAGTTTTGTGAAAAACTTGATTTTAGTAAAGGAGCCGAAAAATAATGTCATCAGCTTCTTATTTAACTGTAAAAGCATTAACAAAATATATTAAACGTAAATTTGATGCCGATCCGCATCTGCGTGAAGTGTATGTCAAAGGGGAGTTATCGAATGTTAAAATTCACCAATCTGGGCATATTTACTTTACTTTAAAAGATGATGGCGCACGTATTGCTGCTACGATGTTTAAAACTGCAGCAACCAAATTAGCATTTGAACCAAAAGATGGTATGCAAGTATTCATCAGGGGAGATGTAAACGTTTACGAAGGTTACGGTACATATCAACTATATGTGCAGGAAATGCAACCAGATGGTATCGGTAGCTTATTTGTCGCCTTTAACCAACTGAAAGAACAGCTGCAAAAGGAAGGGCTTTTTAAACCAGAATGGAAGCAGCCAATTCCAAAGTTTCCTGAAAAAATTGGTGTTTTAACTTCCACAACTGGGGCAGCCATTCGTGATATTTGTACAACATTAAAGCGACGTTATCCATTGGCTGAAATTATGATTTACCCAACACTTGTACAAGGCGCCCAAGCGGCACCTAGCATCGTCCAAAATATTGAGCGCGCCAATCAAGATGCCTTTTGTGACGTCTTATTAGTCGGACGAGGTGGCGGCTCTATTGAAGATTTATGGGCGTTTAATGAGGAAGCGGTTGCACGTGCCATATTTGACAGTCGCATCCCAATTATTAGTGCAGTAGGGCATGAAACGGATACGACAATTGCAGATTTTGTCGCAGATTTGAGAGCCCCGACACCTACTGCCGCGGCTGAAATGGCTGTTCCTGACCAGCAGGAGTTGTATCAAAGAGTACTGCAGCAAAAATCCCAGCTTCATCAAATGGTTAGAGCGCAACTTCTAACAGAACGACAACGTCTTAATAAGCTACAGCAGTCTTATCCTTTATCAATGCCAGAGAGGTTATATCGTCCGTTTACTGAACGCTTAGCACAACTGGAGACGACTTTGCAAAAAGCCATGCAGGTCGATTTGATGAAAAAAGAAGCGCAGCTTCAAAAACTGCATAGTGCCGTGGAGCAACAATCGCCGAAAAAGGCACTTGTATATCATCAAAGGGAGTTGGCACACCGTGTCCAACAACTAACACGTTCAGCTTCGCACTATGTCACGAAGCAAAAACAACAATTTGAGGCGTCCGTAAGAACACTGGAAGCTTTAAATCCACTTGCCATTTTAACAAGAGGATTCACTGTAGCCTACAAAGATGACAAAGTGTTGAAATCGTCAACTGACTTAAAGCGGCAAGACAAATTAACACTGTCATTCCACGATGGCAAAGTCATTGCCGAAGTGACAGATGTATTGCCAAATAGTAAGGAGGAATCGCAATGACGAAGAAGCAACAAAGCTTCGCAGAAGCAATGACGGCACTGGAAGAAATAGTCCGCCAATTAGAACAAGGTGATGTACCATTAGAAAATGCAATTGATTTATATAAACAAGGCATGGAGCTTTCGCAATTTTGCCATGGGAAACTCCAGCATGCCGAAGAACAGTTAATTTCAATTGTCCAAGAGACAGGTGAAACAACAGCATTTGATCCGTTAAAGGGAGAGAACTAGTTAAAATGAACGAACAATTAAAACATTTTATTCAAAGCAACACACCACAAGTCGAAGCTGAAATGTTTGCACTTGTTGAAAAAATTGACGCACCGACGAATTTAAAGGAATCGATGCTATATTCATTAAAAGCGGGTGGTAAGCGTATTCGCCCATTGTTTGTACTAGCGGTTTTAGAACTATACGGCAAAGAGAAGAAGGCGGGTTATACAGTAGGAGCCGTTATTGAAATGATTCATACGTATTCTTTAATCCACGATGATCTACCGAGCATGGACAACGATGATTTCCGTCGCGGCAAGCCAACGAACCATAAAGTATTTGGTGAGGCACTGGCAACGCTTGCAGGTGATGCATTAAATACGTTAGCATTTGGTATTTTAGCACGCATGGATTTATCAGCTGAGCAACGAATTGAGCTTGTTCATCTTCTAAGCGTTGCGGCTGGTGCAGAAGGAATGGTTGGCGGGCAAGTACTCGATATGGAAGGGGAGCAACGTCAACTAAGCCTCACTGAACTGGAGCACGTTCATGTCAATAAAACGGGTGCACTGTTACGATTTAGTATTGAATCAGGCGCCGTATTAGCAAATGCATCACAACAAGATCGAGCTACTTTAAAGGAGTACGCTCATCACATCGGCCTTGCTTTCCAAATCCAAGACGATATTTTAGATATTGAAGGAACAACAGAGGAATTAGGCAAGACTGCTGGTAAGGATGTAGCGAGCGATAAAAGCACATATCCTGCATTACTAACATTAGCTGGTGCGAAAGAAAAACTTAACGATCATTATCAGCTTGCCATTGCAGCACTTGATAAGTTACAAGTAGATGTAAGTTTACTGCGTGAGTTTGCAGCCTATATTGTTCATCGTAAAAACTAAGAGAAAAAAAGGGCGTTAAAGGTAAAGAATATGCTAGAATAGGTGGGGACGTTTGCCAATAGGCAAACAATAAAGTGTTCGTACTTTTAGCATATGGATAACACTGTTATAATGGTGGAAACACGATTGCGGTGAATAATTTATTGAAAAGGTGTGTGAGAAAGGTGGATTTAAACAACATTTCTAGTCCATCCTTTTTAAAAAACTTAACGAAGAGAGAGCTTGAACAACTTGCGAAAGAGATACGCGCTTTCTTAATCGAAAAATGTTCTGTCACAGGTGGTCATATCGGACCGAACCTAGGCGTTGTGGAGCTTACACTTATGCTTCATAAAATGTTCGACAGTCCAAAAGATAAGTTTTTATGGGATGTTGGCCACCAAGCTTACGTGCATAAAATTTTGACAGGTCGTGCGAGTCAATTTGACACATTGCGTCAGTTCAAAGGGCTTTGTGGATTTCCAAAGCTTGTGGAGAGTGAACATGATGAATGGGAAACAGGTCATAGCTCGACTTCGTTGTCAGCAGCCATGGGTATGGCAGCAGCACGTGATATTAAAAATGAAAAAAACTTCGTCGTACCGATTATTGGGGACGGTGCTTTAACAGGCGGTATGGCGCTTGAGGCGTTAAACCATATTGGACATGCAAAAACAAACATGATTGTCATTTTAAATGATAATGAAATGTCCATTGCGCCGAATGTTGGCGCATTACACAGCATATTAGGTCGCTTGCGAACTGCCAAAGAATATTCTAAAGCAAAAGAAGAACTGGAATCGTTAATTACCAAAATTCCTGTGTTAGGTGGAAAGCTTGCTTCAACTGCCGAACGATTAAAGGACAGCTTGAAATATTTAGTCGTTTCTGGTGTCTTTTTTGAGGAATTAGGCTTTAAATATTTAGGCCCAATTGATGGTCATGACTTTGAAGCGCTTGAAACGACATTATCGTATGCTAAAAAAGTAAAAGGTCCAGTGCTTGTTCATGTCATTACGAAAAAAGGTAAAGGCTATAAACCAGCTGAAGACGATACAATCGGTAACTGGCACGGAACAGGTCCATATAAAATGGAGACTGGTGCATTTGTCAAATCAGAGACAAAAGGTCCTGCTTGGAGTAGCTTAGTTGCTGAAACTGTGCGCAAAATAGCGCATGAAGATGAACGCATTGTGACGATTACACCAGCAATGCCTGTTGGCTCAAAATTACAAGGCATTCAACAAGATTTTCCAAAGCGCTTTTTTGATGTGGGCATAGCTGAACAACATGCTGCCACAATGGCTGCGGGTCTTGCTACTCAAAAAATGAAGCCGTTTTTAGCTATCTACTCAACGTTTTTACAGCGAGCATATGACCAAGTGCTTCATGATATTGCACGCCCTAATTTAAATGTCTTTATCGGAATCGACCGTGCAGGCTTAGTCGGTGCAGATGGGGAAACACACCAAGGTGTCTTTGATATTGCATTCCTTCGCCATATGCCAAATATGACGATTATGATGCCAAAAGATGAAAATGAAGGCCAACATATGGTGAAAACAGCAATCGATTATAATGGCGGACCAATCGCACTACGTTATCCACGCGGCAATGGTATTGGTGTGCCGATGGATGATGAGCCGATGAGCTTACCAATTGGAAGCTGGGAAGTGTTACGTGAGGGGAAAGATGCGTCCATTTTAACATTTGGTACGACCATTCCGATGGCAATGGAAGCAGCTCATATGTTAGCTCAACAAGGTATAGAAATCGAAGTAGTCAATGCACGATTTATCAAGCCGATGGATGAGGATATGCTGCATCGAATATTTACTAGTAATAAACCGGTGTTAACAATTGAAGAGGCAGTATTACAAGGAGGCTTTGGCAGCGGCGTATTAGAATTCGCGCATGACCATAGCTATTTAAATGCCATTATTGATCGAATGGGTATTCCTGATCAATTTATTGAACATGGAAACGTTGACCAACTGCTCGCGGAAATTCATATGACAGCAGAAGATACAGTAGCACGCATGCAAGTGTTACTACAACAAAAACAGCAAGTAGGTTTAAATAAATAATGACAAAACAACCGAAAGAACGTGTAGACATTTTACTTGTGGAACGTGGTTTATGTGAAACGCGCGAAAAGGCCAAACGCTCCATTATGGCAGGTCTCGTGTTTTCCAACGAAATACGTATCGACAAGGCGGGAGAAAAAATTGCCATCGATGCACCACTTCAAGTAAAAGGTTCTGATTTAAAATATGTGAGCCGTGGTGGCTTAAAGTTAGAAAAAGCTTTGCAAATTTTTGATATGTCTGTAGAGGGGAAGCTGATGCTTGACATCGGCTCTTCTACAGGAGGATTTACAGATTGTGCCTTACAAAATGGTGCTAGACATTGTTATGCACTAGATGTAGGTTCGAACCAACTAGCATGGAAAATTCGTTCGGATGACCGCGTAACCGTTATGGAAAAAACGAATTTCCGCTATACAACTGCAGCTGATTTAACAGAAGGTTTACCGGAGTTTGCTACAATTGATGTTAGCTTTATTTCTCTATCATTGATTTTACCTGTGTTAAAAACGGTATTAATGCCAGGTGGCGATGTTATGGCGCTTGTTAAGCCACAGTTTGAAGCAGGGAAAGAGAATGTTGGTAAAAAGGGCATCGTCCGTGATAAAAAAGTACATCTCGATGTGTTAGAAAAAACGGCTGCGATGGCAACAGAAGTTGGCTTTGTCGTAAAAGATGCTTCTTATTCACCGATTACAGGTGGAGAAGGGAATATTGAATTTTTATTCCATTTAGTGAATCCTATTGCTGATGAAGTGATTAAGCCATATACAGCTTTTAATGCACTCGTCGAAGAAGCGCATAGTGCACTAAAATAACACGTGCTCATTAAGTAGAGCCGTGTTTTTTCTTGTGCTTTTATGCCGAAGATGGTAGTGTAATTATACAAATATTTAACTATTTATAAGAGGTGAACACTTTGAATAAAGGACAAAGACATATACGTATCCGTGATATTATTGCAAATCATGAAATTGAAACGCAAGATGATTTAGTCGATTTTTTAAAAGATGCAGGCTATAATGTGACACAAGCAACAGTGTCACGAGATATTAAAGAATTGCATTTAGTAAAAGTACCATTACAGGATGGACGCTATAAATATAGCTTACCCGCAGACCAACGATTCAATCCTGTACAAAAATTACATCGTGCATTAGCAGATGCATTTGTCAGCATTGATGGCGCCTCTCATTTTTTAGTGATGAAGGCACTTCCGGGTAATGCCAATGCAATTGCTTCTTTACTGGATCATTTAGATTGGCCAGAAATTTTAGGTACCATTTCTGGGGATGACACTATTTTAATTATATGTCGCGATGAAAATGAGCGAGAAAATACAAAAAATCGCTTATTGGGCATGCTATAATCGTGAAACTGTCATCGATTTTTTCACTTAATAGTTGAAAATAAATCGATTACAAGCTGTTGCTAAATACTCCCTTGATTAAAGTGAAGCGGGTTTTTTTGCTTCAGCTAGTACAGATGACAATAGCAGTTGATTTTAATTCAGAGGTGACATTTTGTGTTAAGAGAGCTTAGTATTCGAAATTTTGCTATCATTGAGGATTTAACGGTTAGTTTTTCAGACGGTTTAACTGTGTTAACAGGTGAAACGGGTGCCGGGAAATCTATTATTATTGATGCGGTGCATTTACTTGCTGGTGGTAGAGGCAATTCAGAATTTATTCGTCATGGCGCTAAAAAAGCCGAATTAGGTGGGCTATTTCAAATTTCAAGTGTAACACATCCGGTCTATAAAAAACTGGAAGAGGCAGGCATTGAAATAGAAGAGGATTCCATTATTTTACGCCGTGATTTAAATGATACGGGCAAGAGTGTTTGTCGGGTAAATGGCAAATTAGTACCATTATCAGTTTTACGGGATATTGGGGCAAGCTTGATTGATATTCATGGTCAACATGAAAACCAAGAACTTATGGATGAAAAGCAACACATAAATTTACTCGACCAATTTGCCGAAGAGCAACTGGCACCAATTCTTGAAAAATACAGTACACAATACAATGAATATCGTGCATTAAAAAAAGAATTAGCTACCATTTCAATCGATGAGCAGTTAATGGCCCAGCGAATAGATTTGTATCAATTTCAAATGAAAGAGCTTGAAGATGCAAATTTAAAGCTAGGCGAAGAAGATGAGCTTGTAGATGAACGTCGCCGTCTAATGAATTTCAATAAAATTTTTGAACGTTCAAGTGCCGCATATGAAGCCATCCAAGGAGAAACGAAGGGTCTTGATTGGATTGGCACTGCCATGGGCGCATTAGATGATGCTGCGATGATCGACGAACAGTTTAAAGAGGCTTCCGAGTCGGTAACGACAGCTTTTTATGCGTTACAGGATGCGGCCTATCAAGTGAAAAATGTTTTAGATGAGCTAGAATTCGATCCAGCACGTTTAAATGAAGTGGAACAACGACTTGCACTATTCCAAAATTTAAAGCGCAAATACGGTTCCACTGTTGAAGACATCATTGCCTATTATGAGAAAATCAAAACAGAGCTGAACGAGCTGTTAAATCGCGATGAAATTTTACAAGTAAAAGAACGAAAAGTGCTTGAAATGGAAGTCGTCTTAAATGAGCTTGCAGAAGAATTATCCGCAGTTCGCAAAGAAGCGGCGAATCAATTAAGTGAAGCCATCATGGCAGAGCTACGTGAATTACATATGGAAAAAGCAAAATTTATCGTAAATTTTGATGCTTTACCTTATTTTGATATCAATGGTAAAGACCAAGTGATCTTTTATATTTCAACGAATGTTGGTGAACCACCAAAGTCTTTACCAAAAATTGCTTCTGGAGGAGAATTATCGCGTATGATGCTAGCGTTAAAAACGATTTTCTCTTCTTCAAATGGTGTAACGTCCATTATTTTTGATGAAGTAGATACTGGTGTCAGTGGGCGTGTCGCACAAGCAATTGCTGAAAAAATTGCCGCAATTTCTGTTAATTCTCAAGTTTTGTGTATTTCGCATTTGCCGCAAGTCGCAGCAATGGCCGATCATCATTATTTTATTAAAAAAGAAGTGGAACATGATCGTACATTTACATCATTAGCTGAAATTGATACGCGTGCTCGTATTGAAGAAGTAAGTAGAATGATGTCAGGTGCAGAAATTACCGATTTAACGTTACAGCATGCAACAGAATTATTAAAAATGGCGAATGAAAGAAAAAAACAAATGCGTTAACTTGTACCGAAATCCAGAGACAGTCAACTGTTTCTGGGTTTTTTTCATTTTGCACAAATATTTACCGCTTATAAGAACCGTACAACAACACATAGTAAAAAGACAAAAATCAAAAGGAGGTGTCGTATGAATCGTCATTGGCGTCAATTTGTCATTTTGCCTATGCTCATCGTTTTGTTATGTTTACCCATTCAGGCATTTGCGGCCAAAAAATTAATACCGATGGGCGAAGCAATTGGAATTCAGCTTCAATTATCACATGTATTTGTTGCTCATGATGTGTTATTAGCTTCCAATCAATGGATGAAAGGAGGCGCGGTTATTGAAAAAATAAATGACACAACGGTAAAGACGCTTGCTGAGGCCAAACAAGCAATTGCTAAACAGGGGCAACAAAAATGGACGATAAAAAGTGAAGGAAAAGAAGTCACAGTGGATTTACAAGAGCAAGAAGCAGAACATGTCATCTCTTTTTTAAAGGATGAAACAGATGGAGTAGGGACATTGACATACATTGATCCAGAGACATTAAATTACGGAGCATTAGGTCATCAAATAGTCGATTCAACGCTTCAAGAAGCACCTGTCTTCCGAGCAGGCTCCATTTTCTTAGCATCCATTCAACAAATTCGTAAAAGCCTTCCTGGACAACCTGGCTATAAAATATCCTCCATTGAAAAACATCAGGAACGACTAGGTAGTATTGATAAAAATACAGTTTACGGAATTTTTGGCCGATGGGAAGATAGTTATCAACAAAGATTGCCCAAAGCCATCGAAATTATGCATGCAAAAGATATAAAAGTGGGGAAAGCTGAAATTTATACAGCGATAGAAGGCAGTAAAGTCGAAACATTTTCGATTGAAATTATTAAAGTCGAAAATGAACGGCTTGAATTTATCGTCTCTGACGAAAAGCTCATTGAAAAAACAGGGGGAATTTTACAAGGGATGAGTGGTAGTCCAATCATTCAAAATGGTCGTTTCGTTGGGGCCGTCACCCATATGTTTGTAGAAGAACCGAAAAAAGGTGCGGCAATTACCGTGGCGGAAATGTTGAAAAAATCTTCATAAAAGAACGGGGCTGCCTTTGGTAGCTCCGTTTTTTCATGAAAAAACTAAGAGAAACAAGCTCTTTCCCTAAGTATTTCAGCGATAAAACAAAACACTTTAGCGATACTTAAAAAAAAGTGTAGTTTTATCTCAGTTTATTCACTAAAATAAGGGGTATGAGCATTCGACAATTTGCAGGTAACTATCGTAACTTGTCGATAAAAATAGAAAGTATCGGACTACATACTCATTTTTGGAAATAGAAAAGGTTTTTAAGCAAAAATGTCGAAAATTCCACAGTGTGCCAAAATAGACATTAGGGGTAAAAGGTTTGTGCTTTGAACAGTCAAAGCAAAGTCCAGAAGGAGGAATTGAAATGACAAAGGTAAAAGTGGCGATAGCAGATGATAATCGAGAATTATTAAAAACAATGGAGCATTATTTTCAAGGACATCCCGAAATTGAAATAATTGCAACGGCGTCAAACGGGAAAGTATGTCTTCAAATGCTTGAAGAATTTTCTCCTGATATTTTATTACTAGATATTATTATGCCTCATCTAGATGGTTTAGCTGTTTTAGAGGCGATGTATCAAAATGATCGAATGTCTTCAGTGCAAGTCATTATGCTAACGGCATTTGGTCAAGAAGATGTTATGAAACAAGCGGTGGATTTAGGGGCATCCTACTTTATGTTAAAGCCATTTGAATTCGATCAGCTCGTTCAAAAAATATTGCATTGTGCTGGCCAAAAGGCAGCAATACCGAAAAAGTCAAGTGTATTACAGCCAACAACTCCTCAAAAATTAAATCAACATCAGCTTGATAGCACGATTACAGCAATTATTAAAGAAATTGGAGTGCCTGCCCATATTAAAGGTTACTCTTATTTACGAGAAGCGATACAAATGGTGTTTGAAGATATCGAGTTATTAGGTTCTGTGACGAAAATTCTTTATCCGGAAATTGCAAAAAAATTCAACACAACACCTTCACGTGTAGAACGTGCCATTCGTCATGCCATTGAAGTCGCATGGAATCGTGGCAATTACGAATCCATTTCGTCGATGTTTGGCTACACAGTGCACCACTTAAAGTCGAAACCAACTAATAGCGAATTTATCGCCATGATTGCGGACAAAATTCGTATTGATATGATGGCAAGCTAACGTTAGTGTCACAATGGTTTGTTAGCGTAAGGCTAGGACAAGAGCCGCTAAATTTATAGATAACGCGTATAGAGCGAAAATGATAACGCCTTTTTAGACAGACTGTTTGAGAGGGCGTATTTTTTTGGCCTTTAAGTCTCTTTTTAGTAGATATAGAAGGTTAATAAGGTGGAAATTTTAAGTAAGAGCTTATTAAATAAAGAATCTTTAATCGATGTAAGTTTGTCCCGAACAATCATGTCAAGTCAGGTTTTGGTCGATTCAATATACCAGTGCCTATGACTAAGTAATAGGGTAGGCCTTTTATAAGCTAGTGTATAGGACGTTTGAAACACTGCATAAATTTGTATATTGAGAGTGCATATATATGTACTCTCTTTTTTTCTATTTGCAAAAAGCCTATAAGACTCCTATCAATAGAATATAGCCAGCTAATCAAAGATATTTCAACATGTACAACTGTCATATTACTTTATATTTACTAAAAGTAAGGGACTGTCATTCATTGTGTACAACAATAAAATATTTCTTAATATTTCATTTGATGGTAATATTAAGAATGAAAGGTGGTAAAATTGTAATCGATTAAAAGTGGTTAATAATTTTTAAAAAAGGGGCATTTGAAATGAAAAAGGTATTATATTCATTATTTTTAGCAGTAATTGTTTCTATTTTTTCATTGAATGTTATACAAGTAAACGCAGAAGAAAAATTGTCTAATCGTGCAGAAGCGATTGTTGAAATTGGAAAATTACTAAGCTTGGATGGGACGCAAAGAGAGACGCAATTTAAAGACGTTCCAAAAAGTCACTATGCGAGTGGGTATATTCAATCGGCTGTTGATAAAGGGATTGTAACCGGATATGCAGATGGCACTTTTAAACCTTCACAAGAATTAACTAGAGCACATGTTGCTATCTTTATTTCAAGAGCATTTGGTTCAAAATTACCTACTGGAAATGTGACTTTTAAAGATATAAATAAAGATAATAGTGCATATAGTGCAATCCAACAATTAGTAGCTGCAGGAATTACAAATGGTTATAATGATGGCACATTTAAGCCTAATAATAAGTTAACGCAAGCTCACTTAAAAACATTTATAAATAGAACGGAAAACTACTTAAAGACAGGTAGCAATCCAAATATTTCTAATGATTCGAGTAAAGGGTTTGGCACTTTAAAAGGTACAGTAGTTTGGAAATATAATGATTTTATTGGTTATAAAGGAGATACAGGTGCGAGAGTTTATTTATTCTCAAAAAATGCATCTTATCCAAGTTATACTAAACAAGAACTGTTTGATTGGTTAGAAAATAAAAAAGAGTTAAAAGACGTACATAGAACTGTAGTTGATGCAAATGGGAATTACGTCCTTAATAACTTACCTGTGGGGAATTATATTGCAGTTATTTCTTCTAAGAATACAACAAGAGATTTTACAGAAACTTTAAATTCACATAATCAACTTAAATCTTTATTTGGTGATTACAATTATAAAGTTTTTGAAGATAATAGGATGTGGCTTGATAAACATACAATTAGAGATATTGAAATAAAAAATAATGAAACAGTCGATTTCAGTGCTGACTTTGGTTATACGTATCGTTAGTAGCCTGTTTAATCTACCCCTTATATTTTTCGGGGTAGATTTTTATCACATTACTTGCAAGTAAAAAAGAACAACGTCAAGTAATGTGAAATTTTGGTATTATTTATCAAGGAATACTATAAAATTATATAAAGTCTGAGAAATTGGGAGGAACACAATTGGGGTTATTTGATGGATTAATGGGCAATGCAAGTGAAGTCAATCTAGATAAATTACAGGAAGAAATGCAAGAGATTTTAATACCGCATGAAACAATTCAAAGTGCGTATAAAATTATTAGAGATACTTTTATTTTTACGAATAAGCGACTGATCTTAATTGATAAACAAGGGGTAACTGGTAAGAAAACGGAATATCATTCGATTCCCTATAAGAATATTCTTCATTTTGCAGTGGAGACAGCGGGAACATTTGATTATGATGCAGAACTGAAAATTTGGGTTTCAGGTAGCCCAATGCCGATTCAAAAAAACTTTAATAAATCGACGAACATTTATAAAGTACAAAGTGTATTAGCAGAATATGTACTAGGCTAGTATGTAGAATGGACGGTTAACAGGTATCTAACTGTTAATCGTTTTTATTTTTGTAGAAGTTCCTGTCAGGGTGCAAACTCCTGCTTCATCAAATGTGCATCGGTGACGGAGGGCACAGATTTCTTCTTAAAAAAATGGTCGCTATGACGTAGAGACAAAATGAATGGTATATTATCAAACGAGGTGACAAAATGAAAAGTGTAAATTTCCAACTGGATCATCATAATTCATTAGAGATAACGCAAGTGGATGATCGGTTGTTTGAGGTGCGCCTTGAACTGAATGGGCGCATTCATATTTTCTATATGACGCGTGAACAACTAGGGGCCGATCAACGTATTGAAGCAATTCACGCTAAGTTACTGAACGACTATTTACCCAGTATTGATTGACTGTATAGTAGGCGCGTATAACTTCTCATTATTAAGATGCAATTTCGCTTCATGCAAGCCAAATAGTGACACGTCTCTTTACGATGCTAAAGAGACGTTTTTTAGTAGACAAGACCTAAGATGAACGTGTCGATTAGTGGGTGGAGCTATTTCATTGTTGAGTGTTGTATTGCGTATTACCCAATAATTTACTGTTGATTTATCGTTTAAAGACATTTGCACGTTTGCAACAAAGGAAAACATGTTTTTTTATAGTATATATCGTCTATTTTTAAGAAGAAAATTGTCTGGGTTGTATGTAGGACTTACTGAGAAAGTATGGGTATTTTCTTTATGAGTAGTGACAATTGTCTCTAAACAAATGTAAATAGATTGTATATACTTACATATAGAGGGAAGGAGGAGGTAGCGTGATTCTAGTTCGAAATGATAACTTCGAAATATCAGAAGAAAACGGAAAGGTATTTATGCTTACATATAGTGCAGGTTTTCCATTAAGAGAATTTGATGGTGTCTTGAGAAGTCATCCACGACTAAAGTTATCTAATTTTTCTATTTTAAAAACTGTACTAGCGACAGAAAGCACGAGTCCTGTTGAAATTGGACGCTGGCTTCCGAATGTTGAAGCTGAAATTGCACGTGATAAAATGTCTGCCTCTATATTTATATATGAAACGTCTGACTATATTGTAAAGAATAAAGAAAAATTGACACAACAAATTTTAGAAACATTAGCAAACCAAGGCATTATTTTTGGTATTTTAGATTTTGATATTTCAAAGATTGAGCCTGGAAAAGCATTTTTAATTGCGCAAGGAACGTCGCCTGTGGCAGGAGAAGACGCTCAAATTACATACTTACCAAAACCAGAACGAAAGCCTGTTATTCGTGAAGATGGCAAAGCTGATTACTATGACATGAATTTTATTTCAGAAATTTCAGAAGGTTCTTGGCTTGGGGAAAAAATCCCTGCAACGATGGGCAAGCCTGGTCAAAATGTACTCGGTGAAATGATTGCGGCTGCACCAGGTCGTGATTACCCTATTCGATACGACAAAAAGTCTGCATATGAAGTTGAAGAGGATGGTAAAATTGTCATCCGTTCGAAAATAGCTGGTGTGTTAGATGATGTCAAAGGGGCCATTGGCGTTAATCGCCATTTACCTATACATGGTGATGTAGGTGTTGAAACAGGTAATTTAGAGTTTAATGGTTCATTAAGTATTAAAGGAACTGTTACAACAGGTTATACCGTTATTGCGACCGGCGATATTTCGATTGAAGGTGCAGAAGGTGTTAGTGGCGCTAAGTTGATAAAATCAATCGAAGGGGATGTGTACATTCGCGGCGGTATTTTCGGCTTGGGCTCAACGCTAGTAGAAGCAGGCGGTAACATTTTCGTTAAGCATGTGAATGAAGCAAATTTAGTGGCGGATGACAGTATTCATATCGGCTTTTATTCGTTAGGGTCTCAACTTACTGCACATTCAATTTATGTAGATGAGCGAAGAGGAAAAATTATCGGAGGGCGCGCGGTAGCGAAAAATACAATTGTTACGGCAATCTCTGGCAACCGCCTCGAACGGAGAACGGATTTAATTATTGAAAGCGTCAACAAGCAGGAGAGTTATGCGATCATGCAGGACAAAGCAACACAGTTGAAGCAACTGCAATCAGAAATTTCAGAACATGAAACGAAGATTACGAGTTTATTACCTCTTCTCAAGCAAATGTCTACCCAGCAAATTGCTGCATTTGAGGAAACGAAACAAAACTTGTCAAAATTAAAAGCAGAAGCGTCTACGATGGATCGTGAGATTAAAATCATGATGGATGATATGCGCCATGCTGGAAAAGAAGAAATTATCGTGACCAAGGAAGCATATCCAGGTACGTATATTCAAATTGGCAAAAAATCATCGTTATTAAATAATATGACGAATGGTAAATTCTTGCTTGAATTTGGTGAGCTAAATGTCTAATGCATCATTCATCCCTGTGTTTGCGCATCGAGGGGCGTCAGCTTATGCCCTAGAAAATAGTTTGAAGGCGTTTGAGAAAGCATTAGAACTAGGAGCGGATGGGATTGAATTAGATATTCAGCTATCAAAAGAAGGCACTCCAGTGGTCTATCATGATCCACAGTTATCACGATTAGTAGGTAGCAATAAGCTAGTAAACGAATGTACGATAGCAGAACTACAAAATTTTAAATTAGGAAAGCCGTGGAGAAGACTTTTTTCATCCTATAGAATACCAACATTTCATGCCGTTTTAGCATGGGCAAATCGCCATCAACTACCTCTAAATATCGAATTAAAATCGACCATCCTAGACAATAAGGATGCGTTGATTGATATGCTTCATGGACTTATTTTACCGAAAGGTAGTCATTTTTCATCATTTCATTATGAACTATTAGAGGTTGTGAAACGATATGCGCCGCAATATGAAACAGCGCTTATCGCCACAAAAAAATTGAAATGGGATTTGCTTTGCGATTATAAGGCGATAGATAGTGTTCATATGCATAAACGGTATTATAAACCTCGTTATTTAGAGGCGTGTGTAGCGAGTGCTAAATCATGTCGTTTTTATGCGATTGATGGCAATGAAAAGTTTTTGACCAATCCACATCCATCGGTCATTGGATGGATTACAGATTTTCCTGATAAAGTACTCACTGTACAGCAACGTCAATAACGATAGAAAAATAGCTATCCAGTAAGTCAAAACGAGATGTGACTTATTTGGATAGCTATTTTTATTTTTTTTGGAAGCGCGGAGCCACTTTTCCGTTTTTTCGATCGCGGTGTAATAAAAAGCCTGCGAAAAAGCCAAAGCCAGCAACAAAGAAAATGATGCCAACAACAAATTGTAGCCATAAAAATGGGAAAGGTGAGATGAGCTTACCGAATAGTGTATCACGCATAAATTTAATGCCACCTGCGGCCATAAGACCAGGAATCAGCATTACAATAAACGCAGCAAATCGAGCCATGCATGTCCCTCCTCATACCTAACTATAATTGTACCTGTGGATAGCGGAATGTCAAGAAAGCCCTTAATTGTTAGCAAGCTAGAAATATCAAATAAGATAAGCAAAACATAGTTGTGTAACTGAATGTTTAGAAAATTCTTACTTAATAGGAAAAGTGTAATAATAGTTGCGAAATTGTGAATTTGTCAGTATTGTAAAATTAAATGGAGTGATATTATCCATTGTAAAACAGTTTTATTCATTATTTTATTTTAATTGGGATGGGCATTAGGGGTTGCACTTTCCAAAGCAAAGGGGCGAGTTTTCATGGAAATCTTCAAGTATATGGAAAAGTATGATTATGAACAATTGGTATTTTGCCAAGACGAAGCATCTGGGTTAAAAGCGATTATCGCTATCCATGACACAACACTTGGGCCAGCATTAGGTGGCGCTCGTATGTGGACCTACGCGACAGAAGAAAATGCGATAGAGGATGCATTGCGATTAGCACGTGGGATGACATATAAAAACGCGGCTGCTGGTTTAAACCTTGGCGGTGGAAAAACGGTCATTATTGGTGACCCATTTAAAGATAAAAATGAAGAAATGTTCCGTGCTTTAGGGCGTTTCATTCAAGGGCTGAACGGTCGCTATATTACAGCTGAGGATGTGGGTACATCTGTAACAGATATGGATTTAATCCATGAGGAAACAAATTATGTTACAGGTATTTCACCAGCATTTGGTTCATCGGGGAATCCTTCACCGGTAACGGCTTATGGCGTTTATCGCGGCATGAAAGCAGCTGCAAAAGAAGCGTTCGGTACAGATTCACTGGAAGGTCGTACAATTTCAGTGCAAGGATTAGGGAATGTTGCTTACAAGCTTTGCGAGTATTTACATAATGAAGGTGCAAAACTTGTAGTGACAGATATTAATCAAGCAGCTATTGATCGTGTTGTCAATGATTTTGGTGCTAGAGCAGTTGCTCCAGAGGAAATCTACGCACAGGATGTTGATATCTTCTCACCTTGTGCATTAGGTGCGATTATCAATGACGAAACGATTCCACAATTAAAAGCAAAAGTTATTGCTGGTTCTGCTAATAACCAACTACAAGATTCAAAACACGGAGATTATATCCATGAACTGGGCATTGTCTATGCACCAGATTATGTTATTAACTCAGGTGGCGTTATTAACGTAGCAGATGAATTATACGGCTATAATCGTGAGCGTGCAATGAAGCGTGTAGATGGCATTTATGATAGCATTGAAAAAATCTTTGAAATTTCAAAACGTGATGGCATTCCAACTTATGTGGCAGCGAATCGTTTAGCTGAAGAACGAATTGCTCGTGTAGCGAAATCACGTAGCCAGTTTTTAAAAAATGAAAAAAATATTTTGAACGGTCGTTAATATCGTCAATTCAATCAAGAGAAGTCGCATTGTCGACTTCTTCTCTTTCATATAGAATAATAAAATCTAGACTCAAACAGTAGTCAAGAAAAATATAGCGCAAAATAACTTCAAGTGAACGTGAACAGGAGTACTTTTACATTTCATTGTCAGTAAGGATGAAATAATAAGCCTGTAGCGATACAGCTATTTCCTCGATTGGTGGCACAGCCACACATGTTGGGAAAGAGGGGCTTTCGCGCTTTTCTCATAAGGAGGAATAACATATGGCTCAAAATTATGACGTTGTGATATTAGGTGGCGGGACAGGTGGCTACGTCGCAGCAATTCGTGCAGCGCAATTAGGCTTGAAAACAGCAATTGTGGAGCGTGAACGACTTGGTGGTACTTGTCTACATAAAGGCTGTATTCCTAGTAAGGCGTTACTACGAAGTGCAGAAGTATATCGTATGGCCAATAAAACTGCAAGTGAATTTGGTGTAGACATTGCAGGGGTGACATTGCAATTCGATAAGGTGCAAGCGCGTAAACAAGCCATTGTAGAGCAATTAAGCCAAGGTGTGAATACACTGATGAAAAAAGGGAAAATTGATGTCTATGAAGGAACAGGGAGAATTTTAGGTCCATCTATTTTCTCACCAATGCCAGGTACGATCTCGGTTGAAATGCTAAATGGTGCAGAAAATGAAATGCTTGTTCCGACAAATGTTGTGATTGCAACAGGATCAAAGCCTAGAGGCATGGCAGGTTTACCAGTTGACGGGCAATATGTGATGAACTCAGACCATGCATTGCAGATGGAACAATTGCCAACGTCTTTACTGATTGTTGGTGGCGGAGTGATTGGTATTGAGTGGGCATCGATGCTTTGTGATTTTGGTGTATCTGTAACGGTAATTGAATATGGTTCATCCATTTTACCAGCAGAGGATGCAGATGTCGTAAAAGAGGTAACAAAGCAGCTTGAAAATCGTGGCGTGCGCATCGTAACGAATGCAAAGTTAGATGTAAATAGCTACAAAACAGAAAATGATAACGTTTACATTTCTGCGAAGGTGGATGACAAAGAAGAACACTTTGAGGCAGAGAAATTATTGCTTTGTGTTGGACGTGAAGCAAACATCCATGGAATTGGCTTAGAAAATACTGAAATCGAAATTGCCAATGGCTTTATCCAAGTAAGTGATTCTTATCAAACAAAGGAATCGCATATGTATGCGATCGGCGATGTCATTGGTGGGTTACAGTTAGCACATGTGGCATCACATGAAGGATTATCAGCAATTGAGCATATTGCAACAGGAAAAATAGCGCCGCTAGATCCTTTAATGGTTCCGAAATGCGTGTATTCCTTCCCAGAAGTGGCGAGTATCGGTTTAACGGAAAGTGCTGCCCGTGAGCAAGGATTTGCATTAAAAATTGGTAAGTTTCCGTTTAAAGCGATTGGCAAAGCACTTGTTAATGGCGATTCTGACGGCTTTGTAAAAATGATTGCCGATGAAGAAACGAACGATATTTTAGGTATTCATATGGTAGGGCCGCATGTGACCGATTTAATAGGAGAGGCGTCATTGGCGAAATTATTAGATGCCACACCTTGGGAAATTAGTCATGCCATCCATCCACACCCATCACTCAATGAAGTGTTAGTCGAATCTGCACTAGCTGTAGATAAACGGGCTATCCATTTTTAAAGCTTCGAGCGGTTCTCACCACCTTGATTAGTGGGAGAAGCGTGGAAACTATACACTATCATTCATTAAGGGTATAATCATAGGCTGAATCAAGTACTAAGCTTGAGAGATGCAAGAGCGCTAAGGCGTAAAATACTGTAAATAAAGTAAATACTAGAGTTGCTTGTGGCGCGAATGGCAGGCACTCTAGCACTTTTTCTAATGCGAAAGGGGTGTTCATATGCAAGACGTTCAACTTAAACATGAAGATTTAGGGTTATCGAACGAAGATGTCCTTGCTATGTTCGAAACGATGTTAATGGCAAGAAGATTAGATGAGCGCATGTGGTTATTAAACCGTTCTGGTAAAATTCCATTTGTTATTTCTTGTCAAGGGCAGGAGGCAGCTCAAGTGGGGGCAGCCTTTGCGCTAGATAAAGATAAAGATTATATTGCACCTTATTACCGTGATATGGGGGTAGTATTGCATTTTGGTATGACGCCGAAAGAGTTAATGCTTTCTGCTTTTGCAAAGGCTGAAGATCCGAACTCGGGCGGTCGTCAAATGCCGGGTCATTTTGGTCAAAAGAAAAATCGAATTTTGACTGGTTCTTCGCCAGTAACAACACAAGTTCCCCATGCGGTCGGCGTGGCACTTGCTGGTCGTCTACAAAAAGAGGATTTTATTTCTTTTGTCACATTAGGAGAAGGTTCTTCTAACCAAGGGGATTTCCATGAAGGAGCGAATTTTGCAGGTGTGCATAAGTTACCAGTTATCATTATGGTAGAAAACAATCAATATGCGATTTCGGTACCAGTGGAACGCCAGTTAGGGTGTGCAAAAGTATCAGATCGTGGAATTGGTTATGGTATGCCAGGGGTTACGGTAGATGGGAAATGTCCATTACAAGTATATAAAGTTGTCAAAGAGGCTGCAGAACGTGCTCGTAGAGGGGAAGGTCCAAGTTTAATTGAAACGGTCACATTCCGCTTAACTGCTCATTCATCTGATGATGATGATCGTCAATATCGAACAGCTGAAGATATTGCCGAAGGGAAAGCGAAGGATCCGATTGTATCATTCGAAAAGTATTTACAAGATGCTGGCATTATGACGGAAGCATTGCGCACGGAAATAGAAGAGCGTGTTATGGCAGAGGTCAATGAGGCAACGGATTATGCTGAAGCAGCTCCGTATGCTAATCCAGAGGAAGCCTTGAAATACGTATATGCACCAGTGGACGGAGGTGACGTGTAATGGCAGTAATGTCTTATATTGATGCGATTACATTAGCAATGAAGGAAGAAATGGAACGAGACGAGCGTGTTTTCATTTTAGGAGAAGATGTCGGGCGTAAAGGCGGCGTTTTCAAAGCAACGACTGGTCTTTATGAGCAATTTGGTGAGTATCGTGTGTTAGATACGCCGCTTGCAGAAAGTGCCATTGCAGGGGTCGGCATTGGAGCAGCAATGTATGGAATGCGTCCAATTGCAGAAATGCAGTTTGCTGACTTTATTATGCCAGCTGTTAACCAAATTGTATCGGAAGCTGCAAAAATCCGTTATCGCTCCAATAATGACTGGACTTGTCCAATTGTCGTACGTGCTCCGTTCGGTGGAGGGATTCACGGTGCGCTTTATCATTCACAATCCGTAGAAGCGCTTTTTGCTGGAACACCAGGATTGAAAATTGTCATTCCTTCTACACCGTATGATGCGAAAGGCTTGTTAAAAGCAGCGATTCGAGATGAAGATCCGGTACTATTTTTTGAACATAAGCGCGCATACCGACTAATTAAAGGAGAAGTTCCTTTAGATGATTATACATTGCCGATTGGCAAGGCAGATGTGAAACGCGAAGGTGAAGACGTTACTGTTATTACGTATGGATTAGCTGTTCATTTCGCCTTACAAGCAGCAGAACGTTTAGCGGCAGATGGTATTTCGACACATATTTTGGATTTACGAACAGTATATCCGTTAGATAAAGAAGCAATCATTGAAGCGGCAAGTAAAACAGGCAAAGTATTGCTTGTTACGGAAGATAACAAGGAAGGTAGCATTATGAGCGAGGTTGCAGCCATTATTGCGGAGCATTGCTTATTTGACCTTGATGCACCAATCCAACGTTTAGCTGGCCCAGATGTACCTGCGATGCCATATGCACCTACGATGGAGAAGTTTTTCATGATTAACCCTGACAAAGTAGAACGTGCAATAAGGGATTTAGCGGCATTTTAACTTATTCTAAAATGTCTCTTACCTCGATATGAACAAGCGGGAGAGACGTGAAGCCTCCGGCAGATGTCAAGGATTGTGAAACAGCTTGTAGTGGAAACATCCAGTTCAAATCCAGGCAAAGGTGACACGAGGCGTAATTGATGGGAGGAATAAATAATGGCGATTCAACATATTACGATGCCACAGCTCGGAGAAAGCGTAACAGAAGGTACAATCGAAAAATGGCTCGTACAACCTGGCGATACAGTTAAAAAATATGATCCACTAGCAGAAGTTGTAACGGATAAAGTAAATGCAGAAATCCCATCTTCTTTTGAAGGTGTAATTACAGAGCTACTTGCGGAAGAGGGGCAAACGTTGGCTGTAGGCGCGAATGTTTGTACAATTCAAGTTGCAGGTGATAGTGATGTGCCAGAACCACCTCCTGCTAAAAAAACAACAGTTAGTTCAGCGATTTTAAATGCAGGTATTCAAAAAAAACAAGAGTCGCCTAAGGAACCATCTGTTGCAAGTAATACCGAAAAACCAGTAAGACAACAAAAGGTTCGTTACTCGCCAGCTGTACTGCGTTTAGCCCAAGAGCATGATATTGCACTTGAGCAAGTTGTAGGCACAGGTGAGGGTGGCCGTATTACACGCAAAGACCTGCAGCAACTAATTGCTGCAGGCACTATACCAACGGCACAAGATGTTCCAACTACAGAGCCTGTTGCAACTTCTAATAGCCAACAAGTCACGACATCAGAACAAGCTGCAAAACCAGCCGTACCTACGCAAAAGACGCAAGCAGGTGATGTTGAAATACCGGTAACAAATGTGCGCCGTGCCATTGCAAATAATATGGTGCGAAGTGCGCAAGAAGTGCCACATGCTTGGATGATGATGGAAGTGGATGTAACAGATTTAGTTGCATACCGCGATAGCATTAAGACGGAATTTAAACAAAAAGAAGGCTTTAATATTACGTACTTTGCGTTCTTCGTGAAGGCAGTTGCACAAGCTTTAAAAGAGTTCCCAATGATGAATTCTATGTGGGCGGATGATAAAATTATCCAAAAACATGATATTAATATTTCCATTGCGGTCGCGACAGATGATGCGCTGTTTGTTCCTGTTATAAAACACGCCGATGACAAGTCGATTAAAGGCATTGCGAAAGAGATCCATGAGCTTGCTCAGAAGGTTCGCGCAGGTAAACTGACAATGGACAATATTCAAGGTGGTACGTTTACGGTTAATAATACGGGTGCTTTCGGCTCGATGCAGTCCATGGGCATTATTAATTATCCGCAAGCTGCTATTCTCCAAGTGGAAAGTATTGTTAAAAAACCGGTTGTTTTACCGGGTGGAATGTTTGCAGCACGTGATATCGTCAATTTATGTTTATCTTTAGATCATCGCGTTTTAGATGGATTAGTTTGTGGTAAATTCTTAAATAGAGTAAAAGAAATACTCGAAAATACAAATAAATCTTCGACGTCAGTCTACTGATGATTTATCGGAAACCTGTTATATAACGGTTTCCGATTTTTTTTTGCTTTGCGAGTCGCAGAATGTACTGTAGAATAACAAATAGAAACTACTAAGGGGGGAAGCTGATTAAGCGTCCGCATGTCAAATAACATGAAAAATATTGAATTTGAAAAGCCTTCCTATTCAGAATGGCAAGATGCAGCAATCAAAGCTTTAAAAGGGAAACCATTCGAGTCTCTTTTAACGAAAACTAGTGAAGGTATTACGTTAGAACCTCTTTACACACAAGAAAGTTTAGTAGCAAAACTAGGAGATGAGCTTGATAAACAAGTTGCCACAATTCGTTCCCTACAAAATAATCAAGTATTTCGTGTGGCACAACAAGTATTTGCAGAAACTAGCGAAGCCTTTTTTGCACAACTTGATGATAGCTTAGCTCGTGGTAATGAGATTGTCACAGTTGATAGCCGTGTAGACTTTGCATGGACTGAAGAAGTAGTAGCACGTTTAGCTACTTATTTCACTGAATATTCGTTTAAAATAACGGTGAAAAGTCAAGATGACCCTTTATTAGCGGTATTCAACAACATCCCTGCTGCGCAACGTGAAGCAGTTCATGGTTTTATCCTATGTGAAAACCCTATCAAACTTGAAGAGTTGCCTAATGTACGAACTTTATGTGCAAACACAGTGGCTTATCATAATGAAGGCGCGAATGCTGTCCAAGAATTAGCGTATGCACTTGCACTTGCAGCGAAGTATGCGGAGCAAGAAGAACACTTTGAAGCCTTTGCACAACAATTTTATGTGTCATTTGCTATTGATACGCAATTCTTCACAGAAATCGCTAAGCTACGTGCTTTTAAAGTACTTTGGAAAGCGTTCTCATCTGCATATGGTGTAACAGAAAATGTGAAAATTCCTACGCTTGCTGAAACGTCACTTCGAAGCTTTTCGAAATTGGATGTTTACGTAAATTTACTGCGTGCTGCAAATGAAGCGCTTTCTGGATTAATTGGCGGTGCAGATGTCTTTACAGTTCACCCACACGATGCATTAACGAAGCCTACAGAACAATCTGTTCGTATTGCGCGCAATGTCTCTTTAGTGTTAAAAGAAGAAACAAATGTTTTAAAAATAATCGATCCAGCTGGTGGTTCTTACTTTATTGAATCGTTAACAGCGGACTTCGTAAAAGAAGCGTGGGCATTATTTTTAGATATTGAAGCTGCTGGAGGTATTGACGCATATACTGCATCTGGTCAATTAGCCGAAGCGTTAGCTGTATCTTACCAAGCGCGCATTCAAGCTGCACAAACACGCAAACAATCACTTATTGGTACAAACATTTATGCAAATCCCGACGATGTACTTGCAAGTGAAACAAACCCACAATTTGCAGCTGTTAAGCGCATTTCGATTCCGTTTGAACAATTGCGAGGACAAATGACAGCTGCCGATGTAAAAACTGGCATCTTAGCCTTAGGTTCACTGAAAAGCTCTAAGCCTCGTGCTGATTTTGTTTCTGGGTTTTTAAATACGGTTGGTCTTGTGCCTGAAAAAAGCGAACCAGTTGCCACAGTGGAGGAAGCGCTCTCATGGTTACAAGCAACAGACGCGAAATATGTTGTCATTGCCGGTAATGACGATACGACAAAAGAATGGCTACCAGCGATTTTAGCTGGAAAACCTGCCCACATTATTGTAGATGTTGCTGGTAAATTTAAAGACGAAGAAGAAGCTTGGTTAGCACATGGCTTAAACGGCTTTATTTTCGCAGGACAGAACATTATTGAAAAATTAAATTCAGTGTTCGCAAGCATGAAGGAGGTCCAACGATGAGCAAGCCAAATTTTAATACAATTGAAATCGAAAAAGTATTATCAACTGAAGCGCCTGCAGCGTCAGATGAAAAATTCATGACAAATGAAGGTATTGAAATTAAAGATATTTATACAAAAGATGATATTTCAGATGTGAAACACTTACAGGATGTTGCTGGGATTGCGCCCAATACACGTGGCCCATACCCTACTATGTATGTAGCTCGCCCTTGGACGGTGCGTCAGTATGCTGGTTTCTCTACCGCTGAAGAATCCAATGCGTTTTACAAACGTAATTTGGCCATGGGGCAAAAAGGGCTTTCAGTTGCCTTTGACTTAGCAACGCACCGTGGTTATGATTCAGACCACCCACGCGTTACGGGTGATGTTGGGAAAGCTGGGGTTGCCATTGACTCTGTCGAAGATATGAAAATTTTATTTGATCAAATTCCGTTAGATCAAATGTCCGTGTCCATGACGATGAATGGTGCTGTACTGCCAGTACTTGCCTTCTACATCGTAGCTGCTGAAGAGCAAGGGGTAACACCAGACCAGCTAGCTGGAACAATTCAAAATGATATTTTAAAAGAATACATGGTCCGTAACACATATATTTATCCACCAGCAATGTCGATGAAAATTATTGCGGACATCTTTGAATATACTGCGAAATTCATGCCGAAATTTAACTCTATTTCTATTTCGGGCTACCATATTCAAGAAGCAGGTGCTACAAATGATATTGAACTTGCCTACACGCTAGCTGACGGTCTTGAGTATGTTCGTACAGGATTAAAAGCTGGTATTGATATCGATGCCTTCGCACCACGTTTATCATTCTTCTGGGCTATTGGTATGAACTATTACATGGAAGTAGCAAAAATGCGTGCTGCACGCCGTATTTGGGCGCAAATGATGTCTACGTTCAATCCGAAAAATCCAAAGACATTGGCATTACGTACACACTCGCAAACTTCTGGATGGTCTTTAACAGAGCAAGATCCATTCAATAACGTGACACGTACATTAATCGAAGCCAATGCTTCTTCGATGGGGCATACGCAATCATTGCATACGAACGCATTGGATGAAGCCATTGCATTACCAACAGACTTCTCTGCACGTATCGCACGTAATACGCAGTTATTTTTACAAGAAGAAACAGCCATGACAAAAGTGATTGATCCATGGGGTGGTTCATATTATGTTGAAAAACTAACAGATGAAATTACAAAGTCTGCATGGGCGTTAATCGAAGAAATCGAAGAGCTTGGTGGTATGGCAAAAGCGATTGAAACAGGTCTTCCGAAGATGAAAGTTGAAGAAGCGGCGGCGAAACGTCAGGCAAAAATCGATTCGAAATCAGAAACAATTGTCGGCGTGAACAAATACCGACTAGAAAAAGAAGAACCAATCGATATTCTTGATATCGACAACACGCTTGTACGACAAAAGCAAATTGAGCGTTTAGATGCGATGAAGGCAGCGCGTGATGAAGCAGAAGTTCAAAAACATCTTGCTCGCTTAACGAAAGCAGCACAAGATGGGGAAGAAAACTTACTTGCAGTTGCGGTAGATGCAGCGCGTGCTCGTGCATCGCTTGGAGAAATCTCTGATGCAATCGAGGTAGTATCTGGTCGTCATAAAGCAATCATTCGCTCAATCTCAGGCGTCTATTCTGCAAACTTCTCGGACGAAGAGCAAATTACAGAAGTGAAAAATATGACAGATGAGTTCCTTGAAAATGAAGGTCGTCGTCCACGTATTTTAGTAGCGAAAATGGGACAAGACGGGCATGATCGTGGCGCGAAAGTAATTGCTACAGGCTACGCTGACTTAGGCTTTGATGTCGATATTTCACCACTATTTATGACACCAGAAGAAACGGCACAAATGGCTGTTGAAAATGATGTTCATTGTATCGGCGTATCGTCATTAGCCGCGGGTCATAAAACATTAGTACCAGCATTAGTTGCTGAACTGACAAAACTAGGTCGTGAAGATATTATCATCATTGTTGGCGGCGTAATTCCAGCGCAAGATTATGAATTCCTTTATGATGCAGGGGCAGTTGCCATTTTTGGTCCAGGTACAGTAATCCCTGTATCAGCCATTAAAATTATTGAGGAAATCTATAAACGTTTAGGTTACGAGGAAGTGTCTAAATAATGGACAAAAACAAAGAGATGCAAGAAAGTGCTCTATTTGTCATGGGTGGCGTCGAGGCATCTCACGACGGTATGCAATATGGTGTGCCGAAAAAATTCCGAAAGAAAAAAGCAGACAAAATAGATATACAGGAGCTTGCACGCCAAGTACGTGCGGGCTCACGTGTGCAATTGTCGAAAGCCATTACGCTAATTGAAAGCTCAAATAGTACACATAAAGCGCAGGCGCAAGAGCTATTACAGGAGCTTTTACCGCATACAGGCAACAGTGTACGTATTGGCATTACCGGAGTACCAGGAGCAGGGAAGAGCTCTTTTATCGAAGCTTTCGGAACGATGTTATGTGAGATGGGTAAAAAAGTAGCAGTCCTTGCGATTGACCCAAGTTCTTCATTATCAGGAGGCAGTATTTTAGGCGATAAAACACGCATGGAAGAATTAGTGAAAAAGCCAAATGCATTCGTTCGTCCTTCGCCGTCTGCTGGTACCCTAGGGGGTGTCCATAAAAAGACCCGTGAAACGATGCTTATTTGTGAAGCAGCTGGCTACGATGTCATTTTAATTGAGACGGTTGGGGTCGGTCAAAGTGAAACGTATGTCCGAGGTATGGTTGATTTCTTCTTGCTACTGGTGTTAACAGGAGCAGGGGATGAGCTACAGGGCATGAAAAAGGGCATTATGGAATTGGCGGATGCAATTGTTGTGCATAAGGCTGATGGTGATAATGTCCGTCTAGCGAAAAAAACCGTATCTGAGTACAAGCAAATATTGCATTTCCTTCAACCTGCAACACCAGGCTGGATGTCTACGGCCATGCCAGTTAGTTCGTGGGAAAAAAAGGGTCTAGACAAAGTGTGGGACACAATCGGTGAATTTAGAAAAACGGTGGAAGCAAATCATTATTGGTCCATCCGACGCCAAAATCAAACGAGAGATTGGTTCCAATCGATGATTACAGATCATCTTATAGATGCCTTTTACGGCAATCCAGAGCGTAAAGAACAAGTTCAGTCATTAGAGCGCCAAATTTTGAATGGGCAGTTAACGGTAACGCAAGGTGTAGATCGTTTGTTTAGCGATGAGCAATAATAGAAAGAATATATGTTTTTCTATGAGCATGTAGGTGCACAAAAGTATCACTTACTGCTATGATAGGAGATGTATGAGCGCATCAATCTAAAGCACACAAAGTAGAAAGACAAGCGCGAAATTGAAAGGAGCTATCGCTTTATGAATATGGATTACGATTTATTTATGCAAGAAATTTTAAAAACAGCACGTGCAGAAATTGAGGGTGCAGGCTATGAGCAATTACGCACACCAGAGGCTGTAGAAGAGGCGTTTGCTCGTCCAGGTACAACTTTAGTGATGGTCAATTCAGTATGTGGCTGTGCTGGAGGCATCGCTCGACCAGCGGCAGCACAATGCGTACATTACGATAAACGACCAGATCATTTAGTCACTGTATTTGCTGGCCAAGATAAGGAAGCAACAGCAGCTGCACGTTATCACTTCGGTGAAGACCACTTACCATCTTCTCCATCATTTGTTCTGTTAAAAGATGGACAAGTAGTAGCAGAGGTAGGCCGTTATGAAATCGAAGGTCATGATCCAATGTCAGTTGTAACAAACTTACAAGCAAACTTTGAAGAGTATTGTGAAGAACTATAATATTGTTCATGATGAATGACCATTGCTTCACATGGTGACATAAAAATTTGGTTAAAGTGATTAAAACACTTTAGCCAAATCCTTTTATAATTTTTGCAATATTGGCTAAATAGAAAGTTTTAATCGATAAGAAAAGCTTCTAATGAATAACTATTCGTTACGTATGCTGCAGGATGGGAGGCAGTCGACTTGAAGAAATTTTCAATCGGCTATCGTACATTAAAAACAGCAATCGGGGCGGCTATTGCCATTGCGATTGCGCAGTATTTTGAATTGGCTTCTTATGCTTCAGCTGGTATTCTAACGATCTTATGTGTGCAGCCAACGAAGAAAAAATCCCTCCATGCTGCTTATACCCGCTTTGTCGCAAGCATTGTCGGTATGCTGTATGCATTTTTGAGCTTTGAGCTATTTTCTTATCATCCGCTAACATTGGCAGGAATGCTTGTATTGTTTATACCGACGATTGTGTCGTTAAAGGTTGCAGATGGCTTTGTATCGAGTGCGGTTATTATTATGCATATATACGCTGCAAAAGGGTTTTCGTGGGCACTTGTATCAAATGAGTTTGCATTGATGGCTATTGGCTATGGTACGGGCATTGCAATTAATATGTATATGCCAGACATTCAAAAGGAATTAAATTACTATAGAGTGAAAATAGAGGAACTGTACAGTAAGATATTTTTAGAAATTGCTAGCTATTTAAGACAGGGCGATACGTTATGGGATGGGCAGGAAATTATTCAAGCCGTCAAAATGTTGAACGATGCAAAATCATTAGCGTTTAAAGATGTCCAAAATCATTTTACTAGAAGACAAAATGACTACTATGTTTATTTTGATATGCGTGAACAGCAGCTTGAAATTATTGAACGAGTACTACCGAAAATAACGACACTTCCTGTTATAGTACAAGAGGCAGAAGTCGTTGCAGACTTTCTACAAGACCTAGGAGAGCATGTTCATTCAGGCAATACGGCAGGTCGTTACCGGGAGAAATTAGAGCTGGTAAAGCGAGAATTTGCCGCTTTACCTTTACCAACAAATCACCAAGAGTTTATTGCACAAGCTGCGCTCTATCAATTCATTGAAGAAATGGATCGCTATTTGGAGATTAAGCAGTCATTTAAAGGTATAAAGGTAAAAGGAAAGCGCCCACAGTAGTGTGGACGCTTCGACCTTTCTAAACTAGCATCGATAATCCGAATGCAAGAGATGAGATTATCATAATAGCAATCATCGCATAAACAACGATTTTTTGAAATTTTTTATTACTCATATGCTCGTTCGCTCCTTCTTTTCTTATAAATAGTTTAGCAAATCTGAAAAATTTCTCAAGTAGTAGAGTTTTGACAAAAAAATCTGTAAAATAGGGTATGTACCATAACAGAAGGAGATGTCACCATGGAGAAAGTAGACCATATTGGGATTGCGGTGCGTGATCTTGATGAACGCATTACATATTATACAGAAACTTTAGGTTTAAAGTTACTGAAAGTAGAAGAGGTTGAATCTCAGCAAGTTCGTGTTGCTTTTATTGACGCTGGCAATGTGAAACTTGAATTACTAGAACCGATGAGCGAAAAAAGCACGATTCACGGATTCATCGAAAAACGTGGCGAGGGCATTCACCATGTTGCTTTCGGTGTAACAGGAATTCGTGAGCGTATGGCAGAACTTCGTGAAAAAGGCGTACGTCTTTTGTCAGAAGAGCCAGGACCAGGTGCTGGTGGTGCAGAAGTTGCTTTTATGCATCCTAAATCATCTTTCGGCGTGCTATATGAATTATGTGATAAAAGTGGAAAAGGGGATAAGTGATTAGTATGGATATGTTCGATAAAATTAATGATTTATATGATCGTAAGACGGTAATTGAGCTTGGCGGTGGCTATGAACGCATCGAAAAGCAACATGAAAAAGGTAAACTAACTGCTCGTGAGCGTATTGAATTATTGCTAGATGAAGGCACGTTTTTCGAGATTAACCCATTCATTACACACCGTACAGTAGACTTCGGAATGGACAAACTAGAAGGCCCTGGTGACGGCGTAGTAACAGGTTTCGGGAAAATTAACGGACGTCCAGTTTACTTATTCTCTCAAGATTTCACAGTATTCGGTGGAGCACTTGGTGAAATGCACGCTAAAAAAATGGCAACAGTAATGGATCTTGCAGCTAAAAATGGCACACCATTCATTGGTATTAACGATTCAGGCGGCGCGCGTATTCAAGAGGGTGTCCTATCTCTTGATGGTTACGGCCATATCTTCTACCGTAATGCGATTTACTCTGGTGTCATTCCACAAATCTCAGTAATTATGGGTCCTTGTGCAGGTGGAGCTGTCTATTCTCCAGCAATTACAGACTTTATCCTAATGGTTGATAAAACATCTCAAATGTTCATTACTGGACCAAAAGTAATTGAAACAGTAACAGGGGAAAAAATCTCTGCGGAAGACCTTGGTGGTTCAAAGGTTAATAATGCAGTAAGTGGTAACGCTCACTTCCGTGCACCATCTGAAGAAGCAGCCATTGATCAAATTAAACAATTATTAAGTTATTTACCCCAAAATAATAAAGAAAAAGCACCTCGTCAAGCACGTCCAGAAGGAGACGATTACCGTCCAGAGATCGTCGATACTGTGCCAATCGAAACAACTCGTCCATACGATGTGCGTAAAGTAGTGGAACAAGTAGTAGACGAAGGGTCATTTATGGAAGTTCACGCTGAATTTGCGAAAAATGTAGTCGTCGGTTTTGCGCGTATTGCAGGAGAATCTATCGGGCTTGTTTGTAACCAACCGAAAGTTCTAGCAGGTGGGCTTGATATCGATTCTTCTGATAAAGCAGCTCGTTTTATCCGTACTTGTGATGCATACAATGTACCAATTATTACATTTGAAGACGTTTCTGGCTTCTTCCCTGGCGTAAAACAAGAGCACGGTGGCATTATCCGTCATGGTGCGAAAATCCTTTATGCTTATTCAGAAGCAACTGTACCAAAAATTACAGTTATTTTACGTAAAGCATACGGTGGTGCATACGTAGCCCTTAACTCTAAATCTATCGGTGCTGACCTAGTATTCTCTTGGCCAAATGCAGAGATTGCCGTAATGGGTGCAGCTGGTGCAGCGAACATTATTTTTGCGCGTGAAATTGCGAAGTCTGAAGATCCAGAAGCAACGCGTGCGGCAAAAATCGAAGAGTACAAAGAGAAATTCGCCAATCCATACGTTGCAGCATCTCGCGGTATGGTGGATGATGTTATTGATCCTCGCGACACACGTATCAAACTTATCCAAGCTTTAGATATGTTGTCAAATAAACACGAAACACGTCCAGAGAAAAAACACGGAAATATTCCGCTTTAATGCGAATGAAACCCAGCAGCCTTTTGGTTGCTGGGTTTTACTATGAAAAACAGATTGCAAATCTAAAAAACTAAATAAAATGGCAGATAATTGAAACATTTCTTTCGCTCATTCGTACAAATAGAAAAGGGGAGTTGAGATGAATGGAATGGCAACAATTACAGGCGGAGCAGGAAAAACTTCATGGACAGCTAAGAAGTGCTAATAGATTAAGTGAACAAAAGCTTTTAATTGAAGGGCAAATTGCACATGTAGAACAAGAAATTACCAAACATTCTGTAGAACTCAATCAAATTCGACTAAAACTTGATAAGCTAGAAGGCTTTTCGTTTATGAATATGATTCGAACATGGACTGGGCAACAAGACGAGTTGCGAGCAGAGAAAATCGATCAAGCAGCCATTTTAGAATTGAAAATCAAAGAAGCAAAGAAAATGGTGACAGACCTGACTAGTGATTTTGAACAAGTGAATCAAAAGCTTAAGCAAATTAATGAAAAGCAACTTCAGGGAGCATTAGAAATACTACATATTAAAAAGAAAAGCTATCTCCAATTACATGAACCCGAAGTCGCGCAGAAAATAGAACAACTTGCCAATGAAGAGCTGATTACGAAACAGTTGCTGTCTGAAATTAAAGAAGCGGAAGATGCGGGTGACACTGCGCTTACTAAACTAGGGCAAGCCGCTGCATCATTGCATTCAGCGAGTGGCTATTCGACATGGGATACGTTTTTTGGTGGTGGCCTTATTGCCACACATTTAAAGCATGAGGCGCTGGATAAAACGGAGAGTTATCTGCACAATGCTCAAATTGCCTTACAACGATTTCATAACGAATTACTAGATGTACAGGATATGTCTACAAATGCGTTGCAAGTTGAGACAGATGGCTTTGTAAAATTTGCTGACTATTTCTTTGATGATGTTTTTTCTGCTTGGTCCGTACATTCCAAAATTTCTACGGCAAGAGAGCAAGTATCCCGGGTACAGGATGATGTCCATAATACCATTAGACGTTTGCAAGAAAAACATAATAAAGCACTTCGCTATTTAGAAGCATTACAACAGGAAAAGGAAGCTATTTTACAAATATAAAAAGCCTGTGGAAAGAGCTATGGTTACTCTTTTCACAGGCTTTTAATGATTCATTCGTCAAAATAAAGAAGTTACGACTAGCGTATTATTCCAACTCTTCTGTCATTGTGCTAAACTAATACATATATTATGACGTGGACAAACACGTAAATCAAGGGAGTCTTACAACATGACAAGTCGTCTAGTAGAAGAGTTTTTCGAGCTCGTACAAATCGATTCAGAAACAAAACACGAACAGCTTATAGCGCCGGTTTTAATCGACAAATTAACAGCGCTCGGTTTTGCTGTCGTGCAAGATGATGCACATACGCGCAATGGGCATGGTGCTGGGAATATTATTGCGACATTAAAAGGTTCTTCACAAATAGAGCCGATTTATTTCACTTCTCATATGGATACGGTTGTACCAGGAAAGGGCATTAAACCATCTCTAAGAGAAGATGGCTATATCGTTTCTGACGGGACGACGATTTTAGGTGCTGACGATAAAGCAGGTTTAGCAGCCATGTTGGAAATGGCAAAGCGCTTAAAAGAACAACAAATCGAACATGGTGATATCGAATTTATTATTACAGCAGGGGAAGAAAGTGGCCTAGTAGGCGCGAAAGAATTAGATCCTATGATGATTCGCGCAAAATACGGCTTTGCAGTTGATAGTGATGGCAAAGTTGGTGGCATCGTGACAGCAGCGCCGTTCCAAGCGAAAATCTTTACAAAAATTATCGGTAAAACAGCGCATGCAGGTGTTGCTCCTGAAAAAGGCGTGTCGGCTATTACGGTTGCTTCAAAATGTATTGCACAAATGAAGCTTGGTCGTTTGGACGAAGAAACGACTGCCAATATCGGTCGCTTTGAAGGTGGTCAAGCAACAAATATCGTCTGTGATGAAGTAACCATTTTAGCGGAAGCGCGATCAATCGATAAGTCAAAACTAGATGCCCAAACAAAGCATATGCAAGATACGTTCGAACAAGTGGCAGCTGCAATGGGTGCGCGTGCGGAAGTAGAAGTAAAACTGATGTATCCAGGCTTCCGTGTTACGGAGTCAGATAAAGTTGTGCAAGTAGCAATGGCGGCAGCACGCAATGTTGACCGTACACCACAATTAGGTATCTCTGGTGGTGGCTCAGATGCAAATATTATTGCAGGCTTCGGTATCCCTACAGTGAACTTATCGGTAGGATATGAAGATATTCATACGACAAATGAAAAGATACCTGTTGAAGAATTAGAAAAATTGGCAGACTTGCTAGTTGAAATCGTGAAAGAAACAGCTAAACACGGGCAATAATCGAGAAGGAAGTGACCTTATGGAAAGTGTAAAGGCAGTCGTTTTTGCTTGTGGTACAGAAGAATATGCTGTACCGGTGGAGCAGGCGATATCCATTGAAAAATTAGAACAAATAACGCCAATTCCTCATTTACCAAATTATTTATTAGGATTTACAAGAAATCGAGGAGAGCTCATTCCTGTATTAGATTTTGAGCGTATTCTCTATAATCGTTCGTCAAATGCAGCTACAGCACGTATTATTGTGCTCAATACGGATGTCGTGAACTACGGGTTGCTCGTAACAGAGGCACGTGAAATTCTTGATTTAGATGAGTCGATTTTAAAGCAAATGGGACTTGTTAATTATTCAAAAACACGTTACTTTACGGCTGTAGCCAATTTAGAAAACCGTATGATTACGTATGTAGATCCTAAAATTCTTGTAAATTCCTTAGATGGCATTCGAGAAATTATCAACTATTTACACAAAATGCTTGAAGATGAAAAAGAAAATGTAGAAGCGTAAGTAGTAAAAACCCCCTCCAATGTTGGAGGGGGTTTTCATTTGGATTAAGAAAGTCGACCGCTATAGTCTTCAAACTTAAATTCACGAATAACTTTAATACCTTCTTCGTCGTTATACGAAACGATAGATGGTAGGTTGACACCGTTAAACATATGGTTTTTAACCATTGAGTAGTGTGCCATATCTGTAAAGACAAGACGATCGCCTGGTTTTAATGGTTTTTCAAATGAATAATCACCAATCACATCACCAGCTAGGCATGTAAGACCACCTAGGCGATAGGTATGTGCTAGTTCATTTGCTTGACCAGAACCGATAATCATCGGACGGTAGGGCATTTCAAGCACGTCTGGCATATGACAAGTTGCAGAAGTGTCCAAAATCGCTAAATCCATACCGTTTTTCTGAACATCCAAAACCGTTGCTACTAAGTAACCTGTATTGAGTGCAACTGCTTCTCCAGGTTCTAAGTATACAAGGAGATTGTACTTATCTTGAATATAATTAATGATATTCACTAATTTTTCAACATCATAATCTTCACGTGTGATATGGTGACCACCGCCGAAGTTTAGCCATTTCATTTGGTGTAAAACATCACCAAATTTTTCTTCGACTTTTTCAATTATGCGCTCTAATGTATCAGAGTTTTGTTCACACATCGCATGGAAGTGTAAGCCATCAATACCGTCAAGCTGCGTTTTGTCGAAGTTAGCTAATGTTGTACCAAGACGAGAGTTTGTGTAGCAAGGGTCGTACAGTGCTGTTTCAATTTCAGAGTACTCGGGATTTACGCGAATACCACATTCAATTGTTTTTCCAGCAGCTTTTACTTTGTCCTTGTACTGTGCCCATTGGTTGAATGAGTTAAAGACGATGTGATCCACATAGCCAAGAAGCTCGTCCATTTCATGCTCTACATAAGCAGGGGCATATACGTGAACTTCTTTGCCCATTTTTTCATAACCAAGACGGGCTTCAAATAGAGAGCTTGATGTAATACCAGCTAAGTATTCACCGACTAAAGGGAATGTTGAATGCATTGAAAACCCTTTAAGTGCAAGTAAAATACGGCAGCCAGTACGATCTTGTATCGACTTCAAAAGCTCAAGATTTTTTGTTAATAGTCGTTCATCCACTACATAGGAAGGTGATGGAACTTTTGTGAAATCAATTGGTTTCATCGGCTACTTTCCTTCGCTTCGATCTCTAAGTCAAGTAATTCTGGGTTATGGCTTTCTTGCCATGGTAGACCCCATTTATTTAATGCATCCATAAATGGATCTGGATCGAATTCTTCTACGTTCCAAACACCTGGCTTTTGCCATTGACCGTTCATCACTAGCATTGCACCAATCATTGCTGGTACGCCAGTTGTGTAAGAAATTGCTTGTGAACCAACTTCGTTATAGCAAGCTTCGTGGTCACATACGTTATATACGTAGTACGTTTTTTCCTTGCCATCTTTTAAACCACGGATAATACAGCCGATATTTGTTTTACCTTTTGTACGTGGTCCTAGTGAAGCTGGATCTGGTAATACTGCTTTTAAGAAGTGGATTGGCTGAATCATTTGTCCTTCGAATTCGATTGGCTCAATTGACGTCATGCCTACATTTTCTAATACTTTTAAGTGTGTTAAGTATTTTTCAGAGAATGTCATCCAGAATCGAATTTGCTTAAGACCTTTAATGTTTTTAGCAATTGATTCTAATTCTTCATGGTACAGTAGGTAAATATCTTTTGGTCCGATTTCTGGTAAGTTATACACTTCTTTTTTCTCAAGTGGTGCTGTTTCAATCCACTCGCCTTCTTTCCAGTAACGACCATTCGCTGTAATTTCGCGAATATTGATTTCTGGATTGAAGTTTGTTGCGAAATGATAACCGTGGTCACCAGCATTGGCATCTACGATATCGATGTAGTGGATTTCGTCGAATTCATGTTTTTGAGCATGTGCAGTGAAAACACCTGTTACACCAGGGTCAAAACCACTACCAAGTAATGCCGTTAAGCCAGCTTTTTCAAACTTCTCTTTATAAGCCCATTGCCATTTATATTCAAATTTTGCCGTTTCAGGTGGCTCGTAGTTTGCAGTATCCACATAGTGCACACCTGTCGCTAAGCAAGCATCCATAATCGTTAAGTCCTGATAAGGT
>Ga0213820_1000241_pt1 | contig 49652 bp, 61 predicted proteins | sample MC6MC0910MG_FD_179889 | JGI IMG/M metagenome (GOLD analysis project Ga0213820, IMG submission 179889) | Enriched soil aggregate microbial communities from Iowa State University, Ames, United States - MC6-MC0910-MG | ecosystem: Environmental > Terrestrial > Soil > Unclassified | place: USA: Iowa... | reverse complement strand
TGTGCTTTTGTTTCACCTTTGCTTTTTTCATAAGTTGTTTGTTTTCAGCTAAGTATTTAGCATAGCGAATCGAATGAATGACGACATCCAATTCTAAATAAAAGGCAGGTGGACAGCCCGGACGCCAGTTTACCTCGTAAACCCAAATCCTTTGTTGAGCATCCAGTCCAACGTCTATGCCAATTTCATCAATGACTTCTCCAAATTTCGTCATTTGGATTTCATCTAAATGTCGTGCCAAAGATAATGAGAAATGCTCCAACATACGACGAATATTATAAGCTTCTTCCTGAAATTCTTGCTCTAAAAATGGATCTAGATAATTTGTATAACCGCCGTTGTTAATATTAGGAATAATTGAACCATGAGGCGCAATTCGTGGATAGACAGTCGTCACCACCCATTTGCCCTCACCGTCTTTTTGCACATGGAGACGAAAATCATATACTTGACCGGATTTCATTTTCGATTGAATATAAGGTTGCATAATAAATGTCCCAGTTGCAAGAAGTTCTTGTATTAATAAGTTTAACTGTGGCTCTGTATACATACGATTTTCGCTATTTTGTCTTACCTCAAAATGTTTTCCCATTTTTAAGATAAAATAGATTCCTTTTCCCTTGCGACCATCAATCGGTTTGAAAACAATTTTTTTATGATGCGCAATATAACTATGAAAAACATCGATGTTTTTTACGATTTCTGTAGGAATAATGTATTGATCAAACTCTTTCGCTTCTTTTAGTCGCTCCATAACATTCCATTTATTCCCTATAGAGTGTGTCGTAAACGGAATCTCTTTTTTTAATTTTTCAATAATTTCTTTTGATACCGATAATTTTTCAGGACTGCCAGCATTATAAATGACATCTGGAAAGGGCATCACTCTTTCTTGCCATTGTCCATCTTCTAATACTTTCCCATTGATTGTACGGGTATCAAAGTTAACCTTTCTCGGTGTAAAATAAAAAAACTCTACGCCTTCCGCTTTCGCAACTGCTGCATATGCATATGACTTAAGAACAGTTTTAGGATCGAGACGATGATGCAACATTCCGATAATTGTCATGCGTTAATCTTCCTTTCTATAGATTCTTTCTATTAAATTCAGATAACGCAGCTTGCATATGGACAGATGCTCTAGTTTTGCAATTATTTTAGTAGTTTTCCCTAAACTCTTTTCTTACCACTTAGGCTCAATAATAAATTTCTTTTTTAATAAATCAGGATTTAATAGCTGAATTGCCGATATACTGCCTAATTCGATCGATTTTTCTGTCGATGTTCTTTCTAATCTCACAACATCTGCAATTGAATTTGTTTCATTGTCCTCATAATCATAGGCGCGTAATAGTGAGATGGTTCCTCTGCAACGAGCTATATCAACCGATTCTATACGAAAATACTCTGTTTCAAACTGTTTCACTGTGTCTATTAATTTTAAATGTGTGCCATTGTGCGTTATTAAAAAAAAGGGAATGGTATCACTACCAACTATTTTCACAAGAAGCTGACCATAATATTTCGAATGAAATTCTGTCATCACATCCTGAGCTGCTTTTATATCTCCTAGCGCTTCACATACAAAGTGCTTCCTTCCTTTTTCCACATCCAATGCCCCCCAGCCCCTTCCTATTCCATTTTCCCACTGAATCTTTACTCGACCGATAGTACTGCAATTATTTATCCTATCTAGTTATAATATGTACAGTATCAAAATATGACGACATGATTTTCATGTCATATAAAAAAAATAACGGCTTTACTAAAAAAGAATGCTAAGCCTTAACCTAGCATCCTTTAGCGTATCGTAATAATCTCTAGAAATTAGCGTGAATTTTTCGCTAAACGGTGTGATTCCTCCGCAATACTTATTCATGTACTTGATGTCCATCTCCTTGATTGAGTAGAATGACACCACCAATAATGAATGAAATACCGAGCGCTGTGTAGAGATTAAAAATATCTCCCCAAATCACAATGCCTAAAATAACCGTTAGAGCTGTCCCTACTCCAGACCATATCGCATAGGCTAAACTTAATGGTAACGTTTTTAAACATAAGGACAAGCTATAAAACGAAATGCCATAACCAAATACCACTGCGATGGATGGGCCGATTACCGTAAAACCTTCAGATAACTTGAGCATAGTAGTCGCAAATACTTCACAGACAATTGAAATTGCTAAAAATAAATACCCTTTCATTGTTACGTTCCCCCTAATGACTGCCGCCGGCGAGATTTAAAATGACTACACCGCCAATAATCAATACAATGCCTACAAACTTTTTCACATTAAAGTATTCTTTATAAAAAATAACGCCGACAACAGCCGTTAACGCTGTCCCTAGACCAGCCCAAATCGCATAGGCTGTGCCAATTTGTAATGTCTGTAATGTTAAGGATAAAAAGTAAAAGGCTAATCCATATCCTATAACAACACCAAAGGTCGGTAAAAGTCGCTTAAAACCAGCAGTTTGTTTTAACATCGAACTTGCAAAAACTTCAGAAGCGATGGCAATCAATAAAAAACCAAAAGCACTCAAGTTTCATCACCCTTTCTTGTCATCTGCAATAATTGTTGAAAAACGCTATCCGATACTTCTTTCGATACAGGTGCAATATTTAATAACTTTGAATAATATAAACCATCGATTGTTAAACGAATCATATGGACAATGGATGGCTCAAGACCATCGTGCAATAGACTTTCGAGTAATTGCTCGTAAGCAACGGAAATGGCTTGATTGTCATGGTGGTTAATTTGAATCGCAATATTAATCCAAGCTCCCGCTTCAAAATCTTTCTGTGAAGCTAAGATGAATCCCCTTGTGCGTTTACCAATACCTTGCTCCAGCTTTGAAAGTGCTTCAAAAGAATCCACGAATTCAGCCATAATGGTGTGTGCAATGGCCAAAAAAAGCTCATCCTTTGTATTGAAATGATAGAGGAGCCCTCCCTTACTAATACTTGCCTTTTGAGCAACTTTCTCCAACGTTAACGTATGTAACTCATGTTCGTTCAAATAGTGAATTGCCGTTTGAATAATATGGGCGCGTTTTAAATCCGCTTTCGATAACATCCGTACCCCTCCTTAAGAAATCTCAATAAAAAACCGTCTGGACGGTCTTTTTTATTTTACAGCACGGCAATGAATGGCGTCCATAAAGATGTTAAATTGACTGTAGTCACAGTCAATCTAACATTTTATTGCTACGCCGTTGCATTTCGCTCAGCACAGTAAGCCGCAACCCTTTACTTGAGTGTGACGTGCCCTCGTTGTAATCAGGATTCAGCGCCTTCGCTACCAACAGCGAGCGTTTTCTTATACTTTGTCATTTATTGCAAAGTGTGATGAGCTAAAGCTTCATTTAACTTGCAGATAAATCTGCTCTCATTTAAAGTATTATCCCAGCCGCCTATTGTTCATCCTCTACATACTCTAAAATATCGCCAGGCTGACAATTTAATGCTTTACATATAGCATTCAAAGTTGAAAAGCGCACTGCTTTTACTTTACCCGTTTTTAAATTGGATAGATTAACAATCGATACATCTACCTTTTCTGCCAATTCACTTAACTGCATTTTGCGATCAGCTAACATTCGATCTAACCGTATAATAATTGTCATTTCATCACTTCCCTAAGCTGTCGCATCATATTCTTCTTGTAAAAAACCACCGTAGCGAAAAACCCTTGCTATTGCCCAAATTACCAAACCACAAAATAGCAGTGTCCAATTAATACTTGAAAAATGATACTGAATACCTGTTATCCAATCTGTGCCTGCTATCAGTGTACTTAACTGCAATTGTTGAATCACTGTATAGGCAATGTACGTGCGAAACGCCCCTATTGTCAAGCTTAACACAACAACACAATAAGCAACTCGCTCTATTCTTTTACTATTGGCCATCGTAAAAATAACACCTTTACTTAAATTGCCTAATAAATTTCTTATTTGCCACACAACAAATAATAATATTCCTACATAAATCATAGCAAGAGCAATTAAAGATATCATGGGCATTTTTTCATAGTTTATATTATTAGCTACTAAGTCTGCCAGTTGGATTTCGATACCCTCTATTGTAAGAGCTGTCGATATACGAGCGTTTTCAAGGAAACTATTCACTGTATTTTCTGATAGTAAAGCCATGCCTATAATGAGTGCTCCCATCACAAAAAGAACAATAATAAACAACATCATGATAATTGAGAAAATAGTACGCAATCCTTTTGTTAAAAATTGAAATTCTTTACTTTGGATATTCTGTTCCATTTATACCATCCCCTTCCTTTTGATTAATTATACAGAAATTCTTACCTTTTTCAATAATTATTTAATGTTTATCATTAAGTAATTATTGATTAATATAAAATGTTTTTTACTGCATAAAAAATAGCTGAAGGTAATGTTTATCCTCCAGCTACTGCTCTATTTACAGCAATCCAGCCTGTTCTAAATAGGCTCTTGCTACATCTTCAATATTTTTTCCTTCCACATTGACTTGATAATTCATGTCACGCATATCGTCATCTGTTATCTGATTGGCAAGCTTGCCTAATACCTTTTCAAGCTCAGGATATTTTGCAAGTGTTTCCTTTCTTAACAATGGTGCGCCTTGATATGGGGGAAATAATTGCTGATCATCTTGTAGCACAGTTAAATCATATTGACGTAACTCACTATCTGTTGAATACGCATCTAATAAATCGATATCGCCCGATTGAATAGCCTGATATCTTAACTTTGGTTCCATTGTCGTAACAGAAGCAATATCAATATTATAACGCTTTTGTATGCCCACATAGCCATCTTCACGATCATTAAATTCCAACGTAAATCCTGCTTTTATCTTGTCTTGAATGGCTTTAATATCGGAAATCGTTTGTAAATGATAGTTTTCAGCCAGTTGTTTTGAAACAGCTAATGCATACGTATTGTTGTACTGCATCGGTTGGAGCATCACCATATCGAATTTTTCCAACATACCATCTTTCGCCTGTTGATAAACATCTTCTTGGTCATTGTTTACCGCTTGCTCTTTTAAAAATTCTGCGATTGCCGTACCTGTAAATTCTGGATAAATATCGATACTACCTGATTTCAGTGCATTAAAGACAAAAGACGTCTTGCCAAGTCCTGGTTTTAATTGCACATGTAAATCTGTATCATTTTCTATCAGTAATTTGTACATATTAATGAGTATTTCTGGCTCAGAGCCAAGTTTTCCGGCAATTACGATATCCTTTTTGTCATTGAAGTTTAGCAATGGCAAAACAATTAACAAAATGGCTGCTACAAAGATCGCACTTAATACGGTAACGCTTTTTTTGAACGACAGTAATTCTAGTTTTTTCAATAGGGTATCAAACACGAGCGCTAAAATAGCTGCCGGTACAGCCCCTAATATAATGAGTGAAGTATTATTGCGGTCTATCCCTAGTAAAATAATATCCCCTAAACCACCAGCACCAATTAAGGCTGCGAGTGTAGCTGTTCCGACTATTAAGACCATTGCTGTCCGAATACCCGCCATGATAACAGGCATGGCAAGTGGCAATTCGACCTTCACTAATCTTCTTGTCGTATTCATCCCCATCGCCATAGCTGCTTCCTTTAAGGATGCGTCGACTTCGTTTATGCCTGTATATGTATTACGCAAAATGGGCAGTAACGCATAGACAACAAGGGCAATGATGGCAGGTGTTTTCCCAATACCAAGCAATGGAATTAACAAACCTAATAAAGCGAGCGACGGAATTGTTTGTAAAACCGCACTAATTCCAATAATACTTTCCGCCAAGTTCTTTTTATTCGTCAAGTAGATGCCAAGAGGTATTGCAATGATGACAGCAAAAAATAGCGCAATAAACGAAATTTGCATATGCTCAATTAATGATGCAAACAGCTGACCTTTCCGTTCGATGAAAACATCAACAAAACTAGCCATTTGTATCACCTCGTTCGGCGGCTAAAAACTGCAACATCGATTGCCTTGTGATGATTCCAATAATATCTGTTTCATTTTTCACACCAACACATTCATGTTGTGCCAATTGTTGTAAAATAGTCGGTAACGAATCATTTGTCGTAACACTATATTTAAGAGCATGTAGATGTTGTCCTTCCTCAAGCGGTTCTATCACTTGTTGAATAGTAAATACATTGCCTGGGTAATCCTTTATGCCAATAAATTGTTGTACAAAGTCATTAACTGGATGATGAATAAGATCTTGCGGCGTCCCAATCTGTACAATTTCCCCCTCTTTCATTACACATATGCGATCGCCTAATTTCAGCGCTTCTTGCATATCATGCGACACAAAGACAATGGTTTTTTGTATCGCTCGTTGCAACTCAAGCAGGTCATCTTGTAATTTTGTACGACTAATTGGATCGAGTGCACTAAATGGCTCATCCATTAAGATAATTTCGGGATCTGCTGCCAAGGCTCGAACAACACCGACTCGTTGTTGTTCACCACCAGACAACTCTTTCGGCTTACGCTTACTATATATATCGGGTTCCAGCCCTACCATATCTAATAAATCTTGAACGCGTTGTTGAATTTGCGAGGCACTCCATTTTTTCATTTCGGGTACAACTGCTATATTCTCTGCAATTGTCATATGCGGGAAAAGCGCAATTTGTTGTAGTACATAGCCTATATTCCATCGTAGTTCATGGATGTTATAATCACTAATTCGATTACCATTAATGCGTATCGTGCCTTCCGATAAAGCAATTAAGCGATTAATCATTTTTAGCAAAGTCGTTTTTCCACACCCACTAGGACCGATGATGACAAAAAATTCCCCCTTCTTAATTTCAAGATTGATGGCATTTACCGCCACTTGGTTGTTTGCATATTTTTTGGTAACATTCTCAAATGCAATCATCGTCTAAGCTCCTTATTCTTCAAAAGTTCTCAGTCATGTTGTTCAAATGACAGGTGATTGTTTAGCTCATCCATATATCTTTCCACATGTTGAAGATGATAAACTCCCAAAAGTAAATTTAGCATTACATATATTTCTATATTTATTTAATTATCCCTTTAAAATAGTGATAGATGCTAGCTTGTGGACGAAACTTTTTCATGTGTTTATTCGTTTTAATAGTGAGGATTTCTAAAGAAAAAACGATGCCATTATTTATCTAAATGTTTTACAATTTTAAGCGTGACTACTATTTTGAATGGTAAGGAAAGGAGGAAGGTGTTGCAATGCCTCAACATCGTTAAACACTATGAGATTATTAAAACAACTATTCATTGCAATGATTATTGTAGCTTCTGTTATCTGTATTTGTACTTATATGTTGATGCAAGTATTTAAACCTACAGACATCGCCGTACAGCCATATGTAGATGAAGGTCCAAGTGTGGAAGAATTCATAGGCTCGATTGCCGAAACTGCAAGACAGCTCGGGGCAGAATATGACTTATACGCCTCTGTGATGATTGCACAAGCCATTTTAGAGAGCAAGCATGGCCAAAGTGGTCTAGGTTCTGCTCCTAATCATAATTTATTTGGTATGAAAGGCCAATATCAAAATGCATCTGTCACACTTGAAACCGTTGAGGATGATGGTGCTGGTAATTTGACAACAGTGATGGCTGAATTCCGCAAATATCCTTCCTACGAGGAATCGATGAAGGACTATGCCAATTTGCTGCGCAACGGCGTCTCTTGGAATAAAAACTTCTATACGGGGGTCTTTAAACGTAATACAAACTCCTATGCAGATGCGACTAAATTTTTAACGGGCTCCTATGCAACTGATTCAACATACAATGAAAAGCTGAATCAATTAATCGTCAAGTACGACCTACAACAATACGACAACCCCGTGAAAAATAAAAAAACAATTACAGTGGCAAATGGCGACTCGCTAACGCGTATCGCACAGATGCATAATGTTAAAGTTACATCCATTAAGCAATGGAACCAACTGCGATCAGATGCACTTGAAGCAGGGCAACAATTAAATATTTATCAATATTGACGCGCAAATGCTACATAAACAAAGTGCAAATGATAGGCAATAGACGAGGTATTCAATGGTTCAGCCGTTGAATACCTCGTTTTGTCTTGACCAAGCTTAAAATATGCTGCCAATGGCGGTAATAGTCGTTGCTAAATCTTTCCGATATAACGGATGTTGTTCATCGAGACTATTTATATTGACCTCATTGCCATCTAGTGATGAATGAACATAAAGTGTTTGCCCTATATACATCACAACATGACCTGGGAAAAACAATAAATCGCCTTTTTGCATTCGCTCAATGGCTATTTCCTTGATTGGAAAACCTGCTTCAATTTTAGCATCACGGAAAATTGTTACGCCATTCAGCATATAGGCCATCGAGCACAAGCCCGAGCAATCAATGCCGAGCGGCGACTTCCCTCCCCAGCGATAAGGGGTTGCTACATAGCTAAGCGCCGTTGCGACGACTTTCTCTCTAAACAAAGATTCTGCAAGACTATTTTCCGCAACTTTTTGTTGAAGCCATTGTTGACGTAAATAGCCGATTTCCCCCGTCGCCAATTGAACAGCTACCCATTGCGTATTGAGTGGCCCCTCCAACACTACATTTTGTACGATAGAACCTTTTACTAATGTCTTTATTTTCGTACTTTGAATTGTTGGTTGTTGTAATACATCTGCAAAACGCTGACAAATCACATGTTGGGCACTTAATAACCAAGCACTTGTTTTTCTTGCATCGACTAGCAATTGATTTTTTAGACAGTACCCTTCATAACGATAGGCAGTACGAACATATACCCAGTGGTTTTCTAGCTCTTCTACAATTTGAACAGGCATGCCGTAAAGCACTTCATCAATCAACTCAGAAGAACTGTTTGGTGCTGCATGTAAATTGGCAATCATTGCGGTAACAATCGCATTCATGTCGCCTCTCCTTTCAATATTATTCTATTATCATAAATAACTTTTGAAAGACGACCAATTAATTGGCGAGCGATTTCGTTTTGGGTAACTTCTGTAATAAATACACCAATACAATAATCTTGCACGTTATTGTAAAGTATCCCTACATCGTGGTCAACGCTATCAAGGCTGCCTGTTTTATGGGCTAATTTTATATCGTCGGCTATATAACGTCGTAAGCAGTCATGGAAGCGCTGGCGGCACAATATATCGATAACAAGCTGATTAAACGTTGGTGTTAAAAGGTTTTTTTCGTATATCCGGCTAAAAAGATGTGCCATATCACGAGCACTTGTACTATTATCCATGCCTTTTGCCAGCAGTTCAAAGTCCATCATTTTTCGTTGTATTCTTGTTTGTGTAAGTCCAATGTGCCAAAAGTACGTATTGAGCGCCTCTATACCGATAAAATCGATTATCACATTGGTTGCTGTATTGTCACTTGTCGTAATCATCCATACTAAAAGCTCATAGATTGTACTTGTCGTTACTCGTTGTTCGCTTATCACACTAAAGTCAACCCAGTCTTCAGGTCGTATCGTCAAGACTTGATGTAATGATGCATTGTGTTGTTCTATATAATCTAATACAGCAATGAGTATAGGTACTTTAATGAGGCTTGCACTAGAAAATGGCTCATCAAAGCGCTCCTGTATAATGAACTGATTCGTCTTAAAGTCTTTGACAAACATATGCACTTTGTATGGAGCGTGTTGGATGATATGTTGAATAGTTTGTTGCATAGCGCACCTACCCTACAACTTTAATTTTTTGTGTTTCTGCGTGCACGATAATTGTTCGACCTAAAGGTAGGGACATTGTTGGTAAACAGTGACCACAAGCAAGATCCATTAATATTGGTTTCTGCAATGGTTTTAAAATTTCCTCAAAAATCGTCTTCAAAGATAAGCTATGTTCTGGATGCTGTGGATTTTCAGGCCCACAATTGGTCCATGCCCCTAATAGTAACCCTGCAGCATCATCGAGCTTTCCTGCTAGTTTTAACTGTGTTAGCATGCGGTCAATCCGCTGTTCGCTCTCATCTATATCTTCCAAAAATAAAATCTTACCTTTTGTGTCAATTTCATAAGGTGTGCCAAGAGATGCTGTGACGAGTGTTAAATTGCCTCCTATCAGTTGCCCTGTCGCTTTTCCCGACACAAGTGTGGTCATGGGTTGCTGTGCAGGATTCAGTAGTAAATCGTTGTTATCTGTTGACATCACCTGCTTGCAGATAGAATCCCACGTATATTGATCCATGTTTTGTGTAATAAATTCTGTGGAAGGCATTGGCGTATGATATGTGACAAACTTACATTTTTGATTAAAGGCAATATGTAATGCCGTCACATCGCTATAGCCTGCAAATACTTTTGGATTCGCTTGTATCATGTCGTAATCAAGTCTAGGTAAAATTTTCGTTGCCCCGTACCCTCCTCGTATACAGAAGATCCCATCTACTTGTGGATTACGGAACATGTCATTCACATCTTGCGCACGAAGTGCATCCGAACCAGCTAAATAACCATGCCTTACACGACATGTCTCGCCTACAATAACGTTAAACCCAAGCTTTTCAATACTGTCGATTGCGGCGTTGAGCTTTTCTGGTGGCGTTGCACCTGAAGCACTAATAAGCCCGATTGTATCCCCTTTTGACAAAGCTTTCGGTCGAATCATTCGTTCACCTCCACTTTTTGTGCTGCTCGATAATTCGTCACTTCCTCTTCATTTGCCAAAACAAAATGCCCTTGCTCTATTTCCACAAATGAAGGGGGTGCGATATCATATCGATGCTGTAACGGGTTATAAATTTCCACTACCTTTTGGCTCTCCTTATACGGATTTGGTTCAGGGACAGCCGATAATAACGCCTTCGTATAAGGATGGATTGGATTGCTAAAAAGCGTTTCTGTTTCTGCTAGTTCAACAATTTGTCCTTTATAAATAACTGCAGTACGATCCGTAATAAAGCGTACAATCGATAAATCATGTGCAATAAATAAATAAGTTAAATTATTTTTTTCTTGAATATTTGTTAGCAAATTCAACACTTGCGCCCGAATGGAGACGTCTAGTGCAGAAATCGGCTCATCCGCAATAATAAATTCAGGCTCCATCACCAATGCGCGCGCAATGCCAATACGTTGACGTTGCCCGCCAGAAAATTCATGCGGAAAGCGACTAGCAAATTCAGGCAATAGACCAACATTAAAAAGCGCATTTTGTACTTTTCGCTGACGGTCAGCCACATCTTTAAAATTTTTCGTATTGATAAGTCCTTCTGCAATAATATAGTCGACCTTTGCGCGTTCGTTAAGCGATGCCATCGGATCTTGAAAAATCATTTGAATTTTTTGTGTAATTTCACGATCCCAAGCTTTCGTAATTTTACCGTTAATTTTCTTCCCATGATAGTAAATTTGACCATCTGTTACTTCATTGATGCGCATTATGGCGCGCCCAATGGTCGTTTTCCCCGAGCCCGATTCACCTACTAAGCCAAAAGTTTCTCCTTTATAAATATCAAAGCTAACATTATCAATGGCCACAAATTTATTTTTTCCTTTGCCAAAAGTAATGTTCAAGTTTTTCACTTCGACTAATACTTCTTTATCGTTCATTGGCATACAATCTCCCTTCTTCAAAAAAGGCTTGTAGCGCTGCGGGAGGCTCAACTTTTGGGGCACTTGGATCGAGTAGCCATGTGCGTGCATAATGTGTCTCACTAACTTGAAAAAAGGGAGGGCGTAGCTCGTAATCTATCTTTAAAGCAAATGGATTGCGGGGAGCAAACGCATCTCCTTTTATTTCTTTAAAAAGGTTGGGTGGAGTACCTTTAATCGCATAGAGCTGTTCCCCTTTTGTGCCGAGCTGTGGTAAGGACGACAGAAGTGCCCATGTATACGGATGCTTGCCATTAAAAAATATTTCATGTGTGCCCCCGACCTCAATGATATCTCCTGCATACATCACGGCGACCCGATCCGCTACTTTTGCAACAACCCCTAAATCATGTGTAATATAAACGGTTGTTAAGCCATATTTTTGTTGAAGTGTTTTTAATAGCTGTAAAATTTGTGCTTGAATCGTTACGTCAAGTGCTGTCGTTGGCTCATCACAAATTAATATTTTCGGTTTACAGGCAAGTGCAATGGCAATAACAATTCGCTGTCGCATGCCCCCTGAAAATTCGTGAGGATATTGCTTATAGCGCTTCTTTACATTATCAATACCGACGTCCGTTAATAATTTCAATGTTTCATGATAGGCGGTTATGCCCTTTAGTCCTTGATGTAACACGACACACTCCTCAATTTGCTTGCCGATTGTTTTTAATGGATTCAATGAAGTCATCGGGTCTTGCGTCACAATGGCAATTTCTCTGCCTCGGATGTTCAACCACTGTTGTTCTGTTGTGAACTGTGCTAGATCCATATTGTTGTATAAAATTTGTCCTTGTTCGATCGTACCGTTTTTATCGAGCAAGCCCATAATGGATTTCATCAGCACTGACTTTCCCGAACCTGATTCTCCAACGATAGCAAGACTTTCACCTTGATAAAGATCAAGAGAGATACCTCGAATTGCTGTTAGTATTTGACCCCGTAGTGTAAATTGTATAACTAAGTTTTGAATGGCTAAAATACGGGATTGAGTTTTTTTCACAACCATTGTCATCCCCCTTTACACATGATTTTTCGGATCTGCTGCATCTGCAAATGCATTACCAATAATATAAAATGCTATTGTAATAACACTTAGTACAATACTTGGGAAAATTAGCTGATACCTTAAATCTGGTGACATCATGAGCACACGACCTTCATTAATTAAATTCCCTAATGATGGCTCACTAATCGGTAGCCCTAAACCAATATACGTTAAAAACACTTCTGCCCCAATGGCAAATGGAATCGCTAAACTCATCCGAAGCATGATGACAGAGATTAAATAAGGTAGTAAATTTTTAATAATTATTCGATAGTCTGGCGTGCCCAAACATTTAGAGGCTAAGTTGTATTCACGATCCCGTAAAATAACAATTTGATTACGGATAAAACGTGCCATTTCTACCCAACCAGTAATACACATGGCAATAATGATGGTCGAAATGCTGGGACGTAAAATATAGGACATTAAAATAAGGACAATTGTTGTGGGAATATTATCTACGACATTATAAAGCTGTGTAATGGGCAGTTCTAGCTTACGAGAAAATCCCCATAGTGTGCCGATTGTAATGCCGACAACCGCTTCTACAAGTGCTACAACACAGCCAATCATTAATGATGTTCTAGTACCAGCCCAAATTCGAGACCATAAATCTTGGCCAATGGAGTTCGTACCAAACCAAAATTCAGCGTTTGGAGCAATATTGCGAGCTTGTAATCCTGTTTGGTCATCGAGATAGATTTCGGTCGGGGATTTTTGGGCAGGTAAATATGGCTGGAAAATGGTGAATGCAACTATGATGAAAACGAGCGCTAACAACAAAACCGCCATGCGATTTTTTAAGAAAGATTGCCAAGTAGAGCGCCAATAAGAATAATTAGAATAGGCTGTTTCTTCGGCCTGACGATCGCTCGTTTCAAAAAATTCAAATAGTTCGGCACGAGACTTATCTGAAATATTATCGAATTCCTCTGTATAAAGGCCCATTAGCGCACACTCTCTCCTTTCCCTAATTTAATGCGTGGATCAACAAGCGCCATCGCAATATCACCTAAAACCAAGCCGATAATGCCAAGTGATGAGAAGACAAGTACTAAACCTTGGACGATTGTATTATCCTGTCGTTGAATCGCATCCACGAGCAATCCACCCATGCCCGGAATAGAGTACAATGACTCAATATAAATAGAGCCAGTAATGGTAAAGAGGATTGTGGCCGGCAAATATTGCGCCATAGGGATAAAAGCATTGCGCAACACATGACTAAACATCAACGTGCGCTCTTTTACACCTTTTGCACGTGCTAGCTTAATATAATCTTTGTTTAGTTCATCGACCATGTATCGGCGCATCCACATCGCATAAGAAGCAGTCGGTGCTAGCGCCATTGACGTAAGCGGCAATAGCCAAGTAATCGGTCTATATTCAGCAAAGAGCATAGGTAGATGAAAAATATCGGTAATATACATTTGGATAACTAAGTAATACACGGCTGGGGGGACGGCTACGACAAAAACAATGTAGCCAGTCCCAAGTCGATCCAGCCAGCGCCCCTTCATTTGCGCCATCATAATCCCTAGCGGCACGCCGATTAACAATGATAAAGCAACAGCCCCTAATCCAAATAACAGTGAATACATTATTTTATCTGCAATAATTGTCACAACAGGCACATCCGTACGATATGTAACGGATTTGCCTAAATCGCCTTGCAATAAATCCGCATAAAAATTCCCTAATTGCACAGGCAAAGGATCACGTAATCCTAAACTCGTTAAATACACTTCCTTTTGAACCGGTGACATTTTCTCTGCCGCTGCCCCTAAATAGCCTTCTTCAGGCATCAATCGTAATAACGAAAACACGATCGTAATAATAATGAACAGTGTTATAACGGATTGTAATAAACGCTTACCGACATACCACAGCATACAAGCGTCCTCCCTCCAAATCGCTGTAAAAGTACGAAGGAGATGCCGAATCAGCATTTTCGGTCATCTCCTCATGTTGAAAAATCACCACTAGTTGCCTATTGTTTGAAGCTTGGCAATGATTATTCCTCTATATTATTTTGTCGCATTGGTTAATGCATTCGCACGTTCTTGCTCCCACTGTGCTAAAGCTTCCTTAAACTCATCATTGCTCATTGGTTTGTCTAATACTTTTTGCCCTTTAAACTTCTCTGCTGTCACACCAAATGGCGAATATTGTGCTTCAAATGGATTTAATTTTGAAGCGACATAGCCGCTACCTCCTACTGAATATGGAATGACAAATGCTTCTTCAATTAGGAAGGCTTCAGCTTGAGCAAATAGATTATAGCGTTGTGTCGTCTCAATTGTTGCCTTCGCCTTATCCAATAAATTTAAATACGTTGTTTTGCCATTTGCCTCTTTATAGCCTTCTGCTAATTCAGGCTTATTGTAGGTACCATCCACACTAAATGGCTCGGTATATGTTGACGGATCTGCATAATCTGGACCCCAGTTTGCTTCGATTAATGCAAACTTACCAGGACGTCGAACTTCTGATAAGAAGCCTGTCGAAGGGCCAGCTTCTACGATAATATCAACATAGTCCACACCTAATAATTTTTCTAATTGTTGTTCAATGACTTGTGTGCGATTTGCCCAATCCGGCATCCCTGAGTTGTATGGCATTACTACTTTTACTGGGAACGTCGCTTTCCCTTCCAGCGCAGCCATAGCTTTTTCCTTGAACTGTAATGCTAAATCTTTGTTAAAGGAATCATTGCTTGTAATCGCAGCTAGTGAATCTAGTTGTGTATAGTCTACCCCTTCCACATCGACAAAGTTTTTCGGTGTGATTGTATTGCTTAGTAAATCTTCCGGATTATATGGTTCGACCGTTAACATCGCTGATACACGATCGAGTGCATGGAATAGGGATTTTCGAAAATCTTTATTATTGACTGCAATCTTCCAATTTTCTGGTTCATATTCTGCATCAAATTGAGGATCAAAGTTTAATGCATAGAAATAGGAATAAAAATTGTTTTGCGTTTGACGAACTTGTGATTTTTTCTTCTCATCATTGAACCATTCGTCAATAATGGAAGTTGGAATTTCTGCTGTATCTACTTCACCACGTAAAAATAACTCTGGTGCTACTGTTGCCGCTTCTTTGTTATATTTATAACGAATTCGTTCAATCAGAACATTATCCTTATCCCAATACGTGTCATTTTTCACTAGTAGTCGCTCATTTTGCGGCTCAAATTTCTCTAAAATATAAGCGCCGTTATAAAGGAAATTTTCGCGTGTCGTGCCGAACTTCTCCCCTGTTTCAGTTAAAAACTTACCATTCACTTGGAAGAAACAAACATAGTTTAACATCGAAAGGAAATATGGTGTAGGTGCCTCTAACGTATATTCAACAGTGTTTTTATCAAGCGCCTTAATGCCTACCTTTGAAAAATCCGTTACCTCCCCGTTGTAGAATGCTTCACCATTTTTTACAACCGTTGCACTCCAAACTGTCGAAGATTCATTTTTTGCATCGAGCACATACTGTAAGCCATCGACAAAGTCTTGTGCCACCACATCTGCATATTCCTTGCCTTCATGGGTAACCCATTTCACATCATCCCGCAGCTTAAATGTCCAAACAGTTGCATCTTCATTTGACGACCATTCTTGCGCTATGCCTGGTTGTACGACCCCATACTTATCATATTCAATCAGCCCATCCACTAAATTTGCCGCAACCGCAAATTCATTCGTTTCAGATGTTTTTAAATAATTTAATGTTTTAATTTCTCCCGAATAAACGACCCGATACTCGGATTTTTTGTCATCCGAAGCACCATCACTACAGGCTGCACACAGTAAGGCAACTAGACATACTAAAAGAAACCACTTGTTTTTCATATTGAGCATCCCCCTAAGCTTTTTTTATCATGAACATACTATTCCAGTGGCCCCCAATGGAACCACTTGCAATAGCATTTTTCATACTTAAACTTAGTTTAATGCGGTTTTGTTATGACACAATGGCTGGCATTTCAGCCGTTATCTATTCACCTATAGTCTATTCTTATGTTAAGAACTGTAATAAACGAAGCACTTCAAAATAATCATCGGTAACAAACTCAACCGTATTATGCGGTTTAAACGTTGCATTTGGATAAAATGAATTCCGGTAGGCACGTGTATGGTCTCGGTAAATAATTTCTACTACAAAACGCTCGGGCAATGTCACATGTAAATCATTACGCGATACCTTCATCGAAGTCTCTACAAGTCGCTTTGTTTCGGCAATGGCCAATTGGGGACTGACATTAATTGTGGCATTGCCTAGCCCTTCCTTTGTAGCAAATGTTACGATGTTAGAATTGATTGCTCCAATCTCTTCTGTTAAACCGACATCGCCACTGACAAAAGATACTGGTACGCCATGTAATGCAGCAGCGTACGTATTAATAAGAAATTCACTCGCATATTCGCCGTTGATTTTAATATCAGCCGTTGTACTAAGCGTGTGTGCTAATGGATTTCGTTCGCTCCCACCTTTACTGTGATAGCCGATAAAAATAGCCCGATCAAAGCTATTATCGAGACCTGCTACCATGCACATCGGGTCATATGTCCAACCACGAATCACTTTACAATTGATCGGTAAGTTCGATATATCTAGATTGCGTGCAGAGTCGTGGGCATCTTTTAGTAAAATTTCCGTTGCGCCCCCATACATAGCGCCTACAATTGCAGCCTCTACTTCTTGTGTCATTTGCTTTTGAAAAAAAGAATATTCTGGGGAATTCAGTTCTGTCTCGCTCCAGGCTGTTGTGCCCGTAATCCCTTCAATATCTGCACTAATATAAATTTTCATAAATATCGATACTCCTTTATCAAATGGTTTTCAAGCTTTGCCTCAATAGCACCATATTTCGCTTCGTTGGCGTTCATCCTTCTTGCCCAAGCACTATTGTGAAAATCATAATGCCACCATTCCTCCGCATAATTCGTAAAACCAACTGCTGTCAAACAATGATATAAAAGTCGACGATGAACAAGTGCTGCTCTATTTTCACCGAGATGCTGTTCAAAATAGCGCGTCGCTGATTTTTCACTAGGTTCATCAAAGGCACTTCCGAGATCTAGTGCATTGCCTTTGTCATCAGCTAGTGTTACATCAATCGCCCCTCCTGTTAGATGTGGCAAATGATGCTCTTGCCCTGCCCTAGGAAAAGCCACATACTTTAGCGTCTCGTTAAAAATAGCGTTATTTGTCAATCCAGGTTGTTGATTTTTAATTTGTTCAGCAAAATGTGTAAATAAATATTGCTGCACCTGTAATGGCCTGAAGCCATCATAGACAATCAAACTATAATGAGCAGGCAAACTTACTAAAGCATGCTGTAATCGTGCCAATACGTTTTGACGCACATAAATCGATTGTAAGCTATTAGCAATTTGTTGTTGGTAATAGATAGGCTGCGTAAAAATTCTTGGATGTTGGTTGTCTATTTTAATCAATGGCTCGGAGACTTTTTGAATATGTGGAGTTAGTTGTTTCATTGGCGTTTGGCTGACATCATCAATCGGTTGAGAAAACATTTCTTGCATGATAATCCACCTCATTATGGAGAGAATGCACTTAATTATTAGATTATTCAGTATTTTCATTGAATAGTAACACACGATATACATGTTGACTAGTTAAAAAAAGAATTATTACAAAATACTAGTAATTATCTAATAATTACACAAATTACACGATGAAGGGGTCAAAATTTAAAACATTTGGTCGAAAGATTACTATTTTAAAGGAATTGAGCGATATTTGATTTTTGAACATTGTAGAATCTAGACGAAAACGAGGTTTTGAATGGGGTGTACGGAAAAGAAGTACAGAAAAGCTATTGAAACACCATCATGTTCAATAGCTTTTCATTTCATTATGAAAATTATAGGCTTCTACTACATGGCCATTTCGACCAGTTGTCGTTTGTGCTTGTGATAGTGAGTTTAAAATAGCTTCCTCTGTTGCCTCTGCAGCGGCTGTAAATAGCTGATTCATAATCGGGTGATCTTCACGTAGTTGTTTACGTGTTTCTAAATAGCTGTCTGAATGATGTGCAATGCGATGTGCCGTCGTAAAACCAATGACAATATCACCACTTCCATGCGAAAAATGACTACCTGTCCGTCCTAGTCCTATACCGCAGCGTTTAATCACACGTGTAAGTTGTCGGCTACTGAGCGGTGCTTCCGTTGCTAGTACAATAATAATAGAGCCGTCGGTAGGAGATACGACAGATTTATTTTCGGAACTTTCAACTTGAAAACGCTCCGTAAAAAACTCCGTACGCTGGCCGAAATTAGTTAGTACTAGACAGCCCACGGTATATTGGATATCTTCATGCGCTACAGTTACGATGCGCGATGACGATCCTATGCCACCTTTATAGCCAAAACAAACCATCCCTTTTCCTGCCCCAACAGCGCCCTCTTGCGCACTATTTTCTGAAGCATTATGAATTGCTTCTATCGCGTGCTCTGGTGTGACTGGACAAGCTCGAATAGAATTTAAATAACTATCATTACATTCTCCAACAACAAGATTAATCGTCCCTGTCGTCTCACCAATTTCTAAATTGGTATCTAACATATATTGCAAAGTGCCTTGTGTGACAGCAGGAACACCAAACGTATTGGTCAGCATAATTGGCGATTCAATAACACCTAGCTCATTTACTTGAACAAGTCCTGTCGTTTTGCCAAAACCGTTTAACACATAACTTGCAGCTGTTACTTTTTGTTGAAATAAATTACCACCATGCGGTAAGATGGCCGTCACCCCTGTACACGCATATGCTCCCTTATCATTTATCACTTCATCGAGCGTAACATGGCCCACTTGCACACCTTTTACGTCTGTAATACAATTTTTTTCTCCAACAGGTAACATGCCAATGATCATGCCCATATCCCGCACTTTTTTTGTCATTTTATCGCTCCTTCTTTATGCGAGTGCCTTGTCTACTGCCGCCAATGCATGAATAACGGTCGTGTCGAAAACAGGAATTGGCACATCATCTTGTTTGATTAATAAACCAATCTCCGTACAACCTAGAATTATGCCTTGTGCACCAGCTTTCATAAGGTTGTCAATCACTTGTAAATAGCGTTCTTTTGAAGCCGCTTCAATCCGACCTAAACATAATTCTTCGTAAATAATACGATTGACAACTGTTCGTTCTTCCTCGTTTGGCACGATAACGTCAATACCAAACTGTTCTATTCTTTTTTTATAAAAATCTTGCTCCATCGTATATTTTGTACCTAGCAATGCAATGGATTGAATACCAGCCTGTTGAATTTGCAATGCTGTTGCATCAGCAATATGTAAAATTGGAATCGAAATACGAGCTTCAATCATAGCAATGACTTTATGCATCGTATTTGTACAAATAACAATGAAATCAGCTCCCGCTTTTTGTAATGATAATGCCGCTTCACCTAAAAGTTGCCCCGCATTTTGCCATTGTCCGTTTGCTTGATAGTGCTCTATTTCTTGAAAATCGACACTAAATAATATGCATTTTGCCGAATGAAGCCCTCCCAATTGCTGCTTAACTTTTTCATTGATAAGGCGGTAATACAAAGCTGACGATTCCCAGCTCATACCACCTATTAATCCCATCGTCTTCATATAATCAGCTCCCTTTGCTATGTAATGTATATCGCTCCAATAGAATGAATATTCGTGAAAAAATCGTCATTTTTTAATAAAATAGAAGAAAAAATGACCTACTGCATACTAGGTAAAAAATGATGCTCTATATTAAAAAATAAACGTTTTATCTCTACTAATAATAGGTATAAAAGCAATACCAAGATTAATACTAAAGAGGTATAGAATTGTTAGCACAACATCAGCAATATCCTTTCTCTACTATAATACCACTGTTTAAATATTCGCAAAATAAAAAAAATATCCCTCTAAAATATCATTTTATTATTATGAATTTTTAAAAATTTGATATTTACTTTAAAAAAAGTGTAGACTAAAACTTATTGAAAAAAAGGAGGAATACAAATGGAATGGATATCGAATATTGTAGATAGTACAAATAATATTTTATGGACGTATCTTTTAATCATTCTATTATTAGCGGCTGGATTATATTTTTCATTCGGCTCTAAGTTTGTGCAAATACGTCTTTTCCCAGAAATGTTCCATTTAATAACTGAAAAAAGAGATGGTGAGTCAGGTGTTTCTCCGTTCCAGGCATTCACGATTAGCGCAGCGTCGCGTGTAGGTACTGGTAATATAACAGGTGTTGCCCTTGCTATTGGTGTTGGTGGACCTGGCGCCGTATTTTGGATGTGGATTATCGCGATACTTGGGATGGCTACAGCTTTTATTGAAAGTACACTAGCTCAAGTTTATAAAGTAAAAGACGGCGATACGTTTCGTGGTGGTCCTGCCTACTATATCGAAAAGGCATTAGGACAACGTAAATTAGGGATTGTTTTTAGTATTTTGTTAACATTAAGCTTTGGCTTTATTTTTAACGCTGTACAGTCCAATACGATTGCAACTTCTGTAGGTGAAGCATTTCATATTAAACCATATATAATCGGCATTGTTTTAGTTGTGTTAACGGCTATGATTATTTTCGGTGGTGTACATAGAATTGTTAAATTTACACAAGTAATTGTACCTGTAATGGCCGTATTTTATTTACTCGTTGCACTTTATGTGATTGTAACGAATTTTGGTGAAATTCCGGCAGTGTTCAAGCTGATTTTCTCTCAAGCGTTTGGACTACGAGAAGCGGCTGGCGGTGCAATTGGTATAGCCATCATGCAAGGTGTTCGTCGAGGCTTATTTTCAAACGAAGCTGGTATGGGTAGTGTGCCAAATGCGGCAGCAACAGCCAATACATCACATCCTGCAAAGCAAGGACTTGTACAAAGCTTAGGTGTATTTTTTGATACGATCATGATTTGTTCAGCTACTGCTTTTATCATTATTTTGGCAGGCTTATACGAAACTGGTGAAAGTAACGGTATCGTCTTAACACAAAATTCATTAGCGGTACATGTAGGCGACTGGGCTCCTTACTTTATCGCGATTAGTATTATCTTTTTCGCATTCAGCTCTGTTATTGGTAATTATTATTATGGTGAATCCAATATTGAATTTATCAATGCACACAAAGGTTGGATGTCGGTTTATCGACTATTAGTGCTCGCTATGGTAATGTTCGGTTCAGTCGCGCAAGTGCAACTTGTTTGGAACTTAGCCGATTTATTTATGGGGTTAATGGCACTTATCAATATTACGGTTATTATGATACTTGGCAAAATAGCCTTCCGCGTCTTAGATGATTTTACGGCGCAACGTAAAACAGGTAAAAACCCTGTGTTTTACGCTAAATCCATCCCAGGATTAAAAAATACAGATTGCTGGGAAGATGATCGAAAATAAAAGAAACGCCATCCCTCAAGTTAAACTTGGTGGATGGCTTTTTAAATGCCATTTTATGTGCCTGTCACCCAAACAATTCTTAATTTTCTATCAATAATAATTTTGCCAGTTGAACTATCCCTTTTTTATCATTGCTTCTGTGAATGCCTGCGATTGCCCTCTTGGAATACTCAATGTATTCCACTCATTTCCTTTTATTTGCTTACCTACGTAGACAATTTGCCCAACATGCGAAGCATAATGTGCCATCTGTCTTTCAATAGCATCTATCACTGTATGCTGCTGTCCTCTTATTGTGACGTTGGCCAACAAATCTTCTGTTGTTAAACTCTGTAAAGCATTAAAAAATACTTGCCAGCCCTTTTCCCAAATCGCTATTAACTCTTTTTTAGTATCAATGCTATCAATAAATTCATCATCACGATTCCTTGTCTTTTTCTCGCCATCAGTTAATAAAAAATCAGTCCATCTTGAAATCATGTTTCCACTAACATGTTTGACAATGACCGCAATACTATTTGACTCCTCATTGAAAGCCCAATGCAATTGCTCAATGTCTAATTGTGTAATTGTTTTATCACCATCCGCCTTGACAGATTTAAATCTCTCTAGAACAACGTGTAAATATGTTTCACCCATGCTCATACAAAACTACCTCCCCATTTTTGTAGCCGGTGCAATCATATTATAACAAGTGCCTGTCACCCAAACAATTTTGAATATTGCCAATTTTTTCGGTGTCAGGCACTGTAACGTACTCGTTGCTACAGTTTTCTTTTAATGACGCGTTTGTAAGTTTAAACGCTTTTCCATTCTATTAAATATAAACGTAAATGCTAAAACAAGAACTAAATAAAAGGCACCAGTCACCATATACGTTTCTAACGGGCGATAATTTGCACCGGCAATCGCTAACGTTGTGCTCCATAAATCTGACATACCGATATATGCAACAAGCGCAGATTCCTTCAATAATATGATAAATTGATTGCCTAGTGGCGGAATCGCTCTGCGCAACGCTTGAGGTAAAATGACACGACGCATACCCAACGACTGTGACATCCCTAATGAACGAGCCGCTTCCATTTGACCACGATCAATCGACTGAATGGCACCGCGGAAAATTTCTGAAATATACGCACCATTATGGACAGCTAATGCTAATACACCTGCCCAAAAAGAAGGCAGTGTTAAAAATGAAGATATCCCAAAATATAAAATAAAAATTTGAACGATCATTGGTGTACCGCGGATAATGGCTAAATAGACTACTGCAAAATAATTCAGTACTTTTATTTTGGACATATTAAAAAACGCGATAATTAACCCGACAATACTACCTAAAACTAATGAACAAACCGTTACTGACAGTGTTACCCATAGTGCATCAAAAAGCATTTTATAATTCGATTGAAAAATCTCTAACATCTATTCACCCACTCTGTATCATCATTGTTGTGTAGTAACAGAGAACGAATTCTACCGTTACTTATTTATTCACTTTTTCGTCCATTAAGTTAAAGCCAAACCATTTTTCACTAATTTTTGCATATGTTCCGTCCTCAATTAGTTGTGCTAATGCTTTATTTAACTTTTCTTTTAATTCCTCATTATCTTTATTCACTGCAATAGCTTGTTCATTTACTGCTAATAGATCGCCAACTGCTTTTACTGGTATTTTCGCTTCATCGATCGCTAGCTGTGCAAAAATATTATCCGCCACAACTGCATCTAAACGACCTGTTTTAATATCCATCAATGCTGCCACATCACCTTGCGGATACGTAATGACATTTTCTTTGGCTGTTAATTTTAATGCATCTGTTTCATAATTTGTGGCAGGTACAGCCCCAATGATTTTGCCCTTCGCATCTGCACCGGATTTAATTTCCGTATTGTTTTCAGCTACAAATAGTTGGGAGCCTGAACGATAGTAAGTATCTGTGAAACTAACTACTTTTAAGCGTTCTTCGGTAACCGTCATACTGCCTAAAATCGCATCAAACTTATCATCTAAAAGGCCTTGAATAATGGATTCAAATGGGAAAGTCATTGGCACAGGTTTCATGTCCATTTTTTCTGCTAACGCTTCGCCAAGCTCTACGTCAAATCCTACTAACTTACCATTCTCCTTATAGTTAAACGGCTTATAAATGCCACTCATCGCATAGACAAATTCTTGTTGTTCAGAGTCTGAAGAGGTGGCTTTTGTTGGCTTATCATTAGAGTTACATCCCACTAATAATCCTACCCCTAATGTTAACGTTGCTAATAGTGTCTTAAGCTTGAATTGTTTCATGTTTATTACCCCCCATGTGTAAAATTCTATTTAAAAATTGTTTCGTTCGCTCATTTTTAGGATGATCAAAAAACGTGTCCGGATGACCTTCTTCTAAAATTTGTCCACCTTCCAAAAAGACGATATGATTCCCTACTTCACGAGCAAAACCCATTTCATGTGTGACAATAACCATCGTCATACCATCATTGGCAAGCTGTTTCATCACTTGTAGTACTTCTCCTACTAACTCTGGATCTAATGCAGAGGTTGGTTCATCAAATAACATGACTTTCGGCTCCATCGCTAATGCACGTGCAATCGCTACTCGTTGCTTTTGACCACCCGATAAACTATCAGGATACATGGCTGCTTTATCACGTAACCCTACTTTTTCAAGTAAATCATATGCATAAGCAATAGCTTGTTCTTTTGACTGCTTTTTTACATAGATGGGCGCTTCGATTATGTTTTCAAGTACTGTCCGGTGAGGAAAAAGATTAAAATGCTGGAACACCATCCCTACGTCTGCCCGAATACTATTTAAATCTGTTTTACTTGCGTGTATGGTCTGCCCCTCAATCATTATTTGTCCTTCATCATAAAACTCTAAAAAGTTTAAACACCGTAATAACGTGCTCTTACCAGAACCACTCGCTCCAATTAATACAACAACGTCCCCCTGCTGTACTTGTAAATCTACTCCTTTTAACACTTGTAAGGAGCCAAAGGATTTCTTTAAATTGTTCACTTGAATCATCGTTGTCATCCTTCCTGCAACTACTTCGATCTCTTTCATCATTTCGAACTACTTCGTTTATCTATATGTTGACTATTTCAATTAACTAAAAAACTCCCCTCATTCCATAATCCCCTTGCACTATATCAATTATCTGAAATTACTAAATTGACAAATAATTAATACACTTTTAATTAAACAGCAATAATATTGTTGAAAAAAGGGCTTTTATTAGACAAAAAAGTATCTTTATTTAATACGTTAGTCGCTTCCTTTTATTTAAAGTATCAATTTTTAACATTAGTATTCATAAACTTTGTAAATAGAGTATGATGAAAAGTAATTATTTCAATATTTCTAATTATTCGAAGGTGATGATTGACGATGTATAAATTATTAATTGCAGACGATGAGTTTGAAATTCGTAATGGCTTAAGTAGCTATTTTCCATGGGAAGAAATTGGCTTTGAAATAGCGGGTATTGTCGAAAATGGGTATGAGGCTTTATCGTTTATCAACACGCATCATGTCGACGTGCTGCTCACAGATATACGGATGTCCGAGCTATCAGGCATTGAAGTTGCGAAACAGCTGGATGAACAAAAATCCCCCATCCATGTCGTGTTTTTAAGTGGCTATAAAGATTTTGACTATGCACAGCAAGCCATCCAATATGGCGTGAAAAACTATATAACCAAACCAACCAAATACAGTGAACTTGTTACCGTTTTTACAAAGATTAAAGATCAGCTCGACGAAAAATATGTAACGATTAAAACGGACTTTAATTATGATAAGGTTATTGAAACGATATTAACTTATGTTTACGAGCATTATCAGCAGGCATCTCTTGAAGGCGCTTCACAGCTCGTTCATTTAAATCCGGTCTACATTAGTAAATATTTCAAAGAAAAAACAGGACGTAACTTTTCTGATTTTGTCGTCGAAGTCAAAATGGAAAAAGCGGCGATTTTCTTAAAAAATCCTGACTTTAAAATATATGAAATCAGTGAATTAACAGGTTATAGCAATGCTAAAAATTTCACTCGAACATTCCGTAAATATTACGGTAAAACGCCTCGCGAATATCGCAACGAGGAGTGTGGCCTGCACATTGACTAATCATTACATACGCACTTACTTTTTTAAAAATTTGATTAGCTTATTAATCCCAATGCTGATACCACTCATTGTATTAGGCGCATTATCCATTTTTTTAATTCAACAATATGTATTACAAGACATCATTGACCGCAATACTGATCTGTTAACGCAAACAAAAGAAAATATCGAGCTTATTTTTTATGAGCTCGATTCGTTAAATAGCTATATTATTTCTAGTACCAATCAATTTGACAACTTGCAACAGCTAATGGATAAACCATCACTTACCCATCAAGACTATAAAAATCTTGTGACATTTAAAAATTTTATCGATGCACCAAAAGAAGCGAGAGATTATATTCATTCAATCTATATTTACGTCAACAATGACTCTGGAAAATATTTATCAACAACAACAACAGGATTACTGGAATTAAGAAATACGCTCGATTTCAATTGGTATCATAGCTTTGTCACACATCTTGGCTATGAGGAAACTTGGGCTGAATCCAGAACAATCAAACGCATAACGAATAATCAACTGGATACACCTTTAAATATTATTACAATGTATCGAACAATACCAAAAAATAATGGTGTCCTTGTGTTAAATATTAAAGCTGACTATATACAACAGCAACTCGCCTCTTTGTCAACGACAGTTGGACGCAATTTAGTCATTGTCGACAATAAAAATAACATTATTTTTAATGAACAAAACTATGCACTCGCGAACCGTACAATACAAAGATTGACATCGAATCCGAACACATTTTTTAATATGACAATTGATAATAAACCATATGTTATATCGAAAATGGAGTCAGCCAAATATGACTGGACATTTTTATCCATCAATCCTAAAACGAGTCTTTACCAAGTACCAAAAAAACTGTTGCAACTTGTGTTATTTCTTTCAGCGATTTGCATTATTGGCAGTGTTATTTATGCTTATTGGGTAACTAGAAAAGCAACTGTTCATATGCGAAAAATATTAGCTATTTTCCAATCTGCTGAACAAGGTGGTGTACTACCCGATATCTCCATTCCCGTAAACGATGTTTATAGTCTAATTACACATAAATTATTACTAAATTTTACAGAACAAAATACATTAAAAAGAAAACTAGCAGAGAAAAAATATAAAGAGCAAACATTAGAGCTAGCTGCCCTTCAATCCCAACTGAATCCGCATTTCTTATTTAACACGCTGGAAACATTAAACTGGCGCGCGATTTCATTAACGGGAAAACCGAATGAATTAAATGATATGATTGATAATTTAGCGATTATTCTGCGCTATTCATTAGATGATGAATCGAGTATGGTGCCGATCATGGAGGAAATTAAATATACGAAGCACTATATTGATATTTTGAAAGCCCGTCATCAAAATCAATTTGACGTCATTTGGGAATATGACGATGATATTATGCCGTTCAATGTGAAAAAGCTGACCATTCAACCATTAATTGAAAATGCCCTGCAGCATGGAAAACAAAAAAAGCAACTGTGTCTTATTAAAATAAAAATGACTGTTCACGGCAAATTAATGACATTAGTGGTCATCGATAATGGGCAAGGGATGGCACGTCAACAGCTACACAAAGTGCGAAATCAACTTCAACAAAACGAACAATACAACCATATTGGTTTAAGTAACACCCATAAACGATTGCTTGTGGCCTTTGGTGATCATGGAGGACTCACTATTTTAAGTAAAAAAGGCTGGGGAACAGTCATAAAAATGCATATTCCTCTATAAACCTCACCTACACAAAAAAGCTAGTGTTCTATTAATAGAACACTAGCATTATCATTATAAGTTTTCATCGATATAGGTTTCTAAATCACCAACAATAGTATCGATTGGTACCTCTGTTGCGTCCTGTGCATAACCGTCATATTGTTTGACAAGAATACCGTCTTTATCGACTAAGAAAAATTGAATACCGTGGATGACTTGATTGGAATTCGGGTCATCTTTGACAAGTAGTTTTGTTGATTTAACAGCAAAGTCCTCAATATATGACTGAGAATAGCCCGTCAGGAGTTGCCATTTCGATTCATCAGGCACTGTGTATCTTGCTAAATAATCCGCTAGCACTTCCGGTGTATCAACTTCAGGATCAACTGAAAATGCAACGATGTTATAATCCTCTATCCCTTTGTTCTTTAACTTTTTTTGTACTTGTGCCATATTAAACGTCATCGGAGGACAAACGGACGTACAATTGGTGAAAATATACATACCTAACCACGGCTTGCCTTTAAAACTTTCAAGTGAAACATTCTCACCACGTTGATTGATATGTTCGAAATCTTGAATTCCATAACTATAATCTGCTTTAAATTTCACATTGCCACATGCACTCAGTACTGTCATTAACGCCAATAATATTAACAACACAATCCCTTTATTTTTCATCTCAACACACTCCCTACCAACATTACCCTCATCTTATCCAATGATGTAAGCGTTGACAACTACCTGTCGTGACAGCTTTCGTACATCTTTGTGAAATCCTCTTCACTTTAGTGATACGAGCACATCATGAATCGCATCAAGCTTTACTTCCACTCGGTGCAATAAATAAAATGATATGAGGATAGGAAAGCCAATATCGGATAACATCGTTAGCCATTGTTCCATACCTCCCCCTCCTTTCAACATATAAATGGTCTTTGCGGCATAGCGCAAAGACCATTTCAAGTATTAATTCATACTTAAATCAAAGTGAGAAACTTGACGATCAATAATGCGTGCACCCTTTATAGCCACAAATGCGCCAGCTTGTCCACCAAATACATTGTTCATAATAATAGTTTGCATCACTTGATGAATATCGTTAGATGTAACATTCGGCTTCGGTGCATCTATCGCAATAGTTGCTGTTTTCCCTGTTTCTGTTTCAAATAGCAATTCTAATACTTTAGCCATGATGATCACCTCCTCGTTTTTCCTGTTGTTAAGATAATTCTGTAGTTTCTTGCTTTACGATACTGTCCAGCGGCTGAGATGAAAGACTCGCAATTGCTTTCGCTACCGTTACTAACGCACTTGCCGTATGCGTATCGTTTACATGCCGGTATGTTTTGATTGCGAACTTCGGCTCATTTTTTTCATTATTTCCAACCAAATACTTCAAGCGAAGCGATGCACCTAAAAATTGTGTTTTTGCCATCCGTCACACCCCCTTTCTGCACAATATATACAGCTATTTATTATATAGGGGACATCTTCTTTCAAAAAATTTTTTTGAAACATTCGTTGGCAAGAATATATTATAATCGACAACAAAAAAACCACCCTTGTACGGATGGTTGATTAATCACGGGAAAAATTTCACTATTGTCAAATAACTTTCTTTATTTCTTCAAATGCAGGCGCTATTACTAGCCCTTCTTCTCTAATAGTCCCTTAATTATGAACGCAAAGCCTTGTGAACAAAATATTTTGCGCTCTCTGCATCTTTTTTCTTTACCGAAACAATATATTGTTTTTCGTATTTGGTGTTCATGCCGAAACTTCCAAAGTTCCCCCGCTTTGTACCAGGTCCCAGCCATTGTCCTGAAGGGTCGACTACTTTATAGTTATATTTTATACCTTCTCTATATAAAGCCGCTTTAACCTTCGATAATTCTTCTAATGAGTATCCGCTATAAATCTCTTCTTGATTAAAGAAAAACAAATCCATTTCCCCCTTTAAATTGACATAAGGAACTGCTTCTTTCTAGTATACTTTTTTACTTTTCGTTACGTTCGCGACACAAAGGTGTTTCTGGTCGATTTCTACAATATGTACAATGAGGATCATGGCATGTTGGTTCAGTCCAACGATTACACTGCGGACAATAATACGTATCAAAATCATCGCAGTACACTAAATTACCGTTGCATAATGAGCAAACGTTCCGCTGTTCAGTTTTTCCGTTTAATTGTAAGGCTTCGCTTATTACCCCGCTACTTTTCTCTACCATTTCTTGAAATATCCTCCTTAGTGTTTGAACAATCATTTCACTTTAGGCTATTGAATGTGGTCTTCACTATTATTGACCATATTTTAGCCCAAACTTGTTAGCAAAAACCATCATACTATTCGTTATGATGTAAATAAAAAGGAAGTAAAATGTTTTATACTGAATAGAATTCAAGCTATTTCCTTTAGGCTTATTTATGTTATTTCTATTCACTATCCATCTTCCTTTATATGGTATAATCCGAGGTAATGGAAATACCATTCCAAAACAGGGCTCTACACAATTGCAAAAGAAATATGTGGAACATTATATTGCTTATTTATGGTGGCATTGTGAGTGACTCGCTTTTTAAAGTCCATATCGTGCCCCCTATACTGTTCATTGAATAGAGAGGAAGGAGCTTATGAAACATTATTTATTTTTATTGTTATTAGGTTTTGTATGCTTAGTTGGTTGTTCAGAAGAAGATCAAAACGCTTTGGATAATCCACATTCTACCGTTAATCCACAACCATCTATCGACAAGAACTATACGAAAGAGCTTGCCATTCAAACTTTTTGGGCAGATAACGATAATCATAACTACGAGATTTCTGATGTTGTCCTAGTAGAAGATCATGCCATACCAAAGCTACAGGCAGTTATTTCTTTTTACGATAAAGAAAATAATAATAGTAGCAATCTAGCTTTTATTTACGATCATACGAGTAGAAAAATAGGCTTTGCTGTCAATGAAGTAGCGGGTGTTCAAACGTATGAAATCGCTGATGATAGCAAGTTAACCTATGTTGGAAATGGTGTCGTATCGACATCTATTCGTAAAATTGATACGAATGAAATAATTGATTATCAAATAGGCTTTTCCCACGAAGAATCTACCTCAACGACTACGTTTAAAATTGAATCAGAGAAACCTTCAAATTAAGTAGTACGTGCCCTGAGCTTGCGAAGAAATCCTAAACTAAATCCCTTCTTGTCAATTTCAATTGAAAGCAGGGATTATTTTGTTTATTCAACTATTACTCTTCTAAAATAATCTTTTATCTCTTGATGTGTAAGTGTTTCAACTACATTATCTTTATTTATCCATTTTAAACCGCTTATTTCACTATCATTCAGTTTAAGTAAATGGATATCACCTAAAAATTCTACAAGAAACATTGTTGTTTCTTGCTTTGCAAAGCCAATTAGTGCTTTTATTTCACCTGGAAAGTCAAAGCAAATCTTATCTGGAAATGCTTTGACAACTTTATACGCTATCGAACCTGTCTCTTCTTGCATTTCACGTAAGAGTGCAGCGTTTATATCATGGTCATTTTCTTCTACCCCTCCTTTTATAAAATCCCACTCTCCTTTCCTTTTTTGTTTTCCGTCCAACGTATTGATGGTCGTTTTATGGACAATTAAAAATTGATTACCTTGAAAGACAATGGCACCTACAGCCCTTCTTATCATTTCAATCACTTCACTCTCTGATCCACACGCTTTAAATAAAAGCGACACGTATGTACTGTTCTTTTTCTCGCTTTTCAAGGAGGTAATGCGCTATCTGCAACTAGTGAATATATTGTAAGTTTACCTCATTAAATTTTCTGCCATATAGTTTTTTGCCATAAAATAAGCATTGGCTGTAAATAGCTGTGTTTGAATGGGATTAGTCATCATTTGTTTGCCAAACTCATTAAAGTCACATAATTTAATTGTTATTTCTTCAGTAGCATCTAAATTTTGTTCGTGTGCTTTATATGCTTCCAATATAAGAAATGTTTTTATTTTGTTATTTTGTGTTGCAGGGTTCACCATAAATTCACCTAAAAAAATCGGTCTTTTTGACGAAATGTACCCCGTCTCTTCTTTGACTTCTCTCATTAATCCTTCTTCGTCCGTCTCGTTGTCTTCTTTTTTACCCGCAGGTACCTCTAAGAAAAAACCTTCCCCTGCATAACGAAATTGTTCAACGAGCACAATTTGATTTTCTTTTGTTACGACAACGGCATTTAGCCAATCAGCGTATTCATGAACATAATAATCTTCAATTATTAAACCATTCGGAAGTTGGCAACGATCTTTTCGAATATTGCCGAATGGACTTTTATGTATATAGTCGGATTTCAATCTTTTCCATTTATCCATCATTCTCTCCTCAGTTCGTTATTTTCAATGCATTCATGCCCTAACATTCTAAAAACTATTTAAACTACAAATAACCAAATTCCATATTTTTACCATTGTATCAGATTATTCATTTGTAAAGCTACTTCTGAAAGCATCAACATAAAAAGGAATTCCCCTCTAAATGAAGGAAACTCCCCTTTGCTGAATTGTTATTTTTTTGGCTGTAAATCCTCAATTGAATCGATATCCATATAATCAGGAACAACAAATCCATTTTTTGTACCTTTTAAATTTTCCCCTAAATCAACTAAATCTTTCTTATATTTTTCATAAAAAGAACCATGTGTGGATGGCATCCAAGCAGCAACAGTTGCATCTGCTACCCCTGTCGCGATTGCCTGAAACATAATCGCTGGGTCTACTGGTGTTATTGTCACGGTGTAACCCAATTGTTCAAATACTGCTTTTAATACGCTACTGGATGCTCGTTCTGAATCCCATGGCGTAGAAGCAAGTTCAATGTCCGTCCCTTTTACTTCTTTCACATCTTTTGTCCATTCGCTAACTTTGTCTTCATTTTCTTTTATCCATTTGTCTGCGGCATCTTCAAAAGAAGTAGTCTGTGCCTCAAACATGACAGCTTCCATATCTTCTGGTTCCCAATAAAATCGATCAAGAATTGTATACGCATCCGGCATATCTTTTTCCAAATCTTTACGTACAAGTGTATTAATATTTTCCGTTCCACCTAATGTACCTTGAGGATCATCTAAAAATTTTAAATCGTAGGATGAAAACATCCAATGTGGTGTCCAGCCTGTAATAATAATGGGTTCTTCATTTCGAATAGCCTGCTCTAATGAACTTAGCATCCCCGGAGTAGAACTTTCTTCTAGCTCCCAACCTTTTAAATTATCATATTCTTCTAATGTCTTTTCTGAAAGATCCGTCAACCCAGCCCCTGGTTCAATTCCTATAATCTTATAATCTACTTGCTCACCAATACTTTCCTTATTGCTTGTTGAATCGCCATCGTTTTGTTTGCTATCGTCACTACCACACCCCGTTAATAGTAATGAAACGGCTAAACCGAAAGTGAGTCCGATCGTCTTCAAGTTGTTCATTTTCCTTCCCCCTTAATTAATAGAGACCATTTTACGTCCCTCCGCCTTTTCCAATGAAAGACTTTATTTATAGAATTTTACTACATCACCAAAAGTAACAACTTGATTTTAACAACAGGTTGTTACTTTTGTCAAACAACAAAATGTCTATACCCGTGTCATAACCATCTAAACCTTTTTTGTTATCAGCGCGTAAAAAAGACGATGACTCGTTTCCGGTCATCGTCTTTTTGTCTCGTTTTCGGCTAGTAAAAATGGGCATCATAATTGCTAAACAAGCTACACTTTTGACTTAGCATTATGGAATGCTTCTCTTAGTAATGGTAGTACGGATTGAAAATTAAATAGTAAATCATCCATCGTTTGTATCGGCCTTACAAAGGCTACATTATAAACGCCCCATCAATCTTCTTCTGGCTCTATACTAAGCTCCATAATTATTACTCATTAGATTATTTCACTTTTAATTCGTATTATTTTTCCACCCTAATCGGTACTAAGAAATTGGGTAAGGAATTAATTATATGATCATATGAACGTAAGGAAGAATGGTTTGAATAAATCTGCAACAAAAGACCCGATTGAATTAAACTAAAAACAGTTGTTTCGGCATCGAAATTTATATTTATAGGAATAAGATCAAATAAGCCCCTTTGACGGATTTGCGGGTCAACTGAAAAGACATTCTTCTTAAATGACCATAAAACCAAATCTTCCATACTACTAATTACCTCGATTAATGGAATAATAGCAAAAAATGATGCTCTATTTAAAATATCTAGAATCGCTACCTTTGAACCATCAAATTCGCCGATATATTGAAACATGAAATGATTTTTATTACATAATGATTCAAAATCACTCTTAAAAATATCGGTAATTTGAAGACAAAGATATATTGGGAATGCATCGATTTTCTCCATCCAAAGCGAAATCATTTCCATATCCATCACGTCAGGAAAGTAAATATCAAATATAGCATCAGGTCTTCCTATCCATTTATAATGAAAAAATTCTTCAAATTGCTGTTGTGAAATGTCACTAATTTCAATTTTCATTAAATCTAAACTCCTGTTTTAATTAACTAAACCCCATCGTTCATTTTATTACTTTGATAGTATACCGGATTTCAATTGATATTCATATAACTGCACAAAATTTCATCATCGCTTCTTGTAGTCGATTAAAGATTTTAAAAAAATTCATATAATCCATTTACATAATAATTATAGACGCTATCATCTATAATCTTTGCGCCGTATCCTTCAAAGAAAATTTCTTTATCGATATTATTTTCAAAAGCATTCGGTTTTGGGCGTATTGCCAGTGATACGTCATATCTTGGATCGCCACAAGCTCCACTTCCCCAATCAATCACACCGGTAATGACTCCGTTTGAGACTAACACATTATCAATTGTAAAATCTCCATGAATCAATGTTTGTTGATAGTTGTCAGGTTGCGTTAGTTTAATCTTTTCTAATAATTGCTGATTGCCTTCTACTTTATAATTTTTAAAGTTGTATTCAGCTTGATCTAACATGTGGTCGAGCCATTTCCGTTTATATTGTAGCTCTTTAGGACAAGGGGTAGCATGGATTTGAGACAGGATTGCACCAAAATGAAAGAGCATTTCTTGGCGCTTCCCTTTATTTGTTTCCGTACATAAAGCCGTCCTTAATGTTTCCCCTTCTACACATTCAAGCAGTGCCCAATGATTGTTTTGGTTTTGTTGTTCAACAAATTTCTTCACTGTTGGAACGGGTAGTGTTGTTTGTTTTGCTAGACAGTTTAACACCGCTATTTCTCTCTTTAACCAAGAGCAAAATAATTTCCCCTTTGTTCTTTTCAATGCAAAAACGCCTTGATCACTTTCAATAATTGCCACATCAGAGCTGTAGCCTTGTCGAGGGAACTTTATTGCATTTATTGTGTGAAGATATTCTTTGATTTCAAGAGGCATTTCAGTGATTTCTATTGGTTGCATTTCCATATCCCCCATCTAACTACTCATATTCACATGCGCCAATTTAATAAAGAGATGCTTTCATTAGCATCTCCCTTTCCACAACTACAAATTAAATAGAGTCTTTGTCTTTACAAACATATTGTTTTTTAATCTTATAATGTTGACATGCGCCACCTAATTCATCGTATATTTCTTTGCCAACGATTAACTCAACGTTGCGATTGTTGTATTCATCGTAGTTCGTTATCGATAGGACGTTCGGAGCCGACCAGTTTAAGATAATATTCCCTTTTGCATCACTATAGTAAATCGTTTGTTCTTTATTCGTTTTTTGATTGATTATATTGACAATTAAATTAACGCCACCAGCAGCTCCACCGTAATTTTCATAATAAATTTGCGCTGCATAGTCGCCATTTGGAGAGACAACCGGCTTGCCATCTTTCATATCTCCCACATACATAAAATCATAGGTAAAATAGTTATACTCATAATAGAAAAATAATAATAAAATAACTACAAAAATGATTTTAATAAATTTTTTTACCATTTGCCCCATCCTTTTATCTATACCATGAAATTCCCTTAACTGCTCTCAAAATTTATGATGGATTCTGTACCTCATTGATTTCCAAACGATATGTTTCTAAAATCGCCGCTTTTATTGTTTGATGTTGATTGAAATCTTCCGTTCGTTCTCTTTCTTCACTTGCTGATAGCTTTCTTGTTGTATCAAATTCATCCGTATTCGTTAAACTGTAACGACCATTATTCATATTAATGACACCATAATGACCATATGAATTCTTTGTTAAGAAAAGTATGGTATCCTCCATGCCAATGGCTTGATAATGACTTATCGTCTTGATTTTCTTTACATGATCGACATCTTCAAAAATGGTGATCGGTTCAATTATACTTAGCATATCACCTTCATTAAAATGCGCATCTTCGGGTTGTTTAAGAATTTTTTTAATATGTACGTTCGTTTTTGTAATGCCATCAATGAAAAATTTAGGTTGATATTTATCTTCAGGCGTTTCATGAAATGTATTCATATGTTCTCGATGTTCAAATTCCTCTGTCGCTTTGGCAATAATGATTAGTTCTGAATGTTGCTTTAACGTATCAAAATTTTCATACTGAATATAGTTGCCATTAGAATTAATAATCGGCAGCGTTGCTATTTTTTCTGTCGGAAGTTTATTTATTTCTCCTTCCTCTTGTTGCGTTTGTAAATTCGTTATAACAATTATTAATAGTAGAAGTACTATCAATACGAGTCGTTTCTTACTTTTCATCGTTTTCTCCTATTTAAGAACCTAAATATTTCGTCGCTAATGCTATTTCCGTTATGTTCTGATCGTCATTAACTTTATAAGCTTTCGCATTCGGCCTTGAACTAACAATATGACTAAGTTCTTGGTCAATAAAATGAAGCGCCACACCGTCATCTGTTGCAATACCAGGTGTAATACGCTTAGTCGCAATCAGTTGTTGGTAAGCAGGTCTTCTCTCAGATTCACCATCGTAATGGGGACAATTGCTCCCTTTTAGCAAACCTAAACATTTTAATGGTTCTAGTCCATCTCCATATGAATCCGTAACCCCTTCCTCAAACCAACAAATGGAGCCTGCACTAATGCCAGCTAATACGATGCCTTGTTCCCAAGCTTTTCGGATAATGGTATCGATGCCCCACTCTTGCCATAATACCAATAAATTTTTCGTATTCCCTCCCCCAACATAAATAATATCTTTTTCTAATAAAAAACGTTCTAAATCTCTTGTAGGAGGGTTAAATAATGACAAATGGGATGGCTGACAATCCTGTTTTTCAAAGAATTGATAAAATCGAGATATATAATTTTCCGAATCACCACTGGCTGTTGCTAGAAAACAGATTTTCGGCGTTATTTTTTTAGCTTGCTTTAAAATGTATTGATCCAATAATGGATTTTCTGGCTCCATTGAAAATCCGCCTCCACCAAGCGCAATAATTTGTTTCATAATGCTTCGTCCTTTCAACTTGAGTTGATATTTTAGTAAGATTTGAAACTTTCAAAAATGCCAAGTGATACATGGATAATAATACCACATATAACGATGTTGATTGAAACTCTTCAATGGCTTGCAAAGTATTTGCTGATAATGGTATAGGATTCTCCACGAAGCATAGGTCGTCCATATGTTTTACATCTTGGTATATTTCTGCAATTCCTTAATTATGTTAAGATAGGTAAAATAATCTTTTATAAGTTGAGGTTTTTATTTTCAAATGCCGAGAAAGTTGGTGCTACATACAGTTGGAAACTGACAATCATGCAATCGGGCGTATTGTTCATTCTCCCGAAAAACTAAAAAAGATGTATAAAAAAGTTTTAATTGTGGTGAGTTTATCACAAATTTTTGGTGGCGCAGGTCTTGCAGCAGGCATTACTGTCGGTGCCCTGTTAGCACAACAGATGCTTGGTACAGACGCCATTGCGGGTTTACCTTCAGCCCTCTTTACTTTAGGTTCTGCAATCGCTGCATTTATCGTTGGCAAGCTATCACAACGCTATGGCCGTCGCATAGGTTTGACTGTAGGTTTTCTTAGTGGTGGCCTTGGAGCGATTGGGGTTGTCATGGCCGCTTTATTTAATAGTGTTATCTTGTTGTTCGCGTCCCTTCTGGTCTACGGTGCAGGAACAGCAACAAATTTACAAGCTCGTTATGCAGGGACTGATTTAGCAAATAAAAAACAACGAGCAAAAGCTATTAGTACTACGATGGTCATGACAACATTTGGCGCCGTAGCAGGACCAAATTTAGTAGAAGTAATGGGGAAATTCGCACTTTCAATAGGTATTCCTTCATTAGCTGGCCCTTTTATTTTATCTGCAGCGGCTTTTATAATGGCCGGTTTAGTTCTGTTTATTATGCTTCGTCCCGATCCATTACTTTTAGCTAAATCCCTAGAAGTACATCATCAACCGGACGCTAACGAAGCTATTAGTCATTCTAGTACTTTACCTAATAAAAATGGGATTATTGTAGGCGCAGTGGTTATGATTCTGACGCAAATCGTCATGGTGGCGATTATGACCATGACGCCCATTCATATGCAACATCATGGCCATCATTTAAGTGCTGTTGGCATCGTGATCGGTTTCCATGTTGGCTCCATGTATTTACCTTCGCTCATTACAGGTATTCTTGTAGATAAAATTGGTAGAACAGCTATGAGTATCGCTGCTGGTGTGACTTTACTACTTGCCGGTTTAGTCGCCGCTTATGCACCAAGTGATTCGATGGTGATGCTTGTTGTCGCGCTTTCTTTATTAGGATTAGGATGGAATTTTGGCTTAATTAGTGGAACTGCACAAATTGTTGATGCAACAACACTTTCAACACGCGCTAAAATTCAAGGAACCATTGACGTGTTTGTTGCGCTAGCTGGTGCTACAGGTGGGGCTCTTTCTGGCGTCATTGTAGCTAATTCAAATTACGCCGTATTATCTTTAACCGGCGGACTTTTATCTTTAATGCTTATTCCTATAATAATATGGTATCGAAAATCGACATAATTTGACTAACTAATGTGTCGATTATTGAACCGGTGAATAGAATATGATACACTCAGTGGACGCCTATATAGGAGTGAGAAATATGATTCAATTTTCTAAACCACAAAAGCTAAATTTTTTTATAAGAAACCTTTGACTTAAAACGAGTCAAAGGTTTTTGTTGCTTTTAGGAAAGATTTTTATTGGAGGTATACATTTATGAATCAACGCACAAATTCCGATGCTTCAATAGTGGCAGGATGGATTAGTTTAATAAGCAACATCGTATTAACTATTTTGAAAATTGTAGTTGGTACGCTCTTCCATAGTCCTGTTTTGCTTGCAGATGGCTATCATAATGCAGGTGATGTTATCGCAAGTGGTGCCGCATTAACATCGATGCGTATTTCAAAACGCCCTGCTGACGAAGATCATCCGTACGGACATGGTAAAGCGGAAGTAATCAGTTCAGCAATTGTCGGGATTATTTTAATTATCGCTGCTTTTTATATTGCTTATGAATCAATCAAAGCATTCTTTCAGGAACCAGAAAAAGCAAGTGTAATTGCTTTTATTACGGCAATTATTTCACTCATTTGGAAGCTTATTTTATACTTTTATACAATTAAAATTGGCAAAAGAACAAATAGTAAAGGTTTAATTGCTACAGCCTATGATCATTTGGCAGATGTCTACGCTTCAATCGCGGCTGTACTTGGTATTGGGCTTGCACTCGTTGGGGAAAATTATCATATTCACATCCTTACATATGGGGATCCAATTGCTGGTATTATTGTGACGATTTTAGTTTTCAAACTAGCATATGGAATGTTACTCGAAGCGATTGACACACTAATGGAGAAAAGTGTCAGCCGAGAAACACTGGATAATTTTGAAACGTTAATACGAACAATTCCAGAAGTAAAACGTATAGATCGTCTTCGTGCTAGAGAGCATGGCCATTATGTATTAGTAGATCTTCGTGTAAGTGTACCTGGCGAATTAACAATTCAAGAAGGTCATGATATTATCCGCCAAATTAAGAAAACGATTATGGCGCAACACCAAAATGTAGAAGAAGTACTGATTCATTTAAACCCTTGGTACGACAATCAACAATAGGTACAAAATAAACACCTCCTAACGTATAGGAGGTGTTTATTTTAAATCCATATACTAATGTTGTTAATTGAGGCAGGCTCCTTAATTGTTCTTTTACCTTTGCCAACATATTAATTAGGAAAAGTTTAATTGATTGTAGTGAAGGGTTGCTCTACTCCTGCGGGACAAGCGTGAGACTTAAGACCCCGCACGCAGCGTAGCGGAGGAGGAGGCTTAAGCCACGCCCGCAAAAAAGAGAGCAACCCGTAACGAAAATCAATATGCGCTTAGTATAAGGCATTTGAATAGTGTCACATTAATGTCCACTTCTAGCTAGAACTTTTTTTATATAGTTAAACCCTCAATAAAAGCTTCAATCTCTTGCTGTGTTTTATGGTCTTTACTAACAAAGCGGCCAATTTCATTGCCTTTATGGAAAGCTACAAAGCTCGGAATGCCAAATACATCTAATTCAATACATTGGTCGATAAATTGATCACGGTCAATCTTTACAAAATTAAAAGTATTATACTTTTCTACAATTTCAGGCATGATCGGATCGATAAATCGGCAATCTCCACACCAATCTGCTGAAAATACGAATAGTGTACGTTCCGCTTTTTTAAGTTCTTCAAATTGCTCAATCGTTTGTAAATTTTCCACTTTTAAATCTCCTTTGAAACAAATTTATTTTTCTAATAATAACATATATGAATCTCTATCTGGATAAATAAAGATTTCTCTAGCGTTGCTTTTTACATCTCTGTGCCATTAGCTGTGCCATTTGTTGTGAATTGGGTGTTCCTTCATTATTTAATTGGTCAATGATGTGTCCATAATCTTCTTCATTCCGATTCTGACTTAATTTATAGGCAGCCTGAATTTTATCTATCTTGATTTTAAATCCAACAATACCTTTCATTTCAGTTTCTAACAGCTCAGGAGAAAGTGTATCCCATAATACAGGTTTCTCTCTATTTTTCTCATATTTTTCTAATAGCATTGTTAAATCTTCCACTAACTCTTCTTTTTCTAAAATAGTTGCTTGGCCATACATATGGACAGCTTGATAATTCCACGTTGGGACATTTTCGTGCGCATACCAAGAAGATGATATATACGCATGTGGTCCTTGAAACATGACAAGCACATCTCCGCACGATTCAAATGTTCTCCACTGCGGGTTTCCATATGCCATATGACCAGTAAGATACGTATCATCGCCTTTTTTATGGAGCATTAACGGTAAGTGTGTAGCAATGGGTGTTCCTTGTTTTGTTGTGACAAGTGTAGCAAAAGAATTTGCTTGGATAAAATCTTCAATTTCTCGAACATCCGTAATTTTATAATATTTAGGAATATACATTATAGCCCTCCTTTAAATAAGTTTTTTTGTCATAATGATATCCAATTGTTCTTCATCACCCATATAAAAAGAATGCGCGCCTGTTTGGACAAAACCTAATTTTTCATAAAAACGAATGGCATTGTCATTCTTCTCCCAAACACCTAACCAAATGCTGCTCTTATTTTGTTCTCTGGCAATTTCTATCGCTTGATCGATTAAGTATTTTCCAAGCCCCTTTTTTTGAAATTTACTTCTTATATAAATTCGCTCAATTTCAAGGCAGTCATCCCCCATTGTTTCTGATTGAGCATCGTCTACATTTACTTTTAAATAGCCCGCAACTTCTTTATCGAACGAAATAAAATAAAATTGTGATGAACGATTGGCTAGTTCGGACTCTAGTTGTTTCAAAGTAAATGCTCTATCCATATAGACTTTCATATTGTCAGGTGAATTTTGATTGCTAAAAGTATCATTGAACGTTTCAATACTTATTTCTTGGAGAACTTGTACATTCTCCATATTGCACTTCGTGATTGTTACAGTCATTTCCTTACAGCCCCTTTTATCAATATTCTCGCTTATTGCCCTTTTTCACAAATTCCCAGTCTACTTCTACATTTTTTCGAACTCGTTGTAGAAGCTGAAAAATCGTTTCCGCTTCACTTTCAGAAAATCCTGCTAATGCAACACGATTTGAATGATTATTTTCTCTCTTTATAATTGGAAAAATCGTTTTGCCTTTTTCAGTTGGAAAAAGTTTTTTTATTTTTTTGTTCTGGTCATCCTCTTTCTTTTCAATAAAGCCATTCGTCTCCAATTTTTTGATCGCACGAGCGGCTGTCGTTCGATCTACTTTAATCATCTCTGCTAACTTTTCTTGTATGATGCCTGGATTTTCACATATGCGCACAAGATATAAATACTGCCCTTTTGTCAGGTCATATTCTTTAAATTCAATATTACTGATTGAATCTAACGCTCTTGCAATCATGCCTATTTCACGAAGAATTTCCTCCATAAATAAACTCCTCCGTTTTTTTATTGCAAATGCAACAAAAAGAATATATATTAAATTTAATCTATTTTTGTTGCAAATACAACAAAAAAATATCAGTAAGGAGGTCAACTAAAGTGAAATATAGCTTCTATGTATTAGGAATCTTACTATTAACGCTAGGTATTGCATTCACAATTCAATCAGATCTTGGAACGTCCCCTTTTGACGCACTATTGGTAGGGCTATCTAGCAATGTAGGACTGACAGTTGGGAGTTGGGAAGTGATTATTGCTATACTGTTAATATGCTGCAATGCCCTTTTAGCAAAACAAAGACCAGAGTTTTTAGGATTAATCACAGCCTTGATTACAGGCATCGGAATTGATATCTGGTTATTTTTATTACATAATTTATTAACTCCCGAACTATGGTTTAGCAAAGCCATTTGTTTTGGCATTGGTTTAATGATTATCGGCTTAGGTACGGCCACTTATTTACAAACGAATTTCGCACCGATTCCTGTCGATCGATTAACATTAATCGTCCAACAATTAACAAGAAAAAATATATTTTTTGCACGAACAACGATTTACTTGCTGTTTTTACTATTAGCAATGCTTTTTAAGGGGCCAATTGGCGTTGGCACTTTGTTAACGGTTAGTTTAGGTGGCCTAATACTTAATTTCTTTATGCCCATTACGAAGAGATTTATAGACGCTGCTTTAACAGATGCTGCTCCATTGAGCGAAGAATAGTGTTCATCAAAAAATGCTCGCCATTTGTTGTTATGACGAGCATTTTTGTCAGTAGTTCCGTTAGGTTTTAGAAAACTCAATATGGAATTTATTCATTTAAACAACTACATCGCTAATAATCTAAATGGTTTGTACTCTGAATGACAATTTGGAATGAGCTCGTTGATAATGTCCCTAGTCTTCCTGAAAACCATTCATCAACAGTCAATTTTAAAATATCAATAAATGTGTCAAACTCATCTATTTGATCAACCAATATATAATCAAAATCTTTTATAAACAAAATATATTTTTCACTCGCTAACCAATGTAAATCATTTAGACACTCATCAAACGCATCCCAGTTCGCACCAAAATAATCTGGAAATTTTAGCTTTAGAGCGAATTCATCGAATAAATCCTCCTTGCTCAAACACTTTGTTCCCTCTATCATTGTATAAAATGTGTTGGCTTGATTATTAAATGTTTGCTCTACGTATTGATAGGTTTCTTCAAATTTATCTATATCTTGAATTCGATGAATAATACGCATACTATTTTTTCTTAAACTCATTATCTTAATCATCCGTTTCTACCTTATACTGCATTCTTTAAATGATATAATATGAGACTACCAAAAAGTTAATATATTCTCATACTCGCTTCTATCAATACATATACCAGTATCTAAATTCACATCAGTATATAACAAAACCCTTCGACCTGCTGTAAATCCTTCGAATTCAAGTATCTTTTTTACCGATTTCCCTCTTGAAGGAGCCAAGTATCAAACGCGTTATCTAAAGATGTTACGATATCATCCTCTTCTTTTAACGTGACTTTAAATAGAAATATGCCATAGTCTTTTAAAGTACCCCTCTGTTTGTTGATTTTTTGCAGGTTTCCATCTTGATAATATACTTCCCAATATCCTTGCTTTAGATTAATTGCAATGCTTTCATGAATGATTTCAATTTCATCCGTATCATCTCTATATCGTGTAAGATGATAGTGTGGATAATTTATATTCGTCATGTTTGAAAGCAAAACATCAAATAAATCATTTATCTCATTTTCTAAATTGGTGAATATTTCTTTAGTAGTGAAAAAATTTAACCAAAATACCTCTTTATCATTTTGCTCAAAATAGTTTTGTATCTTTTGCTTTTTTAAAAAATCTTTAATAGTTGTTTTTAACACATTAAAGTTCACAGCTTTTTTATCCAACATAATGGAAAACTCTAATTCTAAATTCATTTAAAATCCTCTTTATAAATTTCACTTTGGTCGTTCAAAGTCATTATTTTACTTTCCTCTATATTCCTGAACTTTAAAACAAACGAAATCTCCATGGATCTTCCTCTGCCTTCTTCAAAAAGATTCTTGTTGTAGATTTCGGATAATAAACTATATCACACTTTTGATAAAAGTAGGATAAAAAGGAAGAGGGAATATTTTATACAATGAAAGTTGGACTTTATTAAAATCTGTAACAATATGACGAAACATCTCAAACTTATTGTAAAAATAACCACAATAAGGATGAATTTTTTTAGGCTTGCTTTTATAATAGAAGGAGAGAAGACAAAGAGGTGAACGATTTGTTAGATGGTTGGTTTTTATGGTTTATTTTATTTTGGGTAGTCGTCCTTATTTCATTAATGGCAATTGGCGGATTTTTTATGTTCCGCAAATTTTTAAAGGCTTTACCAAAACAGGATGGGAAGTCCGATTTAGATTGGCAGGAATTTTATTTAGATAAAACGATTCATCTATGGGGACAACCTGAGAAGGAACTTCTTTATGAGCTTGTGAGCCCAGTACCTGAGTTATTTAGACAAGTCGCGAAAGAAAAAATTGCGGGTAAAATTGGGGAACTTGCTTTAGAAGAGAAAGCTAAAGCGATCGACCATGATTTAATTATTCGTGGCTACATACAAGCTACGCCCAAACGTGATCATAAATTTTTACGCAAAAAATTAGATCAACTGCAAATAGATGTCTCCCCGTACGAGCATCTTTTTGAATAAATGTTTGCAAAGTAAAAGCTGCACATCAACTGATTGTAGTGGAGGGCGGCGACTCCAGCGGGAACGCACGCATCGTAAGACGCAACTAACCGCGCGTTAGCGAGAGTTGCGGCTTACGATGTGCTCACCGGAAAGCGTCCGCCTGCAACGGAAATCAATGGCAGTAGCAACTATATTTATTTAAGAAAGCCGCACTCTGTAAAAAGTGCGGCTTTTGATATTATTTAAATAAATGATCTAATGCTTGATAGTCTTGTTGGTAACGCCCACCGTCTGCTACTTCCGCATGATACAGCGCTTTTAATGCGTAATTTTTTTGCAAATCCATATCCGCCATCAGCTCTTTTAGTCGATCATGTAATTCACGGTTTTCCTTTACTAGCTGTTGCATCTGTGGTTTAAAATATTTCATGTCATAAACTCCTCAATTTTTAACGTGTTTCCTAGTATACCACGATATGTGATGAAATGTAGGTGTTGAATCGATTACAGATTTATTTAAGACTTTTTAAACGTGAAAAAACTACAACAGCACATGTGCTAGTGTAGTTTCTTTTAGATTACATATTTTTTAGTGGTATTGTTTTTTTGATTTTTTTAAATTGCAAGAGCATTGCAATGCGCCATGGTACCAGCATAGCAAATGCTAATATCCAAAACATGCCTGCTAACTCGCCAACATCGATGGAGCTACTTAATATCATTTTCGCTACAACACGGAATATTAATAGTCCGACTAAAATAAATACAAACGCTTTTGAACGTTTTAAATAAATATCTTGACCTTTTACTTCAAATTTAGAAGTGGCTATTAAAATTGTCGAGAATACCACGCCAACAGCAGCTGCTTCTAAAATTTGCATCGGTGGCACTCGAAATTGTGGAAATAAAAACATTAATGCACCTGAAGACATTGCAATAGGTGGAATAATAATTTTCTTCTCATTTGTAGGTTTTTTGGAAGCTCTCATACGAACTACCATGACGAAGCTACCCATTAAAATGGCCATTATAGTCGAACCTATAACATAATAGTGAGAAGGGATATTGCTTAACATAAAAAATCCTCCCCTGATGTTAAATTAACAATTTTGACCAACTAATTGGTCTGCAATAGCCCTTAATCTTTCAGGCTCGAAAGGTTTCGTAATAAAATCCTTCGCTCCACTTTCAAGCGCTTCTACGATTAGTTTTTGTTGTCCTAAAGCTGTGATCATAACAATTTTTGCTTTAGGGAATTCGGGGATGATTCTTTTTACAGCGGCTATCCCTGTCATGACAGGCATCGTAACATCCATCGTTACAAGATCTGGTTGTAGCTCTCGATACATTTCTACAGCTTCTTTCCCATTCACTGCATTGCCGACTACTTCATAACCCCACTCATTAAACATATTACTGATTGTTACACGCATAAATAGCGTATCATCCACTACTAAAACTGTAGGCACGTATTCATCTCCCTCCACGTTAAAGTACGGTATGCCCTTTAGTTTAGCAGATTAGAAGCCAATAAATCCACCGAAAATAGGCTGTAATAGTCGTGTGATATATGTTAAACCATCAAAGAATAACAATATCCCTACGGCAATCATAATATAGCCGCCGACCTTTACGATTTTTTGGCTATGTTTGCGAATCCAATTCATCCGTGAAATAAAGAACGATAACACAAAGAATGGTATTGCAAAACCTAAATAATAAGCAAACATATAACTAAATCCTGAAGAAGGATTTGCTCCAGCTAACGAAATAATGGACATTAAAATTGGACCGGTACACGGTGTCCACCCCGCTGCAAATGCAATACCGATTAAAATCGAACCTATATAGCCGGACGGTCGATTTTTAAATTGAAACTTGCGATCTTTCATTAAAAAATCAATTTGTAGTAGTCCTACAATCATTAAACCAAAAATAACAATTAATATAGCACCAACTTGACGCAATAATGTTTGATAATTGAGGAAAAACTCTCTAGCTAACGATGCACCAAGACCAATCATTATAAAAATAATTGAAAATCCTAGTAAAAAGAATAGCGTATGCAAAATAGCACGTTTTTGTAGCATGCCGCGTTCAGATTTTAGCTCATCTAAAGTCATCCCCGTTATGTATGATAAAAAAGCGGGATACAGTGGGAGTGTACATGGTGAAATGAAGCTTAAAAAACCTGCTCCAAACGCTAAAAATACGTTAATGTCAGTTTCCATATTTTACATTCTCTCCTTACAGTTACTGCCTCCATCGTACCAAAAAATAATGGAAATTGCGCCCTTTAAGCTTGTGAACGTTTCATGAAAATCGCTTTGTTTTCAAAAGTACATCTGAATTATGCGCTCGCATCGTTTTTCTGTCAACGAAATTCACTGTTAATTAAAGAAAAGTGTTAGATTAACTGAAATTAATCTAACACTTTCTGTAAAGCCATTGAAGTTCAATTATCTTATTATGAAAGATGGCAAGTGAAAAAATCCCTTATCTTTTTATGGTATCATCCAAGCAAGGACCGTACTTTGTAAAAACGTTAAAATACAAATAAATAACAGTAGCATCACACTATATTTTAAAGCAAAACGAAGCAATTCTGATTCTCTACCGACAAGTCCTACCGCTGCTGCAGCTACTGCAATAGACTGTGGTGAAATCATTTTCCCTGTGACGCCACCAGATGCATTTGCAGCAAGTGCTAACACTGGCTCCATCCCAACAGATTCAGCTGTAACTTGCTGTAGCTTAGCAAACAAGACATTTGAAGACGTGTCTGATCCTGTAATGAATACACCAAGCCAACCTAGTACTGGTGAGAAGAACGGGAATAAAACACCTGTTTTCGCTAAAACCAATGCCAGCGTTGTCATCATACCAGCTGTATTTGTAACATAGGCATACGCCACGACACTACAAATCGTAATGAGTGGAAATTTAATCTCATTCAACGTTTCAAATAATGTTTTGCCCCAATCGTGCCAAGAAACGTTAAAAATAAATTTTGAAACGATAGCCGCCAATAATATGGCTGTACCTGCAGCACCTAACAATTCTAGCTTGTAAAACGCCGCGATTGGCTCCCCTGTTGCGCCACTTAACACTTGATTATGTAAAAATGGTACTTCCACTGTAAAGGTCACAGCTTGGCCTAAAACATTTACACCTTTTAAAATAATATTTGCACCATCATAATTCCCCGTTAAAGCACTTTTAATAGCCGGTATTCCCCAACATGAAATAAAAGCTGTCAAAATGATGAACGGTGACCAAGCTTTGATGATGGTAGCTCCGCTATAAGATTCTTTTGCTGCGTTTGTATCAGTTGTCACTTCACGCTCTGAAGCAAACCGATAAATCGTCTTTGGCTGCCAAAACCTCATAAACACAGCTAATGCAAAGAGCGATACCAATGCAGATAAAACGTCCGGTAATTCTGGACCTAAAAAATTCGAGCTTACAAATTGTGTGACAGCAAATGATATTCCTGACACTAAAATGGCTGGCATTACTTCCAAAGCCTTTTTCAAACCTGTCATAATTAAAACTAAAAAGAAAGGAATAAATACGGCTAAAAACGGTAATTGCCGTCCGACCATTTTTGAAATTTCTAATGCCGCAATACCTGTTGGCCCTTCCATTGCCGTTATGGGTACCCCAATGGCACCAAATGCAACGGGCGCCGTATTGGCTATTAAACAAAGACCTGCTGCATACAGTGGGTTAAAACCAAGCCCTATTAATAACGCGGCAGAAATGGCAACCGGTGCACCGAAGCCTGCAGCTCCTTCTAAAAACGCGCCAAATGAGAACGCTACCAATAATGCTTGTATGCGCCGGTCTTCCGTAATAGACAAAACTGAATGACGTATTATATGAAAATTCCCTGTTTTTACGGTGATATTGTATAAGAAAACGGAAGTGATAATAATCCAGCCTATTGGTAAGAGCCCATAAACAGCCCCCTGTGTAGCAGACATTATTGCTGTTCCAATTGGTACTTTAAAAGCAATGGTAGCCAAAATTAAAGAAACAAGTAAAGTTGTTAACCCCGCCATATAGCCTTTCATCTTTTTAATTGCTAACGCCCAGAAAAAATAAAGAATAGGGATAACTGCGACAATTGCCGACCAAGTTAAACTACCCCCAACAGCTGTAAAATTTTGTGTAAATGTCAAATTACTTACCCCCAAATTATGATTTCTCGCAAATACATGACAGTAGGTATTAGCAACTATTGAATCATTGTTGGTGTGAGTTAATAGCTACTGCTATTCCTCACCCCTATTGCTCCCTTTACCTTCGTCAAAATTTTGTAGAAACTACAAATGAAGTTATCCTTTAACTAACACCTACTCAATTGTTACACCCATTTAATTTGCTCTAACGCCCCCACTCTAAAAAGATTAGGTCATCTGATGACTATATGTTAAAATTATAGAAACTATAATTTAAAAATTCAATATTTTTTTGTCTACAAAAAAATAAT
>Ga0213820_1000236_pt1 | contig 50066 bp, 46 predicted proteins | sample MC6MC0910MG_FD_179889 | JGI IMG/M metagenome (GOLD analysis project Ga0213820, IMG submission 179889) | Enriched soil aggregate microbial communities from Iowa State University, Ames, United States - MC6-MC0910-MG | ecosystem: Environmental > Terrestrial > Soil > Unclassified | place: USA: Iowa... | reverse complement strand
CAACACCCTCGACCAGCTGGTGATGGCGCGGGTGCTGCAGGGCGTCGGCGGGGCGATGATGGTCCCCGTCGGGCGGCTAACGGTGATGAAGATTGTGCCGCGCGAGCAGTATATGGCGGCGATGACCTTTGTGACCCTGCCCGGCCAGGTGGGGCCACTGCTGGGTCCGGCGCTCGGCGGCATTCTGGTGGAGTACGCCTCCTGGCACTGGATCTTCTTAATCAATCTTCCTGTTGGCATCATCGGCGCCATCGCCACCCTGACGCTGATGCCGAACTACAAAATGCAGACGCGGCGCTTTGATTTCTTTGGCTTTATTCTGCTGGCGGCGGGCATGGCCACGCTTACCCTGGCGCTCGACGGGCAAAAAGGACTGGGGATATCGCCCCTGACGCTCGGGCTCCTGATCGCGCTCGGCGTTACCGCCATACTGTGGTACCTGTGGCATGCCAGAGGTAACGATAAGGCGCTCTTCAGCCTGAACCTGTTTAAAAACCCTACCTACCGCCTTGGCCTGTTGGGCAGCTTCGCCGGGCGCGTCGGCAGCGGCATGCTGCCGTTTATGACGCCCGTTTTCCTGCAAATCGGGATGGGATTTTCGCCGTTCCACGCGGGCCTGATGATGATCCCAATGGTGCTCGGCAGCATGGGAATGAAGCGCATCGTGGTGCAGGTCGTGAACCGCTTTGGCTACCGTCACGTGCTGGTGACCGCCACGCTGGGGCTGTCGCTGGTGAGTCTGGTGTTTATGGCCGTGGCGCTGATGGGCTGGTACTACGTTCTGCCGCTGGTGCTGTTCTGCCAGGGGATCGTCAACTCCATGCGCTTCTCGTCGATGAATACCCTGACGCTGAAGGACCTGCCGGACGATCTGGCGAGCAGCGGCAACAGCCTGCTGTCGATGATCATGCAGCTCTCAATGAGCGTCGGAGTGACCATCGCGGGTTTACTGCTCGGCATGTACGGCCAGCACCACCTCAGCGTCGACACGCCGGTGGCGCATCAGGTCTTTTTGTATACCTATCTCAGCATGGCGGTCATCATCGCCCTGCCCGCTTTCATCTTCGCCAGAGTGCCGGATGATACCAGCAAGAACGTCGTCATCAGGCGCGGCAAAAGGAGTGGTTCATGAAATTCTGGCGTCCGGGCATTACCGGTAAGCTCTTTGTGGCGATCTTTGCCACCTGTATCGTCCTGCTGATCACCATGCACTGGGCGGTGCGGATCAGCTTTGAGCGCGGTTTTATTGATTACATCAAGCATGGCAATGAGCAGCGTTTACAGGGCTTAAGCGATGCGCTGAGTGAACAGTACGCCCAGCACGGCAACTGGCGTTTTCTGCGCAATAACGACCGCTTTATTTTCCAGATCCTGCGCTCGCTGGAGCACGATACCGGTGACGATCGCCCGGGGCCAGGCATGCCGCCGCACGGCTGGCGCACCCAGTTCTGGGTGATTGACCAGGACATGCGCACGCTGGTGGGCCCGCGCGCGCCGATACCGCCGGACGGCACCCGTCGTGCAATCAAAGTCAATAATGCGACAGTCGGCTGGGTTATCGCCTCTCCGGTGGAGCGCCTGACGCGCAACACCGACATCAACTTTGACCGCCAGCAGCGTCGGACAAGCTGGCTGATTGTCGCCCTCTCCACCCTGCTCGCCGCGCTCGCCACCTTCCCGCTGGCGCGCGGCCTGCTCGCCCCGGTGAAACGGCTGGTGGAAGGCACGCACAAGCTGGCCGCCGGGGATTTCACCACCCGCGTCGATACCCGCAGCCAGGACGAACTGGGCAAGCTGGCGCAGGATTTTAACCAGCTCGCCAGCACGCTGGAGAAGAACCAGCAAATGCGCCGCGACTTTATGGCCGATATTTCCCACGAGCTGCGCACGCCGCTGGCGGTGCTGCGCGGCGAGCTGGAGGCCATTCAGGACGGCGTGCGCCAGTTTACGCCCGAATCGGTGGCCTCTCTGCAGGCGGAGGTGGGTACGCTCACCAAGCTGGTGGATGACCTCCACCAGCTCTCCATGTCCGACGAAGGCGCGCTGGCCTACCAGAAGGCACCGGTGGACGTGATTAACATTCTGGAAGTGATCAGCGGCGCGTTTCGCGAGCGGTTTGCCAGCCGCGACCTGAAAATCGACCTTTCCCTGCCGGACAGCGCGGTGGTGTTTGGCGACAAAGACCGGCTGATGCAGCTGTTCAACAACCTGCTGGAAAACAGCCTGCGCTATACCGATAGCGGCGGCGGGCTGCACATCTCCGGCAGGCAGGAAAACGGGCGCTTTGCCCTCAACTTCGCGGATTCCGCCCCCGGCGTACAGGACGCGCAGCTGGAAAAACTGTTTGAACGTTTTTACCGTACCGAAGGCTCCCGCAACCGCGCCAGCGGCGGTTCCGGCCTGGGGCTGGCGATTTGCGTTAACATCGTCGAGGCGCATAATGGCACGATCCGCGCCGCCCATTCGCCTTTTGGCGGGGTTAGCATTACAGTAGAGTTACCTCTGGAACGGGATTTATCGAGAGAAGTATGACCGAGTTACCGATTGACGAAAACACGCCGCGCATTTTGATTGTGGAAGACGAGCCCAAGCTTGGGCAGCTGCTGATCGACTATTTACGCGCGGCCAGCTACGCCCCGTCGCTGATCGGCCAAGGCGATAAAGTGCTGGCATACGTGCGCCAGACCCCGCCGGATCTGATCCTGCTGGATTTAATGCTGCCGGGCGTTGACGGACTGACCCTGTGCCGGGAAATTCGTCGCTTCTCCGACGTGCCGATCGTCATGGTCACCGCCAAAATTGAAGAGATCGACCGCCTGCTGGGGCTCGAAATTGGCGCGGACGATTACATCTGCAAACCCTACAGCCCGCGTGAAGTGGTCGCCCGCGTGAAAACCATTTTGCGCCGCTGCAGGCCGCAGCGCGAGCTTCAGGTGCTCGACGCCGAAAGCCCGCTGATTGTTGACGAAAGCCGCTTCCAGGCGAGCTGGCGCAGCAAGCTGCTGGACCTGACGCCTGCGGAGTTCCGCCTGCTGAAGACCCTCTCCCACGAGCCGGGGAAAGTCTTCTCCCGCGAGCAGCTGCTGAACCACCTGTATGACGATTACCGCGTCGTGACCGACCGCACCATCGACAGCCATATCAAAAACCTGCGCCGCAAGCTGGAAGCGCTGGACGCCGAGCAGTCGTTTATCCGCGCGGTGTATGGCGTGGGGTATCGCTGGGAAGCGGATGCGTGCAGGATTGTGTGACCTTTCTACGCTGAAACCCGCCCCAAGGCGGGTTTACTTTTCTGGAATCAATTCAGGAATCAACCATACTCTTTTTTACCGGTTCGCTTATTTATAACTGGTGCTGATAATTTTACTTTCGATCAAGGAGTTCCTATGTCTGGTTGGTTCGAATTAAGTAAAAGCAGTGATGGTCAGTTCAGGTTTGTGCTGAAGGCTGGAAACGGGGAGATCGTTCTGACCAGCGAGCTTTACACCAGCAAAAGTGCCGCCGAAAACGGCATTGCTTCCGTATGCACGAACAGCCCCCTGGACGAGCGCTATGAGAAGAAAACGGCCACTAACGGTAAGTTCCATTTTAATCTAAAGGCGGGCAACCATCAGGTCATTGGCAGCAGCCAGCTTTATGCAACGGAACAATCGCGTGATAAGGGCATCGCCTCGGTCAAAACCAACGGCTCTACCCAGACGGTAAAAGACAACACCTGACGGCACGACGCGCGCCGGGAGCGCGGTGACGCGACCCGGCACTTTACCTCCCTGCCCCGCAGCGCTACAATGCCCGCCCTTAAAGTGGGGGATCTCCCCTTACCGCTGCACCTTGTGCACGCGGATCTGACCTGTCATCAGAACGAGAACAAACATGTTTAAACCGGAACTCCTTTCCCCGGCGGGAACGCTGCAAAATATGCGTTACGCTTTCGCCTATGGTGCCGACGCCGTTTACGCGGGCCAGCCGCGCTACTCGCTGCGCGTGCGTAACAACGAATTCAACCACGAGAACCTGCAGCTCGGCATCAACGAAGCGCATGCCCTGGGCAAAAAATTCTACGTGGTCGTGAACATTGCGCCGCACAACGCCAAGCTGAAAACGTTCATCCGTGACCTGAAGCCCGTTGTGGATATGGGGCCGGACGCGCTGATCATGTCGGACCCGGGTTTAATCATGCTGGTTCGGGAGAACTTCCCGGAGATGGATATTCACCTCTCCGTACAGGCTAACGCCGTCAACTGGGCGACAGTGAAGTTCTGGAAACAGATGGGGCTGACCCGCGTTATTCTTTCTCGCGAGCTGTCTCTTGAAGAGATCGAAGAAATCCGCACCCAGGTGCCGGATATGGAAATCGAAATCTTCGTTCACGGCGCGCTGTGCATGGCCTACTCCGGCCGCTGCCTGCTCTCCGGCTATATCAACAAGCGCGACCCGAACCAGGGCACCTGCACCAACGCCTGCCGCTGGGAATATAACGTCCAGGAAGGTAAAGAGGATGACGTCGGCAACATCGTCCACAAGCACGAGCCTATCCCGGTGACCAACGTCGAACCTACGCTGGGCATCGGCGCGCCAACCGACAGCGTGTTTATGATTGAAGAAGCCAAACGTCCGGGCGAGTACATGACCGCCTTTGAGGACGAGCACGGCACCTACATCATGAACTCGAAAGATCTGCGCGCCATCGCCCACGTTGAGCGTCTGACACAGATGGGCGTGCACTCCCTGAAGATCGAAGGCCGCACCAAATCCTATTACTACTGCGCGCGCACCGCGCAGGTGTACCGCAAAGCCATCGACGATGCGGCGGCCGGTAAACCGTTCGATACCAGCCTGCTGGAAACCCTGGAAGGCCTGGCGCACCGCGGCTATACCGAAGGCTTCCTGCGCCGTCATACCCATGACGACTACCAGAACTACGAGCACGGCTACTCCGTTTCCGAGCGCCAGCAGTTTGTCGGTGATTTTACCGGTGAGCGCAAAGGCGCGCTGGCGGCCGTCGCGGTGAAAAACAAGTTCACCAAAGGCGACAGCCTGGAGCTGATGACCCCGCAGGGCAACATGAACTTTACGCTGGAGCATCTGGAAAACGGCAAAGGCGAAGCGATTGACGTGGCGCCGGGCGACGGGCATACCGTCTGGCTGCCGGTTCCGGAAGAGGTGGAGCTGAAGTTCGCCCTGCTGATGCGTAACTTCAACGGTGAAAGCACCCGAAACCCACACGGCAAATAGTTAAGCAGGGAAATTTTTTCACGCTGGGATAATTCTTAGAATCGGATCACATACCGCTTCGTTCAATACGGGTATCATCCCCCCGCTGAAAAACATAACCCATAAATGCTAGCTGTACCAGGAACCACCTCCTTAGCCTGCGTAATCTCCCTTACGCGGGCTTATTTTTTTGTACAATTCAGTCCACTGAGTCAGAATGAAATTGCACCGCCCCACCAAATGAAGGGTGTTGATTCGCGACAGCGTCTGCTGGAAGATCTTTTACGGAAATCGGGCGGGTATATGATATCCATCACAATTTTCATTGGTTCTGGCAGGATGGCGCGTTATTCGGATCATTCCTAATTCCCGTCCATAACATGCCCTTTACTCTTGATTTCTTAGCGTTATACGATTTCACACGGACGGAGAGACACATGACTTTTCCTGGTCAGATTTCAAAGGATATTCCGGATTACGAACTCGCACGCACTCTGGGTCTAGCCTCCGGCGGTGATATTAATTTCACCGCCCTTGCCAATCAGCTGGACTGTAGCCGGAACTTTAGCCAGGTTGGGATTATCTACTCAGACGGTGCGCGTCAGTGGTTAGTGAGACCCTCAAGACGGATTGCGACGCCAAACGAAAGCTCGGTAAGTCATGTCGTCATCACTAAAGTAAACGCCTCATCAAGTAATCCTCTCCAGGCAACGACGACGACGATTCAGTCGCCTTCATTAGCGACTGAAATAGGTTCTACGGCGATTTCTTGCGGAGCTGCCATTCTCACTGTCGTACTTGCTGCAGGCGCAGGTATGGCCATTCCTCTCACCGCAGGTTCTTCCGGTGCTGTTGCCGCTGTGATTGTCGCTGGTGGTGTAGCAACAGGAATTCAGTGTGCAAACGGGCTTGGCCGCTTGTCACTTATTGCCATGAATCATAATGACTATGTTGCCTGGATGGATTCCCAGGAGTGGTATACCGCAACCAATACTGCTCTTGATGCGATTTCACTTGCCGGGGCTGCCGCGGGTCTAAAAAGCGCAGTATTAACCTACCGCCTACTTAATCGCTCGACGTCCGAAAGTTTACTCTCGTTATTACAAAAAATGAGCCGAGCGGACCGCACGCGGTTAACTGAGGAAATCATTCGTATTCGAAATCCCGGGATCTCTAATTCAGGGGTTAAAGCAGCGATGAAAGCTGGCGTTTACCCTAAACGTTACCCCTCGGAAGCGCTGCAGCTGCTCTTACAGCGAGAGCTGTTGAATGCTATTTCAAACTCCTCAGCATTTGTTGGCAGTGCTATCTCGGGTACAATCCGGAATCCTCAGAATATTACACAATCTGGTAAATACGTTTTTGGTTTGATTCAGTCATTTTCATTTACAGGAAGTTATTGACCCGGACATGATAAATTACATCAAAAAGAGCCTTGCATTAAGTGCTGTGATAACAGGTGAAATGGCGACTGACGATTGCCAACGGCTTGAATCATTGAAAGATCGCTTAAAAGGTCAGTTCGGTGTTCCTGTGGGTGTACATATGACAGGTATTCCCTTAGCAATAAGTACCTTACTCACTATTTTTTGCTACGCTATGCTACAAGTTTCTGTCTGGATGTTGCTATTTCGCCTGCTCGGCTTACCTGAATTTAAGGTAATGATGGGTGTATTCCTTGCAGCAGTGGTGTATTGCATGATTGTAATGAGCACGATGTTTTTAACGGCCAGAGGGTCCTTAACGGGATATAAACTGCATATTTCTGTTATTACACTGACTGGCTTGATGAGCATCGTTTATTTTATCTGGACGTGGATTTCGCTTTTATTTGGCTCTGTAGAGAATTACACACCGCAAATAACCTCACTATTAGGATTGGGATTTTTCGGCCTGAATATCGTGTGGATGAATACGTCAGTCTTTTACCGTTCAATTGCGCTAACGCTACATAATCGGGTGTGGCGTAAACAGTTGAAAATTGAGAACAGGCAAATGGCAGGACTCAAACGTTGACAGCAAGCGTCAATTGAGGAACCGGCGTATAAAAGGTAAACGCCACGAAGGGGGATAAATCCCCTTTCCGCAGCCTTATTTTTTTCCTTTCATCCTGTTCTTACCCGCTTTTTTCCTCTCTGCTATACACTCTTACTAACGCTAAAAAAGGGAGCAGCGCGGATGGCAACCTATCCAGACAGTTTATTGATTCTCAATGGCAAAAGTGCGGGCAACGATCTGCTGCGTCAGGTCATTCAGGGTTTGCGTGACGACGGCGCGTGCATCCACGTCAGGGTGACGTGGGAAAAAGGCGACGCGGCACGCTATATCAATGAAGCCCTCGGGCTTGGCGTCAACACCATCATTTCCGGCGGCGGCGATGGTACCATCAATGAGATTGCGTCAGCGCTTATCGACCTGCCCCCGGCAAACCGGCCGGTGATGGGCATTTTACCGCTCGGCACCGCCAATGATTTTGCCACCAGCGCCGGGATCCCGGAGGAGTTAGAGAAGGCGCTCCAGCTGGCGATCCTCGGCAAGGCCACCGCTGTGGATATTGCGCAGGTGAATGATAAAACCTGCTTTATCAATATGGCGACGGGCGGGTTTGGCACGCGCATCACCAGCGAAACGCCGGAAAAACTGAAGGCGGCGCTGGGCGGCGTGTCGTACCTGATCCACGGCCTGATGCGCATGGACACTCTCAAGCCTGACCGCTGCGAAATTCGCGGCGAGGATTTTCAGTGGCAGGGTGACGCGCTGGTGATTGGGATTGGCAACGGCCGCCAGGCCGGCGGCGGGCAGCAGCTGTGCCCGGAGGCGCTGATCAATGACGGCCAGCTACAGCTGCGTATTTTCACGGGCGACGGCCTGCTGCCCGCGCTGTTTACCACGCTGACGCAGCCGGAAGAGAGTCCAAATATCATCGCCGGGAAGTCGGCGTGGTTTGAAGTGAATGCTCCACACGGGATGACCTTTAACCTCGACGGAGAGCCGCTGAGCGGAACGCAGTTCCGCATTGAGGTGTTGCCCGGCGCGCTGCAGTGTCGGCTGCCGCCGGACTGCGTGCTTTTGCGCTGATTGTATTGCCGGGTGGCGGCTACGCCTTACCCGGCCTACGTTGCTCTCCTACAGGGGGAGGGAGATGGAGGCGTCAGGCAATCGTGACTTTGCTGTCCAGATAGACGTCCTGAACCGCATTAATCAGCTTCACGCCGTCGGCCATCGATTTCTTAAACGCCTTACGGCCAAGGATCAGCCCCATGCCGCCCGCGCGTTTGTTGATAACCGCCGTACGCACCGCGTCTGACAGGTCGGTATCACCGCCCGCCGCGCCGCCGGAGTTAATCAGCCCCGCGCGGCCCATGTAGCAGTTTGCCAGCTGGTAGCGCACCAGGTCGATCGGGTTATCGCTGGTCAGCTTGCTGTAAACGCGATCGTCGGTATAGCCAAAGTTCACCGCTTTATAGCCGCCGTTATTCTCGGCCATTTTCTGCTTCACAATATCCGCGCTGATGGTCGCCGCCAGGTGGTTCGCCTGCCCGGTCAGGTCGGCCGACACGTGGTAATCCACGCCGTCTTTCTTGAACGCGTTGTTGCGCAGATACGCCCACAGTACGGTGACCATGCCCAGCTCGTGCGCGCGTTCAAACGCCGCGGAGATCTCTTCAATCTGACGACGGGACTGTTCGGAGCCGAAGTAAATGGTCGCCCCTACCGCCACCGCCCCCATGTTGAACGCCTGCTCGACGCTGGCGTAGAGGGTCTGGTCATATTCGGTAGGGTAGCTGAGGGTTTCGTTGTGGTTCAGCTTCACAAGGAACGGAATGCGGTGAGCATAGCGACGCGAAACCGAGGCCAGCACGCCGTAGGTGGAGGCGACACAGTTACAGCCCGCCTCAATCGCCAGCTCAACAATGTTCTTCGGATCGAAGTAGAGCGGATTCGCCGCGAAAGAGGCGCCCGCCGAGTGCTCAACGCCCTGGTCCACCGGCAGAATAGAGAGATACCCGGTGCCGCCGAGCCGCCCGGTGTTGTAGAGCGTCTGCATATTTCGCAGGACCGCAGGCGGACGGTTGTTATCGATCATCACGCGGTCAACGTAGTCATGACCAGGCAGATACAGCTGGTCGGCTGGAATGGTCATACAACGATGCTGTAAAAGGCTGTCGGCGTCTTTGCCAAGCAACTGCGCAATATCAGTCATGTGATACTCCCGTAAGTCCGACGTCGTGTCGGTGTGTGTTTATCCAGTCCCATCTTTCATGGGCAGACTAAGCCTGGTACCGACTTAACAGATTTTCCACCCTTTGCATTTTTTTTCAGCACAATCTGCTGGCTCGATTCGTGTACAACAAAACTGTTACATTGATCAAACAATCGCCACAAAGGTATTTAAAAGGTATTATTGAGTGGTATGTTAAAGGCGTACCCTCTCTGACATGCAGGATTAAAAAATGAAAACGAAAGTCCAACTGTCATTCATGATGTTTGTTGAATGGTTTATCTGGGGCGCATGGTTTGTGCCGCTGTGGCTGTGGCTGAGCAAAAGTGGTTTTACCGCCGGGGAAATCGGCTGGTCTTACGCCTGTACCGCCATTGCCGCGATCCTTTCTCCGATTCTGGTCGGCTCGCTGACGGACCGCTTCTTCGCCGCACAGAAAGTGCTGGCGGTGCTGATGTTCGCCGGTGCGATTCTGATGTACTTCGCCGCACAGCAAACCCAGTTCAGCACCTTCTTCCCGCTGCTGCTGGTTTACTCCCTGACCTATATGCCGACCATCGCGCTGACCAACAGCATTGCCTTCGCCAACGTGGACGACGTCGAGGCCGATTTCCCACGCATTCGCGTGATGGGCACCATTGGCTGGATCGCATCGGGCCTGGCGTGCGGGTTCCTGCCGCAGATGATGGGCTACAGCGACATTTCTGATACCAATATTCCGCTGCTGATGACGGCCGCCAGTTCCGCCCTGCTCGGCGTGTTTGCCCTGTTCCTGCCGAACACCCCGCCGAAGAGCACCGGCAAGCTGGATATCAAAGTGATGCTCGGGCTGGACGCGCTGATCCTGCTGCGCGACAAAAACTTCCTGGTGTTCTTCTTCTGCTCGTTTCTGTTCGCCATGCCGCTGGCCTTCTACTACATCTTCGCCAACGGCTATCTCACCGAAGTGGGGATGAAAAACGCCACCGGCTGGATGACGCTCGGCCAGTTCTCCGAAATCTTCTTTATGCTGGCGCTGCCGTTCTTTACCAAACGCTTTGGTATTAAGAAGGTCTTACTGCTGGGTCTGATCACTGCCGCCATCCGCTACGGGTTTTTCGTTTACGGCGGAGCGGAACAGTACTTCACCTACGCCCTGCTGTTCCTCGGCATTCTGCTGCACGGCGTGAGCTACGACTTCTACTACGTCACCGCGTACATCTACGTGGATAAAAAAGCGCCGGTGCACATGCGCACCGCCGCGCAGGGCCTGATTACGCTGTGCTGCCAGGGCTTTGGGAGCCTGCTGGGCTACCGCCTGGGCGGCGTGATGATGGAAAAAATGTTCGCATACAAAGAGCCGGTGAATGGGCTGACCTTCAACTGGGCCGGAATGTGGGCGTTTGGTGCAATCATGATTGCCGTGATTGCCGTGCTGTTTATGCTGTTTTTCCGCGAATCGGATAAAGAGATCACCGCAATTGAGGTGGTTGATGGCGATGCCGCGCTGACACAAGGGGAAGTTAAATGAAACAAGAACGTGTTCTCGGTGCTCTTTACGGGCAGGCGTTAGGGGATGCGATGGGCATGCCGTCGGAGCTGTGGCCGAGAAAGCGCGTCAAAGCGCACTTCGGCTGGATCGACCGCTTTTTACCCGGCCCGGCAGAGAATAATGCGGCCTGCTATTTCAAACAGGCAGAGTTCACCGACGATACCTCAATGGCGCTGTGCCTGGCGGATGCGATTATTGAGTGTGAGGGAGACATCAACGCGGACGTTATCGGCAAGCATATTCTTCGCTGGGCGCTCGATTTCGATGCGTTCAATAAGAACGTGCTCGGCCCGACCTCCAAAATCGCGCTTAACGCGATTCGCGACGGGAAACCGGTCAGCGAACTGGAAAACAATGGCGTGACCAACGGGGCGGCGATGCGCGCCTCCCCGCTAGGCTGCCTGCTTCCGGCGACGCGTCTGGAACACTTTGTTGAGCAGGTGGCGCTGGCCTCCAGCCCGACCCATAAATCCGATCTCGCCATTGCCGGCGCGGTGGTGATTGCCTGGGCGATTTCCCGCGCCGTCGACGGCGAAAGCTGGCAGAAGATCGTCGATGCGCTGCCGGGTATCGCCCGCTATGCGCAGGAGGCGAAAACCACCACCTTCAGCGCGTCGCTCGCAGCACGTATTGAGCTGGCGCTTAAGACCGTGCGGGAAGCCAACGGGGTTGAATCCGCCAGCGAGCAGGTGTACCAGCTCGTGGGGGCCGGAACCAGCACCATTGAGTCCGTTCCGGCGGCCATTGCGATGGTCGAACTGGCGGAAACCGACCCAAACCGCTGCGCCATTTTATGCGCCAATCTGGGCGGCGATACCGACACCATTGGCGCAATGGCGACGGCCATCTGCGGTGCGCTCCACGGCGTGCAGGCGATTGACCCGACGCTCAAAGCCGAACTCGACGCCGTCAACCGGCTCGATTTCGGCCACTATTGCGAGAAGCTGCTGCACTACCGGGAGCAAAGGGAGGGCGTATGAATTCATTTGCCCAACGTCTCGACACCCTGCACGCCGCGCGCCCGGTGACGGTGCTGGGCGCAGCGGTGATTGACGTCATCGCCGACGCCTACGCCCTGCCCTGGCGAGGGTGCGATATCGAGCTCAAACAGCAGGGCGTGAATATTGGCGGCTGCGCGCTAAACATTGCCATCGCCCTGAAACGGCTCGGCATTACGGCGCAAAACGCCCTGCCCGTTGGCCACGGCGTGTGGGCGGATATCATCCGCAACGCCATGGCGAAGCAGGATCTGCACAGCGCCATCGAGGCCGAAACCGGCGATAACGGCTGGTGCCTGGCGCTGGTGGAGCCAGACGGGGAGCGTACCTTTATGTCCTTTAGCGGCGTGGAGAACCTGTGGCAGCAGCGCTGGCTTGATGTGCTTAACATCCCGTCGAACAGCCTGGTCTATTTATCCGGCTATCAGCTGGCCTCGCCGTGCGGCGAGCTGCTGACACGCTGGCTGGAGGGTTTGCAGGACGTGACGGCCTTTATCGATTTCGGTCCCCGCATCGCGGATATTCCCGACGCGCTGATGGCGCGGATTATGACCTGCAGGCCGCTCGTGTCGCTTAATCGTCAGGAAGCGGAGATCGCAGCCGAACGGCTCGGTGTAGCGGCTGAAAATCTGGGTGCGGAGTGGCAGCATCGCTTCGGCGCCGCGCTGATTGTGCGGCATGATAAAGACGGCGCCGCGTGGTATGACGGTAATACCTCGGGTGTCGTTCCGGCGTTCCCGGCAACGGTGGTGGACACCATTGGCGCTGGCGACAGCCACGCGGGCGGCACGCTTGCCGGGCTGGCGGCGGGATGGTCGCTGGCAGACGCCGTTCTGCTGGGGAATGCCGTGGCGTCCTGGGTGGTCAGCCACCGCGGCGGGGACTGCGCCCCGACTCGCGAAGAATTATTCCTCGCACACAAAGACGTATAGATCGCTACGACAGTAGCTGATGCTGTACTCAATCGGCCGGTGCTGTTGGTCAAGCGCGACCTGCTTGATCACCAGCACCGGTATTTTTTCGTCCATCTTAATGTGCGCCTGAAACTCGCTGTCCGGCATACGGGCGCTGACCCGTGAACGGGTACGCTGCGGGAAAATATTCTGACTGCGGAAGTAGTCGTACAGCGAAATGCCAATCGCATCCGCATCGGGAATGAGCCCAACCGGCACCCAGGACTCTTCAATCGACACCGCATCGTCATCCACATAGCGAATGCGCTTGAGCAAAAAGACTTCGCTGTCCGGCGGGATCGACAGGTGGTTTGCGACCTCTTCCGGACACTTCACCACCCGCTTGTTGACCCATAGCGTATTCGGCTTTTGACCGCGCAGCACCACCTGCTGGGAAAAGCCGCGCGCCTCTTTCAGCGAATATTCGAAGATGTTGTTGATTTGCGTGCCATAGCCACGGGAACGCGTCACCACGCCCTCTTCCTCCAGCGCCTGCATCGCTTTTCGCACGGTGATGCGCGACACCCCGGTTAACTGGCTCAGATCGCGCTCGCCGGGCAAAATATTCCCGTGCTCTAACATGCCGCTTCGCACCGCGTTTTTTACCGTTTCGGCAAATTTCAGGTACAGCGGCGTGTTGTCTGGCGCGGCGATCCGTTCATTCAGTTGAGCGATTAACCGGGTATGCGCTTGTTCCATCTCTGTTTTCTCAGGCGTGGTGTTTCCTGCCAGTATACTGGGTTACCACCACGCATGAAAATGATGAACCGGCCCAATACCGTGACCCACTTCCAGAGTATCGGCTTTTGCCAGCGCCGCGGAGAGCCAGATTTTCGCTTCGCGCACCGTATCGGCCCAGCCGTCATGCCGTGGACGCAGTGCCGCCAGCGCGGCAGAGAGCGTACAGCCCGTACCGTGGGTGTTTTTGGTCTGCACGCGCGGCGCGGTAAAGCGTACTTCGCCGTCGCGGGTAAAGAGCCAGTCCGGACTTTCGGCATCATCCAGGTGTCCGCCTTTCATCAGCACCGCGCCGCAGCCCATTGCCAGCAGCGCGTTCCCCTGCGCTTTCATCTCGCGTTCAGTTTGCGCGTGCGATGTGCCCAGCAGCGCGGCGGCTTCCGGCAGATTGGGCGTAATGAGCGCCACCTGCGGCAACAGCTTATTGCGCAGCGTCTCGACGGCGGAGGCGGAGAGCAGCGGATCGCCGCTTTTTGCCAGCATGACGGTATCCAGCACTACGTTTTGCACCTGATAGCGCTTAAGCCGCTCGGCCACCGCTTCCACAATGTCCGTCTCGGCCAGCATGCCGATCTTGGTGGTATCGATGCGGACGTCGCTGAACACCGACTCCAGCTGTGCGGCAACAAAATCCGGCTCAATACGGTAGACCGACTGCACGCCGCGCGTGTTTTGCGCCACCAGCGCGGTAATGACCGAGCAGCCGTACGCACCAAGGGCCGAGAAGGTTTTCAGGTCAGCCTGGATCCCCGCGCCGCCGCTGGGATCGGTGCCGGCAATGGTCAGGGCGTTAATCCGCTTCATGCCTGCTCCTCCAGCGTATAGAGCGCATCCAGGAACGCGCTGGCAAAACTGCCTGGCCCACGCGACTGCGCAACGGCCACCGTTCCGGCTCGCTTCATCCATCCGCAGGCGGCGGCGACGTTATCCATCCGGTCGCCCGGCAGCGAGCAGCTCGCCGCCACAACGGCAGAGAGCGCGCACCCTGTGCCCACCACGCGCGTCATCAGCGGGTCACCGCCCGTGACCGTGCGGGTACGTTGTCCGTCGGTGATGTAATCCACCTCGCCGGTGACGACCACAATTGCATTCGTCTGACGCGCCAAAGCCTGCGCGGCAGGCACCGCGCTGGCGGCGGTATCGGTGGTATCAACGCCGCGCCCGCCCGCGCTCATTCCGGCAAGGGCAAGAATTTCAGAGGCATTGCCGCGAATAGCGGCCGGTTTCAGGGCAAGAATTTGATGGCAAAAGCGGGTGCGGAACGTCAGTGCACCCGCGGCAACCGGGTCCAGCGTCCAGGGCTTGCCTGCCGCCACCGCGCTTTCTATTGCCCGACGCATCGCCTGGGCGCGCGGCGACGTCAGCGTGCCAACGTTAATCAGCAGCGCATCGGCGATGGCGGCGAACTGTTCAGCCTCTTCGGCCTCAATCACCATCGCGGGTGATGCGCCAAGCGCCAGCAAAACGTTGGCCGTAAAGGTTTGTACGACATCGTTGGTCATACAGTGGGTCAGCGGAGAACGGGTTCGGAAGTGATGTAAAACGTGTAAATCGAGCAGGTCAGGCTGCATGGGTTCGCTCCTGCCTTGCGTGAAGAAGCGATGTCCGGGAAGGCATCTGACTTCCCTACGCTGGCATTATCCAGATCAGGTAATACGGGTATTTCTCAGCCTTCAACGAAGAAGGGCACCCCGAGTCAAAATACTTTTAAAACAGAGAGTTATAAAAACTCATTAACAATATGTAGTGTAACCGCGGCCGTAGGCCAGGCGCAAGGAGTTTCGATTTATCGCCGGGCTTGTCACAGCGGAAATCTCTGACGTACTTTCCAGACATTTGCGTATATTTATTACGCTTTAGTTAATTCTGGTTCAATAATTGTTAACGCCTTATTGAAAACCTTTATTACGCACTTTTACTGAGGCTATTATTTTTATTTTTTATTACGTAACCCTTCATCTTTTATAAGATATCAAAACTTCTTTCGCATGAAAGAAAAAGGACGTATTAATTTTTTAAGCACATGGAACATTCGTATTTTCATCAATAGTTTAACGTTCCCCCTGATTTGTCACACAATCCATAAGTCAATGTATACATTAAACAAATCACCTCAACACTGCATCCCGACCATGTATTTATTCATATCCTTTATGATTTAGATCAAAATCATCAGTTTGGGTTTAATTGATAGTTTATTCACGCAGCTAAAAAAGATCTCAGCAATGAACAACCTGTATTGATATATGGGTAAACAGATATCTTCATGCTCAATAAAGCCAACACCGTTCTTCTTAAATTTGTTTTTCAATACGTTAATGATGTGAGTCCTTCGAATGAAAGTTTTTAATAAATCTGTTATTTCTGTTTTTGTTTTAGGGGTGGTAGCAGGTAGCGCCATGAATATTACCGATGCTGCTGCAGCCTGGGACGATGCATCAATCACAAATATTGTGAATGACCATCAAGACCAAATTACGCAAAACAATGCTGATAGTATTGCTCGCGATCTCTCAACTGACAATCGCTTAACTCAGGTTGATAGCGACCTTCAATCGACTAAATTAGGTGTTTTGATCGTTGATCAAGCCACAAATGAGGCTAAGCAAAAAGCACTACTTGCTGGTGCGCTCGCAGATACTGCGAATCAAAAAAGTGAGGCTGCGTTACAGGGCGTCAAGACGAACGGCACTGAAATTATCAATATGGAAAACGTTAACAAAGTGCAGGATAACCGCCTTGATAACCTGGAAAGCGCCCCTAAACCCACTAACGGTGTAAACGGCGTAGATGGAAAAGATGGCGTGACGACTACCGTAACGCGCGTGCAGGTAGACACAGCGACGCAAACGAAAGTGGCTAACAACAGCCAGGCTGTTACCGCCACCGCTCAGGAACTTCAGGCAACAAAGCAGACGTTACAGGCAATGAATAACAACACCCGCCAGCAGTTCAAATCGTTGCACGACGAAGTTGATAATAATAAGAAACAGGCCAACGCCGGTATCTCGGGCGCCATGGCGATGGCAGGTTTACCGCAGGTACAAACGAATCAGCATGTTATGTTCTCTGCTGGCGGTGCAACGTACAATAGTGAAAGCGCCCTTGCCGTCGGGGCATCCGTTAACGTCAATTCACATACGGTCGCGAAAGTCAGTTTCTCTGATGACACCGCAAATAACATGGGCGCCTCCATCGGCGTAGGGGTCGGTTTTTAATAGAAAAGCAGCATGGCAAAATATATTTTTATTTCTTTAATATTATACATGGCGCTTATCCTTATTGGCATATGGTTAGGTTGTATGTATCACTCTTATTATATTTGCGGATATTGAATATTCTCCTGCTGTATATTTTAATTTAAGGTTTTTGCGTAATGAAAAAAACACTTTTAGCGGTAGTTATGGCAGGTGCTACTGCTCTGCTTTCTGCTTGTACGTCGCCTGCTCAGCGCATGGCTGAATGTGAACGCCAGGGGATTAGCAAAGATACCTGCTACCTCGCTGAGCAAAACCGCCAGAATGCCTACAATGAAGCCGCACAAAATGCAGCATGGGCGAACGCGCGTGATGCCGCTGCGGGTACGGGAATCTGGGCTAAGAAAGATGCGAAACAACATGCTCAGGCTGCTAAAGCAGCACACACCTTTAAATGGGAAGGGATGAAAATTACGATTAGAGGTGAGATATTAGATGTTGACGGCGTATTAGGCGCGCTGGATGAAAACGAGCCTCAGGCAAAGGTTTATTCACAAGGGCTATATACCTTCATTTACTATCCCGCTACAGGCAAATTAGCGGTGAGTAAAGAAGGTCAGATCCAGGGCTACGCAAGAAAGATTAAATAATAATAAAGGCGACACCCGTCGCCTTTATTATTTGCGGACCTTACTGAATTTTTCTGAGGTAACCCATTTACTCTAACTGCCACGCCCCGGCATCAATGAGCGACGCACTCCCCGTCCAGGCAAACAACGCCAGCTCGCGAGCCCCCGCTTCAGGATAAATGCGGCTGCTTAGGCACGCGTCACCGTCATTGACAAACACCTCCACCGACGAGTTGTCAAAGAACATGCGCAGGTTTAGCGTGTCGTTCAGGTTTAGCGCGACGCTTCGGGTACCGCACAAGCCATACTGCGGATAGTGACGCTCCAGCACCAGGCGCTGCATCTGCGCATCGACATAAATACGTAACCCGTCTCCGAGACGAATACCGTACTGCTCCGCGCTGCTGTTGACGCAATCCCACTGCAGAATGACCTCCAGCGCGTCGCAGCTTTCCACCTGAGCGATTTGCTGATTGTTAAGCGTGCTCACCGGCCAGGGGAACCAAGCCCTGCGCAGGCTTTCCACTTCTCTGGCTGGACGCATTTGCAGACGGTCATCCGCACTCAGCGTCAGCTCGCGCGGTAAGGAGAGCATGCCCGCCCAGCCATCCTGCTGTTCCGGCAGGGGCGATTCCCACATGTCCAGCCAGCCGATAACGATGCGGCGGCCGTCAGGAGTCAGGAAGCTTTGTGGCGCATAGAAATCATGCCCGCCATCCATCTCCACAAATTCCCCTTCACGCACGAAAGGTTGTCCGGGCTGCCACTCGCCCAGCAGGTAGCCGCTCTGGAAAAGATTACGGTTTTTGAATCCATCCGCTGCCAGCCCCTGAGGCGAAAACATCAGCACGCGTTTGCCGTTGAGGGTGAAAAAGTCCGGGCATTCCCACATATAGCCCATCTCTTTTTCAGCCACCGCAAGCACGCCCATATCCTGCCACTCGCGCAGATCGGCAGAACGGTACAGGCGCACCTGGCCCGTCTCGCCGTCCCGCGCGCCGACAACCATGTACCAATCCTCCCCTTCCCGCCACACTTTCGGATCGCGGAAGTGATGCAGCCCAGGTGGCGTGTCAACGATCGTTCCCTGCCGGGCAAAATGAACGCCGTCACGGCTGGTGGCCAGGCACTGCACCTGGTAGAGATTAGCCTCATCATCAGGATCGCCGTGGAATTTATGTCCGGTGTAAATCAGCGCCAGCGTATCGCCATCTACTACCGCCGAGCCGGAAAAACAGCCATCCTTGTCTTCTGGTCCTTCCGGCGCCAGTGCTACCGGAAGATGTTCCCAGTGAACTAAATCCTGGCTGCGCGCATGGCCCCAGTGCATCGGCCCCCACTGGGTCGAGTATGGATGATGCTGGTAAAACGCGTGATACCAGCCGTCAAACCACACCAGGCCATTTGGGTCGTTCATCCAGCCGGCGCGCGCGGCGAGGTGGTAACGCGGATACCAGCGCAGGTTAAGACTGCCTTGTCTGGCCTGCAGTTCCTGTTCAGCTTTGGCAATGGAATACGTCATTTGTCTACTCTTTTCTGTCAGATAGTGGAAGGTTGCGGCATTAACGGGTCAGAAGAGGACTTACCCGAGCGCAACAGGAAGATGGAGATGAGCGTGGTGCTGAAAACTAACAGCCCCATAATGAGATAGGACTGGGCAAAGCCGTATTTCTCATAGCTGTAACCGGCCAGCGGCGACAGAACCGAGGCGATCACCGAGCTTGTACAGGCAAAGCCCACCAGATAGAGGGTGGAAGAGAGCCGCTTGTCAAAATGCAGGCTGTTGTATTTAAAGATTGAGACCAGCAAAACGGGCAGCTCAACCGCGTGCAATAGCTTGGTAATGGAGATCAATACCGGCCCCTCAACCAGACCCGATGCCACCATACGCATCGCCATCACCATTCCCGCGAAAATCAGGCCGTTTTTCGCACCGAGGCGATTCACCAGCCACGGGGCACAAAACATACCCGCCGCCTCAAGGAAAACCTGGAAGGAGTTGAGATAGCCGTACATGGCGTTTCCTTCCTGTAACGTCGGGAACTGGGACGAGAAATAGACCGGGAACTGCTGGTCATAAACGCCATAAATACAGGTGCCGATAACGAAAAATACCAGCGCCCAGAAGCGCGGCAGCGTCAGCAGACGCAATGCATCCTCCAGCGTGACCTTACCGCCGGACACCGCTTCCTGCATGGCGTGCGGGGCGGAAGAGACCCTGAGACGCGCCAGTAAAACAAAAAACACCAGCCCTGCGCAGCTCGCGACGGCAAAGTTCAGCTTCGGATTAATGTTAAACAGGAGCCCCGCGAAAAAGGTTGCCGCCGCCCAGCCAAGCGATCCCCACATCCTCGCCTTGCCGAACTCAAACTGGCTCTGGCGGGCCACGCGTTCGGTATAGGACTCGAGCACTCCGATCCCGCCGTTAAACGTCAGGCCGATAAAAATCCCACCGAAAATGCTGCCAAGCAACACGTTAATCTTCAGCAGATAGCCAAACAGCAAAAAGGCCGGACCAGAAAGAATGAGCAGGCTGGTCAGAAACCAGAGCAGGTTTTTACGCAGGCCGAGTTTGTCCTGAATAAATCCATAGCAGATTTGAGCAAAAAGCGCGGAGACGGAAAGCACGGCATAGATAACGCCGGTATCCCCTGCTTTTAAGCCCACCTCCTGATGAAGCCAGATGGAGAGTAACGAGCCGGAAGATGACCAGGTGACAAAAAAGAAAAACAGTAATGCGCTCAGTAAAGGGTAGCTGTGAGAGCGATGCGTTTTCATCATGACATTCTCATGTTGGAGTAATGACCCCAATGGTAACGTTAACATTACCTCTTTCTCATGCTGTTTGGCTAAGATTTAAGATGTTAATCACGAAAGTTAACGTTAACATTAAGAGAATGAGATCGCGATCAAAAATTCATCACTGATGTCAGCGTGATCTAACCAGGGCATCAGCCTTCCTTTTACATCAGCGACTTAGTTGTATACCCTCTCACACAGAGCACTAACGGAGTAACAAAATGGCTTCCCTGAAGGACGTCGCAAAGCTGGCTAACGTATCGCTGATGACGGTTTCCCGCGCGCTTAACAGCCCGGAGCGCCTTAAACCGGAAACGCTGGCGCGCGTGCAGCTGGCTATTGAGCAGACCAGCTACGTTCCTGACCTGTCCGCCAAGAAAATACGCGGCGCGCATGCCTCGCCGAAAACCATAGGCGTACTGGCGCTCGATACGGTAACGACACCTTTCTCGGTGGACATCACGCTGTCTATTGAAGAGACGGCCAGAATGCACGGCTGGAACAGCTTCGTGATGAATATGTTTACCGATGACAACCCGGACGCCATTGTCGACCTTCTCCTCTCTCATCGGCCTGACGGGATTATCTACACCACCATGGGGTTACGTCAGGTTCCTCTTCCGGCCAAACTCCTCACCCTTCCCTGCGTGCTGGCCAACTGCGAAAGTGACGGCGAAAAGGTCGCCAGCTATATTCCTGATGACGAGCAGGGGCAGTATACCGCCGTGCGGGCGCTACTCGCGCAGGGTTATCGACAACCTCTCTGCCTGCATTTACCTGCGGGACTCCTGGCCACAACCCGACGCCGTCAGGGGCTGGAGCGTGCATGCCGCGAAGCGGGGCTCGACCCACACAGCCTGGCGCACAGCTATATGGCGTTAGGGGACGAGCACTATCGTGATATCCCGTCAGTGCTGCTGGCGCAGATGCAGAATGGCATTCCCGGGTTCGACTCCGTTATCTGCGGCAACGACCGTATCGCGTTTATGGTGTACCAGACGCTGCTGGCGCAAGGGCTTCGCATACCGGAAGACGTCGCGGTAATCGGCTATGACAACATGGTCGGTATCGGGGAGTTGTTCCTGCCTCCTCTCACTACGGTTCAACTGCCACACTATGAAATTGGCCGCCTGAGCGCCTTGCATATTATTAACGGCGAAGAGCATCAGAACACCACGCGCGTTGAAAGTCCTTTTTTAATGCGTGATTCCGTTGTGCATGCGTCATGAGCACCGCTTTTTGCGTATGACGCAGGAATAGAGACAGCCAGCCTCCTTTTTTGCCATTCGATGGCACGTTTTGTCACACTCTTTTCTGCGACTTTACACGCCGGACAAACAGCCTGTAACAGGCTGTTTTTATTTGGCATAAAATGCAATTTTCATTTTAAAAATGGGGATATTTTCTCCCCACAGCCCCGTGTCACAAAACAGTAAACAAATTAACCATTGAGCCCCGTGGCAAAAGGCTCTATATTGGCGGCGTTTTTTTCAGGCCCCCATCTGTTTTTTAACTTTTTATTCAATCGTGGCTCATAACGAAGCGGCGGTTGTAGGAGTGATATGATGACGGATAAAGTCCGTATTGACACCGTAGATGCCCACAAAAGCAACGAAACCTATCTGGCCCGTCAGGCCGAGTTTGAATCTAACGTCAGGAGTTATCCGCGCAAACTGCCTTTAGCAATTACTAAAGCAGAAGGCGTGTGGATCACCGATGCAGACAATAAAGAATACCTTGACTGTTTAGCAGGCGCGGGGACCCTTGCGCTTGGCCATAACCATCCTGATGTGCTGAAAAGCATCCAAAATGTCATTACCAGCGGCTTGCCGTTACATACCCTGGATCTGACTACGCCTCTGAAAGACGCGTTTTCTGAATACCTGCTCTCTCTGCTGCCTGGTCAGGGCAAAGAGTACTGCCTGCAGTTCACCGGTCCATCCGGTGCGGACGCCGTTGAAGCGGCGCTGAAGCTGGCGAAAAAAGTGACCGGTCGTAGCGGTATCATCAGCTTCTCTGGTGGTTACCACGGTATGACCCACGGCGCGCTGTCCGTGACCGGCAACCTGTCTCCGAAAGAAGCGGTTGACGGTATGATGCCAGAAGTCCAGTTCATGCCTTACCCGCACGAGTACCGTTGCCCGCTGGGTATCGGTGGTGAAGCGGGTGTGAAAGCGCTGACCTACTATTTCGATAACCTGATCAACGACGTTGAAAGCGGCGTGCGTAAACCTGCAGCGGTGATTCTGGAAGCCGTTCAGGGCGAAGGCGGCGTGAACCCGGCTCCGGCTGAGTGGCTGCAGCGCATCCGTAAAGTGACTCAGGAACACGGCATTCTGCTGATCCTCGACGAAGTTCAGGCTGGCTTTGCCCGTACCGGTAAATTCTTCGCCTTCGAACACGCTGGCATTGAGCCAGACATCATCGTGATGTCTAAAGCTGTTGGTGGCGGTCTGCCGCTGGCCGTGCTCGGTATCAAAAAGCAGTTCGATGCGTGGGCGCCAGGTCACCACACCGGTACCTTCCGCGGCAACCAGCTGGCGATGGCAACCGGTCTGACGACGCTGAAAATCCTGAAAGACCAGAACATCGCAGGCAAAGTGGCTGCACAGGGCGAATGGCTGAAAGGCCAGCTGAAAGAGATGGCGAAACGCTATCCGGTCATCGGCCACGTGCGCGGTCTGGGCATGATGATCGGTATTGAGATCGTTAAGCCACACGAAGCCGCTGACCACATGGGCTGCTTCCCGGGCGACGGCGAGCTGTCTGCACTGATTCAGAAGAAGTGCTTCGAAGCCGGTCTGATTCTGGAGCGCGGTGGCCGTAACGGTATCGTTCTGCGTCTGCTGCCGTCTCTGCTGATCAGCGACGAAGAGCTGAAAATCTTCCTGGATAAATTTGAGCAGGCACTGCTTGCTGCGGGCGTTCGCCCGGCGTAACCGGAGTTATTGATTACGATGTCTGATTCAAACCCAATTTTGTTCTCCTCTGCGCAGAGCATTGAAGCTTACCAGCAGGCGATTGAACAAAGCACTCAGGCTGTGATGCAGTGGCTGAAACAGCCTGAGATGTACCAGGGCAAAACGGTTGCGGAACTGCGCGACCGTATTAAGCTGGATTTCAACCCGAAGGGGCTGGGCAACGAAGCGGCGATTGAACGCGCCGTGGAGTTCTTCCTGAAAGACAGCTTGTCCGTTCATCACCCGCAGTGTGTGGCGCACCTGCACTGCCCAAGCCTGGTGGTAAGCCAGGCGGCGGAAGTGCTGATCAACGCCACTAACCAGAGTATGGACTCCTGGGATCAAAGCCCGTCCGCAACCATTATCGAGATCAAACTGATCGAGTGGCTGCGTACCCGCGTGGGTTATCAGGCTGGCGACGCAGGCGTCTTCACCAGCGGCGGCACCCAGAGCAACCTGATGGGCCTGATGCTGGCTCGCGATGCGTTCTTCGCGCGTCAGGGTCACTCCGTTCAGCAGGACGGTCTGGTAGGCGATCTGCGCAAAATTCGCGTACTGTGCTCCGAAAACGCACACTTCTCCGTGCAGAAAAACATGGCGCTGATGGGTCTGGGCTACCAGTCCGTAGTGCAGGTGAAAACGGACGAATTCTCCCGCATGGATCTCACCGATCTGGCGGCGAAAATTGAACAGTGCAATGCGAACGGCGAGCAGATTCTGGCGATCGTCGCAACGGCAGGTACCACCGATGCCGGTGCTATCGACCCGCTGCGTGCCATTGCTGAGCTGGCGGCGAAGCAGAACATCTGGGTACACGTTGATGCAGCCTGGGGCGGCGCGCTGCTGATGTCTGAGCAGTATCGTCACTATCTGGACGGCATCGAGCTGGTGGATTCCGTCACCCTGGACTTCCACAAGCAGTTCTTCCAGACCATCAGCTGCGGCGCGTTCCTGCTGAAAGAAGCGCGTCACTATGAGCTGATGCGCTATCAGGCGGCCTACCTGAACTCCGAGTTCGACGAAGAAGCAGGCGTGCCTAACCTGGTGTCCAAATCTCTGCAGACCACCCGTCGTTTCGACGCGCTGAAGCTGTGGATGAGCCTGGAAGCGCTGGGTCAGGAGCAGTACGCGGCGATCATCGATTGCGGCGTAACGCTGGCACAGCAGGTTGCGGCCTACGTGAAGGAGCAGCCTGCTCTGGAACTGGTGATGCAGCCACAGCTGGCGAGCGTTCTGTTCCGCTTCCGCGGACAGGTGCAGGCGGATAACGCTGGCATCGCCCTGCTGAACCAGAAAATTGGTGATGCGCTGCTGGAATCCGGCCGTGCGAACGTCGGTGTGACCGAGCATAACGGCGTCACCTGCCTGAAGCTGACGCTGCTGAACCCAACCGTGACGCTGGAAGATATTAAAATCCTGCTGTCTCTGGTTGAGCGCACCGCGCAGGAAGTTCTGGCTAAGTAATACAACACCCCTCTTCCGCCGGAAGAGGGGTTATTTTAAAGCCCTGCCCACCACATCCTGGTTTTTAATCCCCAGTAACTCGTCCAGCCCGTCGTGGTACTGACCACATTGCCCTTCGACACAATCACTATTGTCGGCGTGACGCTTACCTGCCACTGCTGCGACAGCGCGCCGTTTTCATCGTTTATCACCGGCATTTTCAGCTGTTTCTTTTCTACCCAGCGCGCAAGCTTTGCGTTATCACCGGAACGCATGGCAATACTCAACACGTTCCCGCCTTCTTCTGCCAGCTGATTAACGGAAGGCGTCGTGTAACGGCATATGCTGCACCAGGTCGCCCAGACGTAAATCAGCAGCGGACGCTCCTGGCTGAGCGCCGCGATATCGTGAATGTTGCCGTCGATGCTCTGCATCGGTGTTGCACTAAAACTGGCGGGGAGTGTCGGTTTACGATACCGATCAACACCCCACACCACGGCCAGCGTCAGCAGAACGAGTATGATCCCTTCCCGCGCCCAGCGGCGCAATCGACTGATTTTGCGGTTATCCATTGTGACCTCATGTTTCAACGAAGGTCATCTTAACGGTCAATACGCTATCACGCTGTAAAGAAGTGTCGCGCCACGTTTACTCCTGGGTATAGCCGTAGTCGTAATGGCTATATCCCGAGTTGTAATAGAGCGCTGCCGATTTCACGATATCATTGAGGATCGCGCCATTCACCTGCACACCCATTTGCTGCAGACGCTTCAGGCAGTGCTCGATCTCCTTGACGCTGGTTTTACCAAAGCGGGCCACCAGCAGCGTGGTAGCCGCTGCTCTGGCTATCAGCAAGGCATCCGTCACGGCAAGCACAGGTGGGGTGTCGACAATCACGATGTCATAATGTTTGTCTATCTGCGACACCATAGTCTGGAAGCGTTCGCTCATCAGCAGCTCAACGGGATGCGAAGGTTGGGGTCCGCAGGTCAATACATCAAAACCGCCTTTCTCGACGCGTTGAATTGCCTCCTGCCACTCAACGGTGCCTCCGAGCACGCTGGATAGTCCCCGATGATTGCTCAGTTTGAAAACGTTATGGACATATCCCTTGCGCATATCCGCATCAATAAACAGCACTCGCTGTCCAGCCTGAGCGGCAATCGACGCCAGTGACGTACTGACCAGCGTCTTTCCGCAGTCCTGCGTGGGGCCAGACACCACAACGATCCGGTTTGCGGCATCCATCATGGTAAAATGCAGGCTGGTGCGCAGCCCGCGCACCGCCTCGACAAACATATCAGCCGGACGGTCAACGGGCAGAAAAGGAATGTTCGACGTCCTGTGCTTCCAGTGGGAAGCAAACAGGTTTCTCCTGCGCAGGTGCGTTTTTTTCCAGAGCCACACAGAGCGCGGGAGCGTCGCCAGAAGCGGTATCCCCTGCACTTCCAGCTGTTCAGATGAGGTAATGCCCCGCTTAAAGGCTGAACGCACTAAAACCGTTCCGGCAGAGAGCATCAAACCCATCAGCATACCCAGCACGATAATGAGCGCTTTGCGCGGCTTGATTGGGGCCGGCTGCGTCACGGCCGGGTCAATAATCCGCACGTTGCCGATAGCGCTGGAGCGCGAGATACTCAGCTCTTGCTGACGCGTCAGCAGCTGCAGGTAGATGGTACGCCCGGATTCAACGTCACGACTCAGGCGCAAGATTTCCTGCTGCGTGGAAGGCATGGATGAGACGCGGCTATTCAGACGCGCGCGCTCCCGCTCAAGCGTTTGTTTCTTCTCACGTAAAGCACGGTAGGTGGGATGATCCTTTTTGAAAAGCTGGGAAACCTCTGCTTCGCGGAACGTCAGCTCGTTAAGCTGATTCTCCACGTTAACCACCTGCTCAAGGACTGACTTCGCCTCGAGAGATAAATCGACAGAATCGCGCTGCTCTCTATAGGCATTCAGTCGCGCTTCGGCTTCATCCAGTTCCCGGCTGATCTTAGGTAATTGATCCTGTAAGAAGGTGAGGCTGCGCGAATCTCTTGCTTCCTGGCGCGCAATATTCTGACTGAGATAATTTTCAGCAATCGTATTAAGCACCGTGGCGATCTTGCCGGGGTCTTCACCCGTTAACGTTAATGCGATCATACCGCTCTGTTTCGCCGACTCTACAACCGTAAGCCTGTTTTGAATGGCGTTGATCGCGTCAAGCCTGGTGACGGTTTCGAGGGTAAACTGGGTGCCGGGTTCCGCGCTGAGGGATGTCACCAGAAGCGATATTCCATCTTTAACCAGCGTTCTCCCCACAACGCCGTCTGCTTCAAACGTATTTCCCTCAAGACGATACCGCCCTTCCTCCTGTACGGTGAGTAAAAGCGTTTGCGGCTGACCTTCCAGAAGAGGAATAGTCAACGCGCCAATCGTTATTTTATCGGATTTACGTTCCAGAAACTTTTCCCATAAGGTCCCGATGACAGGGAACACGCGCCGCTTAACGTTGTACGTCAGCCCTAACCGATCGACGGTTTCTCCCAGGATCATCCGTGATTTAAGGAGTAAAAGTTCTGGTGCAACATCTGGCGAGAGGTCGGCCCCGAACGAGGCCAGGTCCTTGAGCAGCGAGTTATTCTGCTTCGCTTCACCTGAACCAGGGCATCAGCCTGATAAACAGGCGTGGCGCTGAACGCGTAGATCCCCGCACATACCGTGAACAGCAGCGTGACGCACGCGATCGTCACGCGGTTATCAAACATCTCAGCAAGCAGCTGAAGAAGATCGATCTCATTATTCTGCGGTGTCGCAGCACTATATTTGTCTGATTTAGAAGACGACATTACTGCTTCATTCCTTGTTGACTCAAACGACGAGCCCATTCCTGACTGGCTTTTCCCAATTGCTCGAAAACATATTCATAGGCTTCACGACTTTTGTGATACGGGTCGGGAATGTCCCTGGTTTCCAGCCATTGTCCAAAGAGCAGCGATTTTCCCCGGTTCTCCGGGGCCATTGTGGCTATGAACCGAAGGTGTTCCGGCTCCATAACCAGAATCAAATCGGATTTTTGCAACAGGCTGCGCGTCACCTTGCGCGCAACATGCCCTTCCAGCGAAACGCCGTGACGCCGGGCCACAGCCTGCGCAGTCGCATCTGCCGGATGCCCTTCAAGCCCCAAAATCCCTGCCGAGGTCACCTGCTTGCCGGGTAATTGCTGACGCAACAGCCGCTCACCCATTGGTGAACGGCAAATATTCCCGGTGCAGACCACTAAGATTGACTGGAACATTACTGCGGCCATGATCTGATGTAACGAACGGTTTCGGTCAGGTCATGGACGCCGCTGATGGTAGGTACCAGCTGGGTAATCACGCGGTTCCAGCGTGATAACGGTGCGGTGGTGACATAGACAATGTCATACGGTTCCAGCTGGAATTCCGTACCCAGCACCATGGCTGACGCATCTTCCGCATTCAGCTGATAGATGTTGGCAATTTTGTCCGTGTCGCCTTTTTTCGCTACCTGCCGAATAACAAAAATACCGGTTGCATCGGCCATGTTTTGGTTAAGCCCTCCGGCACTCCCCAGAGCTTCGGCCAGCGTCATGCCGCTACGATCCATCTTAAGCGTGCTCTGCTTAACCACCTCGCCCATCACGAACACCTTCAGGGCGTCGTTGCGGGGAATAAACAGGATATCGCCAGGATAAAGCAGCTTATTTTGAGTCAAATCGCCATGCTGCATCAGCGCATAGAGCGAAAGACGGGAGTCCTGGCCATCATGCGTCAGCACGACGTTACGCCAGTCGGCATCTGCTGAAAGACCACCAGCGGCGTTGACTGCATCCATCACCGTCAGCGGAATATTGGTTATGGGCTGCTGGCCCGATTTTTCGACCTCTCCGGTGACGTAGGCTTTTTGCGAACGGAAGGCGGCAATGCTGACGTCCACCTGCGGGCTCTCAATGACCTTATCCAGTCGAGTTGTAATCTCTTCACGTACCTGTGAAACCGTTTTTCCCGCCACCCGCAGCTTACCGACGTAGGGATAAAAGAGGGTACCATCGGCGTTGACCCAGTTGCCGGCATCGCTCGCACTACGATATTGCCCCGCGGGCGTCGTTAATTCAGGGTGATCCCAGACGGTGACCGTCAGGATGTCGCCTGTGCCAATGCGGTATTCCCAGCTTTTGATCTGCTCATCCAGATTAGGATTTGCCTGAGATTTTGATACGGCCGGACGCAGTTTTTCAATCAATCCCGGCGTCAGTGGAAAAATTTCCACGCGCTTATCAAGCTGATAATTGGCGTCTTCCGCAGCAATGACTTTTTTCCCGGACACACTCAAATTCTGACCGGGGGAAAATACACACCCTGTTAATTGACTAACAGTAAGAAATAACAGCAAAAATGCAGTTGTACCTTTCATTATATAAATATTTCTTTTTAACGTTGCGTTTATCGTCAAGCCTGCAAAAAGACCTAAGCTAACTAACTGAAATTTAATTATTTATTCTTCTGCAATATAAAATTGTGGGATTGTAAAACGTGACCAAACCGCTCTCTAAAAAACAAAAGCCATACTCAGCCCTGTAAAAAAACGGAAGTAAGCCTGCTTCATCCGAAGACAATATTAAATCTTCTTTAGTGGGAAAGCATTCGCATAGCAGTCCAATTTTGACGCGGAAAGTTATTTTCAGAATTAATTAATGAAATAATAAATATTAAAAATATAAAGCACGGGCAATATTCACCGCAATGATAAACATCATCCCATTCGACTACACAAAACCGTCCACTTTTGTTACATTTTTTTTCAAACATACCCTGCGTTGATACTTAAAATGGACCGTCTGCTCCGCTTTGCACGACCCGCAGACGAAAAGTATCTGTAACGATATCACTGGAGAAAAAATGGCTAAGCGTAAATTGCTGCTTCTGGGTGTATTACTGTCTCTGGCGGGATCCGCATTCGCTGCCCCGCAAACGGCCGCTGCGCCATCTGGCATCAAGGCCTATGAAGAACAAGAGTTCATCGCTGACTTTACGAAATTCAAGATTGGCGACATGGCACCGGCGCAGTATCAAACGCCGGAGTACACCATCAAACAGTACCAGCTGCGTAACCTGCCGGCGCCGGATGCCGGAACCCACTGGACCTACATGGGTGAGAACTACGTGCTGATTGGCGATGCTGATGGCAAGATCTACAAAGCCTACAATGGAGATATTTTCTATCACCGCTAACGCAATTTTGATTCGCCCCTGGCAGGAAAGTGACCGCCCTTTCCTGCGCACCCTCTACCTCCACGCCCGGCGTGAAGCCTGGCCATGGCTGGAGAGTGCAGACTGGCAGCTGGAAGACTTTGACGCGGCAACCCGTGACGAAGTGATTTGGGTTGCTGTTCAGAACGGGCATCGCCTGGGCTTTGCCTCCGTCTGGACAAACGATAATTTCCTGCACAACCTCTTTGTCGATCCGCAGTATCAAAGCCTGGGCGTCGGGCACGAGTTGCTTGAACACGTACAGAAGACGTTTACCAGTACGGGTTCGCTTAAGTGTCTGGTGATGAATGCGCGGGCTATTGCGTTTTACCAGCGACACGGCTGGCACATTGAGGCGACGGGTAATTCTCCGGACGGAGAGTATTATTTGATGCATTATCGGTTGGGTTAAAGTCGGGTGGCGGCTTCGCCTTACCCGACCTACGTGATGGTGCAATTTGTAGGCCGGGTAAGGCGAAGCCGCCACCCGGCACTAAGCGAAGAGGAATTACACCGCGCGGAACGCGATTTCCCCTGGGATGATTTCGCCCTGCCAGTAAAGCTGCGCCGCAACGCGTCCCGCCAGCTGGCGATACATTTCTGCAAATTCGCTGTCCGGACGGCTGACCACCGTCGGCTTTCCGCTGTCCAGATCTTCACGCAGGGTAATGTGCAGCGGCATCTGTCCCAGCAGTTGGGTATGATACTTCGCGGCCAGTTTTTCTGCGCCACCCGTACCGAAGATAGGTTCGTGGTGACCACAGTTGCTGCAGATGTGCATGCTCATGTTCTCGACAATACCGAGCACCGGCACTTCCACCTTCTCGAACATCACGATGCCTTTTTTGGCGTCGATAAGCGCAATATCCTGCGGCGTAGTCACGACAACCGCGCCCGTGACCGGAATGTTCTGCGCCAGCGTGAGCTGGATGTCACCGGTACCCGGCGGCATGTCCAGCACCAGATAATCCAGATCCGGCCACATCGTCTCCTGCAGCATCTGCAGCAGCGCCTTGCTGGCCATCGGGCCGCGCCAGACCATGGCGTTATCGTCGGTCACCAGATAACCGATGGAGTTGGTCGCCAGACCGTGCGCCATGATTGGCGCCATGTGGGTGCCGTCCGGCGAGGTTGGGCGCTGGTTTTCCGCGCCCAGCATGTTCGGAATAGACGGGCCGTAGATATCCGCATCCAAAATACCGACCTTTGCCCCTTCCGCCGCCAGCGCCAGCGCCAGGTTTACGGCGGTAGAGGATTTCCCCACCCCGCCCTTGCCCGAACTGACGGCAATGATGTTTTTCACGCCGTTCACGCCAGGCTGGTTTTTCACGCGCTTCAGCGTGGCGATGCTGTGGCTCAGCTTCCAGTCAATGGCTTTTGCGCCGGTAATGCGCAGCAGCTCAGAGCTGGTCTGCTCTTTCAGCGCGTCAAAGGCGCTGGTCCAGACGAACGGCATCTGCAGCTCAATGTGCAGCGTATCGTCCAACCAGGCAACGTGGTGTAACGCTTTCAGCGTAGTGAGATTGTGCTTCAGGGTTGGATGCTGAAAGTTAGCCAGCGTCCCGGCGACCATTGCTCGTAAGGCTTCCGGTGATTTGGCCTGGGATTGAGAACTCATCCCGACTCCTTTGTTCTTGTGAATAAGACCTTAGATGAACAAGTTTACCTGAAAGCCCGTGGTTTGTGCTTACTTAATAATGCCCCTTTTGGTAATATCAAAAACCCTTTTCACAGTTAAAAGAAGTAATGCCTACTATGACTCAAGTCGCGAAAAAAATTCTGGTAACGTGCGCACTGCCGTACGCCAACGGCTCAATCCACCTCGGCCACATGCTGGAGCATATCCAGGCTGATGTCTGGGTCCGTTACCAGCGAATGCGCGGCCACGAGGTTAATTTCATCTGTGCGGACGATGCTCACGGCACGCCGATCATGCTGAAAGCGCAGCAGCTGGGGATTTCCCCGGAGCAGATGATTGCCGAAATGAGTCAGGAGCATCAGACTGATTTTGCTGGCTTTGACATCAGCTATGACAACTATCACTCCACGCACAGCGACGAAAACCGCGAGCTGTCGGAGCTGATCTACACCCGTCTGAAAGAGAACGGTTTTATCAAAAACCGCACCATCTCTCAGCTGTACGATCCGGAAAAAGGCATGTTCCTGCCGGACCGTTTCGTCAAAGGCACCTGTCCGAAATGTAAATCCCCGGACCAGTACGGCGATAACTGCGAAGTGTGCGGCGCGACCTACAGCCCGACCGAGCTTATCGAGCCGAAATCCGTGGTTTCCGGCGCCACGCCTGTGATGCGTGACTCCGAGCACTTCTTCTTCGACCTGCCGTCCTTCAGCGAAATGCTGCAGGCGTGGACCCGCAGCGGCGCGCTGCAGGAGCAGGTGGCGAATAAAATGCAGGAGTGGTTCGAATCCGGCCTGCAGCAGTGGGATATCTCCCGCGATGCGCCGTACTTCGGCTTCGAAATTCCGAACGCGCCGGGCAAATATTTCTACGTCTGGCTGGACGCGCCAATCGGCTACATGGGCTCCTTCAAGAACCTGTGCGACAAGCGTGGCGATACCGTCAGCTTCGACGAATACTGGAAGAAAGATTCCACTGCCGAGCTGTATCACTTCATCGGTAAAGACATCGTTTACTTCCACAGCCTGTTCTGGCCGGCGATGCTGGAAGGCAGCAACTTCCGCAAGCCAACCAACCTGTTCGTGCACGGCTACGTGACGGTGAACGGCGCGAAGATGTCCAAGTCCCGCGGGACGTTCATTAAGGCCAGCACCTGGCTGAACCACTTCGACGCGGACAGCCTGCGCTACTACTACACCGCGAAGCTCTCTTCCCGCATCGACGATATCGACCTGAACCTGGAAGATTTCGTGCAGCGCGTGAACGCGGACATCGTCAACAAGGTGGTGAACCTGGCGTCCCGTAACGCGGGCTTTATCGCCAAGCGTTTTGACGGCGTGATGGCGGCCGAACTGGCTGACCCTGCCCTGTACCAAACCTTTACCGACGCGGCGGCGACCATTGGCGAAGCCTGGGAAGCGCGCGAGTTCGGCAAAGCGGTACGTGAAATCATGGCCCTGGCCGACCTGGCTAACCGCTATGTCGACGAGCAGGCGCCGTGGGTGGTGGCGAAACAGGAAGGCCGCGATGCCGACCTGCAGGCCATCTGCTCCATGGGCATCAACCTGTTCCGCGTGCTGATGACCTACCTGAAGCCGGTTCTGCCGCAGCTGGCAGCCCGTGCTGAAGCGTTCCTGAACACTGAACTGACGTGGGATGCCATGGCGCAGCCGCTGCTCGGCCACAAGGTGAACACCTTCAAGGCGCTGTACAACCGCATCGAGATGAAGCAGGTTGAAGCCCTGGTGGAAGCGTCTAAAGAAGAGGTAAAGGCGGCTGCGGCACCGGTCACCGGCCCGCTGGCGGACGATCCGATTCAGGAAACCATTACCTTTGACGATTTCGCCAAAGTCGACCTGCGCGTGGCGCTGATTGAAAATGCGGAGTTCGTGGAAGGTTCTGACAAGCTGCTGCGCCTGACGCTGGATCTGGGCGGCGAGAAGCGTAACGTCTTCTCCGGCATTCGTTCAGCGTATCCGGACCCGCAGGTGCTGATCGGTCGTCAGACCGTGATGGTGGCGAACCTGGCTCCGCGCAAAATGCGCTTCGGCATCTCCGAGGGGATGGTGATGGCCGCCGGCCCTGGCGGGAAAGATATCTTCCTGTTAAGCCCAGACGAAGGCGCGAAGCCGGGCCAGCAGGTGAAATAACAAAAAAGCCGGAGATTATCTCCGGCTTTTTTTATGGTTTCGGGTGATGCACCCGGTGGGTCAGCCCGCGCAGGAAATTACGCAGAAACTGATCCCCGCACTCGCGGTAGTTTTTATGATCCGGCGCGCGCATCATGGCGGTCACTTCCGGCACCGATACGCGGTATTTTTGCTCCGTCATGATCGCCACAATATCGTCCGTTTTCAGCGAGAACGCGATGCGCAGCTTTTTCAGCACCGTGTTGTTGTTCACGCGACGCTCAAGCGCCAGCTCTGGCGCAGACTCATCTTTGCCGCGCTTATCGTAGATAAGGCCGTTCAGGAAGCCAGAAAGGATAATATCCGGGCAGCGAACAAACCCCTCTTCATCCTCTTTGGTCATCCAGGTATCGAAACCTGCAGACGTGGCTTCCATATCGGACAACGCAAGAATGCGCACCATGTCGTTGTTGTTTGCTTTCAGGGTGTAGCGCAGGCTACGAAGAATGTCATTACTAATCATGAGTGCCTTTAACTGTCGATGTTGCAATGGCGCGCAGTGTACCAGTTTTACAGGCCAATCGCCTCTTTCAAACTCTTCAGGTAGCGACGGCTGACGGGTACCGTTTGCCCGGCACGCAGCACCAGCTCGGCCTGGCCGTTATCTTCCAGGCGGATCTCCTTCAGGTGCGCCATGTTCACCAGATACTGGCGGTGGCAGCGGATCAGCGGCGTGCGGCTCTCCAGCGTGCGCAGGGTCAGCTCGGTGAACCCTTCGTTCCCTTCCGCGCTGGTGACAAACACCCCGCTCAGGCGGCTGCTGACAAACGCCACGTCATCCATCTGCAGAAGGTAGATTCGGCTGTGCCCTGTGCAGGGGATAAACTTCAGCGGCTGCTGGTTTTCCGGCAGCAGCGTGACGTCCTGTACGGTTCGCTCCTGGCGTAAACGGGCGAGCGTTTTGTCCAGACGCTTCTCTTCAATCGGCTTGAGTAAATAGTCAAACGCGTGCTCCTCAAAGGCCTTAACGGCATATTCGTCGAACGCCGTCAGGAACACGATGTAGGGGCGATGCGCCGGGTCGAGCATGCCGACCATCTCCAGCCCGCTGATGCGGGGCATCTGAATATCCAGGAACAGCACGTCCGGGCGCAGCTTGTGCACCGCTCCGATGGCCTCAATGGCGTTCGCGCACTCCCCCACAATCTCAATATCAGACTGCTCCTGCAGCAGAACGCGCAGGTTTTCCCGTGCCAGCGGCTCGTCATCCACAATCAGCACTCTTAACATGCGTTTTCCTCCAGCGGCAGTCGTACGGTAATACGGGTAAATCGGTCTGGCTCACAGGCGACGGTAATGCCACAGTCATCGCCAAAATGCGCGCGCAGGCGTTTATCCACCAGGCTCATCCCCAAACCGCCGGAGGCGGAAGGCTGGTAAAGCCCGGCATTATCTTCAATATCCAGCACCAGATGGTGGTTAAAACGGCTGGCGGCAATGGTTATCTCGCCTGTCCCCAGAAGCTGTGACGTGCCGTGTTTAATGGCGTTTTCGACAATAGGCTGCAGGGTAAAGGCCGGGAGATGCTGATACGCCAGCTCGTCCGGAACGGAGAGCGTCACCTGCAGGCGCGACTGGAAACGCGCCTGCTCAATCTGCAGATAGGCATTCACGTGCTCAATCTCATCGGCGAGGGTCACGATCTCGGACGGCCGCTTCAGGTTCTTGCGGAAAAAGGTCGACAGAAACTGCACCAGCTGCGCGGCCTGATCGCTGTCGCGGCGGATCACCGCTTTGAGCGTGTTGAGGGCATTAAACAGGAAATGCGGGTTGACCTGGGCGTGCAGCAGCTTAATTTCAGACTGCGTCAGCAGCGCTTTCTGCCGTTCATACTGCCCGGCCAGGATTTGCGCGGACAGCAGCTGGGCTATCCCCTCCCCCAGGGTGCGGTTGATGGAGCTGAACAGACGGTTTTTGGCCTCATACAGCTTGATAGTCCCCATCACCCGCTGATTTTCCCCGCGCAGCGGAATCACCAGCGTGGAGCCGAGCTTGCACTGCGGATGCAGCGAACAGCGGTAAGGCACTTCGTTACCGTCGGCATACACCACCTCACCGGTTTCAATGGCGCGCAGCGTGTAGGCTGAGGAGATCGGTTTACCCGGCAGATGGTGATCGTCCCCGGTGCCGGTAAAGGCCAGCAGCCGCTCGCGGTCAGTTATGGCCACCGCGCCGATATCCAGCTCCTTGTAGAGCACCTGCGCGACCTTCATGCTGTTCTCTTCGTTAAACCCCTGGCGCAGGATCCCTTCGGTCGAGGCGGCGACCTTCAGCGCCGTGGCGGAAAACGCCGAGGTGTACTTCTCAAACATGGCACGCTTGTCGAGCAGAATACGCATAAACAGCGCCGCGCCCACGGTGTTGGTTACCATCATCGGGGCGGCAATGCTGCTGACCAGGTGCAGCGCATCTTCAAACGGACGGGCAATGAGCAGAATGATCGCCATCTGCGCCATTTCGGCCACAAAGGTAATGGCACCGGCGGTGAGCGGGCTAAAGACTTTATCCGGGCGGCCGCGTTTGATCATATAGCTGTGCACCAGCCCGCCGAGCAGTCCTTCCACGATCGTGGAGATCATACAGCTGAGCGCCGTCATCCCGCCCATGGAATAGCGATGCAGCCCCCCGGTTAAACCGACAAGGCCACCGACGACGGGGCCGCCCAGCAGCCCGCCCATCACCGCGCCGATCGCGCGCGTATTGGCAATAGAGTCTTCGATATGGAGGCCAAAATAGGTCCCCATGATGCAGAAAATAGAGAAGGTGACGTAGCAGAGCAGCTTATGCGGCAGACGTACGGTGACCTGCATCAGCGGGATAAACAGGCGCGTTTTGCTCATCAACCAGGCAATGACAAGAAACACGCACATCTGCTGAAGCAACAGCAGCACCAGATTAAACTCGTACATACTCAAAACCGCACACGCTAAAAACGCGTAACATACACTGATGCGGGTTTACTTTCTTTGAAGCATCCCAAAAAAGCGCAAAATCGTGTCCGTTATCACACCTTTTTCTGAATATCGCGCATGCTTCGCATTGTTTGTTCAAAAATCAATCAATCCTTCCTGGTTCGCCAAAGTGAGTCTACAGTTAAGCTGGGGACGCGTAAGCCAGGGGGCGAATATGGCGCTTTACACAATAGGTGAAGTGGCACTCCTTTGTGATATCAATCCCGTTACCCTACGGGCGTGGCAGCGACGGTATGGATTACTCAAACCGCAGAGGACCGACGGTGGGCATCGTCTTTTCAATGAGGCCGACATCGACCGCATTCGCGAAATTAAAAGCTGGATCGACAACGGGGTGCAGGTCGGCAAGGTAAAGTCCCTGCTGAGCCACGACGATCCGGACACGCAGCACCTCTGGCGCGAGCAGCAGGAAACCCTGCTGCGACTCCTGCAGGCGGGCAACCTTCAGCGCCTGCGCGCATGGATAAAAGAGCAAGGCCGCGATTATCCGGCACAGACGCTGATCAGCCATCTTTTCATTCCGCTCCGTCGACGCCTGCAGTGCCAGCAGTCCACCCTGCAGGCGCTGCTCAGCATGCTCGACGGGGTGCTGATCAACTACATTGCCGTCTGCCTTGCCTCAGCGAAGAACAAGGCCGGAAAAGATGCGCTGGTGGTCGGCTGGAACGTGCACGATACCACCCGCCTGTGGCTGGAAGCGTGGATTGCGACCCAGAAGGGCTGGCGCGTGGATGTCCTGGCGCACTCGCTGGCGCAGCTTAAGCCCGAGTTTTTCGACGGCCAGACCCTGCTGGTCTGGTGTGGCGAAGTGCCGTCCGCCACGCAGCAACAGCTGCTGACGGAATGGCGAGAGAATGGTTACCCGGTTTATTCCCTTGGCCCGGATGAGCCATAACGGCATTTAATGGTTCATTAACAGCTGCGCTTCACCGTATAATTGTTCCGTTAACAACAGGAGCACATGATGAAGGCAACCAAACTGGCCATTATTACCCTTTTTGTCCTGATGGCCGTGAGCGGTATCGGCGGCGTGATGCTGGCAGGATACTCGTTTATTGTTCGCGGCGGTGTCGGCTGAGGTACAGCGCCAGCCGCTCAAAAAGGCGATCGACGACGATTGCCGCCAGCGCAACCAGCACCGCCCCCTGCACGATGTAAGCCGTATTAAACCCGCTCAGGCCGATAATAATCGGCGTTCCCAGCGTATTGGCACCTACAGTTGACGCAATGGTTGCCGTCCCGATGTTAATAATCACCGACGTGCGGATCCCGGCAATGATCACCGGTGCCGCAAGCGGCAGTTCAACCTTGCGCAGCCGCTGGCCGCGACTCATTCCCATCCCTTCAGCCACGCTTAGCACCGACGCCGGTACCGCCGCGAGGCCCGCCAGCGTGCCCTGCAGAACCGGCAATACGCCGTATAAAATCAGCGCAATAATGGCGGGCTGCTGGCCAAACCCCATCACCGGAACCGCTATCGCCAGCACCGCCACCGGGGGAAACGTCTGACCAATCGCCGCTATTGTCTCTACCAGCGGACGAAACTCCTTGCCCTGAGGCCGCGTGACCGCGATGCCTGCCCCTACCCCCAACACAACCGCGATGACGCTTGAGAGCGCCACCAGCCAGAGATGCGCCAGGGCGAGATTAATAAAACTCTCCTGCTGATAGACCGGCCGCGGAAGCCCGGGAAAAAGGGCGTTAAACAGCGCCGCGCTGTGAGGCATCAGAAACAGTAAGGCGACAAAGAGCGCTACCAGCCAGAGGAGCGGATCACGCAGTGCCTTCACGCGTCACCTCCCCGGCCAGCAGATCGCGAAAATGTAAGGTTCCGCACGGCGCCCCGCGTGAGTCCGAGACGGGCAATACCTCGCACTGTCGCGCGACAAACGCGGAGAGGGCATCCCGCAGGCTCATCTGCGCCTGCAGCGGTTCGCCGCTCACCGGGAGCTCCTCCCGACGCATATAGTCGCTGACCGTCCGCAGGGAGAGCAGCCTCACGCCAAGCTCGCTGCGGCCAAAAAACTCGCGCACAAAGTCGTTCTTCGGCCATGTTAATAGCTCAAGCGGCGAGCCCTGCTGCACCACTTCGCCGTGATCCATCAGCACCAGATGGTCGGCCAGGCGCAGAGCTTCATCAATATCGTGCGTCACGAGAACGATCGTGCGTCCGAGAATGCGGTGAATGCGGGTCATCTCCGCCTGCAGCGCCCCGCGCGTGACCGGATCCAGCGCGCCGAAGGGTTCATCCATCAGCAGCACCTGCGGGTTGGCCGCCAGCGCGCGCGCCACGCCCACGCGCTGCTGCTGGCCTCCGGAAAGCTGATGAGGATAGCGATCGCGCAGCGCGGGCTCTAACCCCAGCAGCGACATCAGCTCATCCACCCGGTCAGCGATTTTTGCCCGCGACCATTTCTCCAGCTGCAGCACGGTGGCGATGTTCTGCGCCACAGTCCAGTGGGGAAACAGGCCGATAGACTGAATGGCATAGCCCATCCGACGGCGCAGCTCCAGCACCGGCAGGCTGCGGATCTCTTCTCCGGCAAAGCGGATCAGCCCGCTGTCATGCTCCACCAGCCGGTTGATCATCTTCAGGGTGGTGGATTTTCCCGAGCCCGAGGTGCCAATCAGCACGGAAAACGCGCCCTCGGCAAAGTTCAGGTTCAGGTGGCTCGCCGCCGGACGGCCGGCAAAGGTTTTACTGACATCATGAAATTCAATCATTGGCTCTTCTCCTGAGCAGCGCGAGCCATAAGGCAAACAGCGCGTCGACGACAACCGCCAGCGCAATCGTGGGCACCACGCCCAATAACACCAGATCGAGCGCACTGCTCAGCAGCCCCTGGAACACCAGCGCGCCAAAGCCGCCCGCGCCAATCAGCGCCGCAATCACCGCCATGCCGACGGTTTGTACCGCTACCACCCGCAGGCTGCGCAGCAGCAGGGGCAGCGCCAGCGGGAGCTGAATTTTCCAGAAACACTGCCGTGCGCTCATCCCCATCGCATGGGCGCTTTCCAGCACATCCGGCGCGACCTGGCCCAGCCCAGCGACCACGCCGCGCACCAGCGGCAGCAGCGCATACAGCACCAGCGCGATGAGCGCGGGCGTTAACCCCGTTCCGGCTATGCCGAGCGTTCCCAGCGCCGGGAATGACTTCACCAGCCCGGCCAGCGGGGCAATCAGCAGGCCAAACAGCGCGACGGAAGGTATGGTCTGGATCACGTTGAGTACGGCAAAGACCCCGCCCTGGCGTGAAGGATGACGATAGCACCACATGCCGAGCGGTATCCCGATCAGCAGAGCCGGGATCAGCGTGCCAAAAAGGATCGTCAGGTGTTGCGCCAGGGCGTCATCAAACACCTCCTGACGGTTGGCGTACTCTTTTAACAGCGAGAGATTGTTAAGTTCCCCGCTGAACAGCAGGAACAAGGGAATGCACCATATCTGCGCGTTGAGCACCCAGCGCCAGACGGCGCTGGCGATGAGTCGACGAATGGCATCGCTGCTGGCCAGCAGACACAGCGCCAGCCACAGCCAGAGGCCGCTGCCCACCGTGGTTCTCGCTAGCGGACTTTCCGCCGACGCCATATGCGTCGCCGCCTGCCCGGCTCCCCAGAAGAGGAGGATAAACAGCCCTTCAGCGAGGAGCAGCGTCAGCCACTGCGCCGTGCGCCCTTGCCAGAGCGATAGCGCAACCCACGCGCCCAGCGCCGCCGCCAGCCACCACGGCGTGAACGCCCACACTTCCCAGAGATAGCGCCCCTCCCCTGACATCAGGCGGTTAGGGGCGACATTTACAAACGGCAGCGCGACTGCCGCGATGGCCACGCAGGCCAGCAGGAGCAGTACGCGGTTATGACATTTTATTGGCACAGCCCTTTCCCGTTACTTCACAAGCCCTTGTTGTTTCAGGAAGTCGGCGGCCACTTTTTTGGCATCCAGCCCCTCGACGGCAATGCTGGCGTTCAGCTGCTGCAGCGTTTTTTCATCCAGCTTTTCGAAGACCGGTTTGAGCCATTCTGCAATATCCGGATAGGCTTTCAGCACCGCCTCACGCACGACCGGGGTCGGGGCGTAAATCGGCTGTACGCCTTTAGGATCGGTCAGGGTTTGCAGGCCGAGCGCCGCCACCGGGCCGTCGGTACCGTAGGCCATGGCCGCGTTAACGCCAGAGGTTTGCTGCGCCGCCGCTTTGATGGTCACCGCGGTATCCCCGCCCGCCAGCGAAAGCAGCTGCGCCTGGTCGAGCTTGAAGTCGTACGCTTTTTCGAATGCCGGGAGCGCATCAGGACGCTCGATAAACTCCGCGGACGCAGCGAGCTTAATGTCGCCCTTCTCTTTCAGATAGCGGCTGAGATCCGCAAGCGAGGTCAGCTTACCTTTCTCCGCCACGTCCTTGCGCACCGCGATAGTCCAGGTATTGTTGGCCGGGGCCGGGGTCAGCCAGACCAGTTTGTTCTGCTCCGCGTCCAGCTTTTTGACTTTCTCATATCCGGCTTTGGCATTTTTCCATGCCGGATCGTTTTCCTGTTTGAAGAAGAACGCGCCGTTGCCGGTGTATTCCGGATAAATGTCCAGCTCGCCGGAGGTAATCGCCCCGCGCACGACGGGCGTGGTGCCGAGCTGGACTTTATTGACGGTTTTTACGCCGTGGCTTTCCAGCACCTGCAAAATAATATTGCCGAGCAGCGCCCCTTCGGTATCGATCTTTGAGCCCACTTTTACCGGCTCCGCCGCCTGTAACGGCAGGCTCAGCGCCGCCAGCAGCACCGCAGATCCCAACATCCCCTTTGCAATCGTCATTCTACTATCCTCATTTATTTTGCTGCCTTTTTCAGAGGCTTGAGAGAAAAGCGTAGCTTAAAACGGCCGAATTAACCGTCAAAATGCCTTTTTAGCATAAGGTAAGACGCATCCCCCGCAGAACGGGGGATGCAAAGGAGGGAAAGGTTACAGCAGTTCGAACTCGCCTTTATTCACGCGGGCGGAATCCACCCCGATAAAGACGTTAAACTTGCCTGGCTCCGCATCGTATTTCATCTGCTGGTTCCAGAACTTCAGCGCGTCCACGTCAATCGGGAAGCTGATGGTTTGGGTTTCGCCAGGCTTCAGGTTGACCTTCTCGAAGCCGCGCAGCTGCTTCACGGGACGGCTCATCGAGGCGGTGACATCCTGCACGTACATCTGAATAACCGTTGCCCCTTCGCGCTTGCCGGTGTTGGTCACCTCAACGCTGGCGGTAACTTTGCCGTCACGCTTCAGGCTTGGTGCCGACATTTTCACGTCAGAAACCTTGAAGGTGGTGTAGCTGAGACCGTAACCAAACGGATACAGCGGGCCGTTAGCTTCGTCGAAATAGCGGGACGTGTACTTGTTCGGCTTGTCGGCGTTGTACGGACGACCGGTGTTCAGGTGGCTGTAGTAGACCGGGATCTGCCCGACGGAGCGCGGGAAGGACATCGGCAGCTTGCCCGACGGGTTGTAATCCCCAAACAGCACGTCGGCGATGGCGTTACCGCCTTCGGTACCGGCGAACCAGGTTTCCAGAATAGCGTCAGCCTGCTGATCCTCTTTCACCAGCGCCAGCGGACGCCCGTTCATCAGTACCAGCACCAGCGGCTTGCCGGTGGCTTTCAGGGCGGCGATCAGATCGCGCTGGCTCTGCGGAATGGTGATATCGGTACGGCTGGAGGCCTCATGCGCCATACCCTGCGCTTCGCCCACGACTGCGACAACGACGTCAGACTGCTTCGCGGTATTCACCGCCTCGTCAATCATCTCCTTCGGCGTGCGCGGATCGACCTTCACCGCTTCCTCGTACTGGTTGAGGAAGGTGACGATGTCTTTATCGTTGGTGACGTTCGCCCCTTTGGCGTACACCACTTTCGCGTTATCCCCCACGGCACTCTTGATCCCGGTCAGCACGGTCACGGACTGATCGGCCACGCCCGCGGCAGACCAGCTGCCCATTACGTCGCGCTTGCTGTCGGCCAGCGGGCCCACCACGGCAATGGTGCCAGATTTTTTCAGCGGCAGCGTGTCGAGGCGGTTTTTCAGCAGTACCAGACTTTCGCGCGCCACTTCACGCGCTTCTTTGCGGTGCAGGCGGCTTTCGGCATTGGTATCTGCCGGGTCAGAATCCTTCGGACCCAGGTGGCTGTACGGATCGTTAAACAGCCCCATGTCGTATTTCACGTTCAGCACGTGGCGCGCGGCATCGTCCAGCTCCGCCATCGTGACCTTGCCGCTCTTCACCAGCCCCGGCAGGTATTTGCTGTAGTACTCGTCGCTCATGCTCATGTTGATGCCGGACTTGAGCGCCACGCGCACGGCGTCTTCCGGATCGGAGGCCGTACCGTGTTTGATCAGCTCTTTAATCGCGCCGTGGTCAGAAACGGTGATGCCTTTAAAGCCCCACTGGTCGCGCAGCACGTCTTTCAGCAGCCAGGAATCGGAGGTCGCAGGCGTACCGTTCAGCGAGTTCAGCGCGACCATCACCGCGCCGCTGCCCGCATCCAGCCCCGCCTTGTACGGCGGCATGTAGTCGTTGAACAGGCGCTGCGGGCTCATGTCGACGGTGTTGTACTCTTTACCGCCTTCCACCGCGCCATAGGCCGCGAAGTGTTTGACGCTGGTCATCACCGAGTAGCGATCCGCCGGGCTTTTACCCTGCATCGCTTCCACCATGGTTTTACCCATCGTGGAGGTTAAATACGTATCTTCACCAAAGCCTTCCGAGCCGCGGCCCCAGCGCGGATCGCGCGAGACGTCCACCATCGGCGCCCAGGTCATGTTCAGGCCGTCGTCCGCCGCTTCATAGGCGGACACGCGCCCGACGGTTTTCACCGCGTCGAGGTTAAAGGAGGAGGCTAAGCCGAGGCTGATAGGGAAGACGGTACGCTGGCCGTGCACCACGTCATAGGCAAAGAACAGAGGAATTTTCAGGCGGCTGAGATCCATCACCTGATCCTGCATCTTACGGATATCCTCGCGGGTGACGGTGTTAAAGATCGCCCCCACCTGCCCGTCTTTGATCATCTCGCGGATGGCCTCTTTCGGGTTATCCGGGCCGACGCTGATAAGACGCAGCTGGCCGATTTTCTCATCAACCGTCATTTTCTTGAGCAATTCCGTGACAAACGCGTCCCGTGCTTCAGGCGTGAGCGGGTGATTACCAAACAAATCCTCTGCCAGCGCAGGTTGCAGCGCCAGGCTGACGGCGACACCTACAGAACATAGCCATTTCATGTCGTTTTACTCTCTCATCAATAACCGCCGGACGATCTCGGCCATACCGTGCGAAAAGCGCAGTGTGCCACAAACCCTCAGAACGTTGCAGGGTTATTCTCTGATTTTTCTCGTGAATACTCGACCGCTTAACAGTTAATCGCGCTATGCTTTACAGCGAGAAATTTGCCCCACCACAAGGAGTGGAAGATGTCTTCTGTTCGAACAAACGATAACACGGCTTTTATTAACGAACTGTCGCGCCTGGTTGGCTCCTCTCACCTGCTTACCGACCCGGCCAAAACCGCCCGCTACCGTAAGGGTTTCCGCTCCGGTCAGGGCGAGGCGCTGGCGGTGGTCTTCCCCGGCACGCTGCTGGAGCTGTGGCGCGTCCTGAGCGCCTGCGTCGCCGCCGACAAGATTATTTTAATGCAGGCCGCCAATACCGGCCTGACCGAAGGCTCCACGCCGAACGGCAACGATTACGATCGCGACATCGTGATTATCAGCACCCTGCGCCTCGACAAGCTGCACCTGTTGGATAAAGGCGAGCAGGTGCTCGCGTTCCCCGGCACGACGCTCTACTCCCTGGAAAAAGCGCTTAAGCCGCTGGGCCGCGAGCCGCACTCGGTGATTGGCTCCTCCTGTATTGGCGCCTCGGTGGTCGGTGGGATCTGCAACAACTCCGGCGGCTCGCTGGTGCAGCGCGGCCCGGCCTACACCGAGATGTCGCTGTTTGCCCGTATTGACGAAAACGGCAAGCTGACGCTGGTCAACCATCTGGGCATCGATCTCGGCGTGACGCCAGAGCAGATCCTCAGCAAGCTTGACGACGATCGCGTGAAGGACGAAGACGTACAGCACGATGGCCGCCACGCGCACGATCACGACTACGTGACCCGCGTGCGGGATATCGACGCCGATACGCCAGCGCGCTACAACGCCGACCCGGACCGCCTGTTTGAATCCTCCGGCTGCGCCGGGAAGCTTGCCGTTTTTGCCGTGCGCCTGGATACCTTCCCGGCAGAGAAAAAGCAGCAGGTGTTTTACATCGGTACCAATCAGCCTGAGGTTCTGACCGAAATTCGTCGTCATATTCTGGGCGAATTCAGCCATCTGCCGGTGGCGGGCGAGTACATGCACCGGGACATTTACGACATCGCCGAGCGTTACGGCAAAGATACGTTCCTGATGATCGACAAGCTCGGCACCGACAAAATGCCGTTCTTCTTCACCATGAAGGGCCGCACCGATGCGATGCTGGAGAAAGTGTCGCTGTTCAAACCCCACTTCACCGACCGCTTTATGCAGAAGCTGGGCAACGTTTTCCCGGCGCACTTACCGGAGCGAATGAAAACCTGGCGCGATAAGTATGAGCACCACCTGCTGCTGAAGATGGCCGGAGACGGGATTGCCGAAGCGCAGACCTGGCTTACCGAGTTCTTCAAAACCGCTGAGGGTGATTTCTTTGCCTGCACGCCGGAAGAAGGCAGCAAAGCCTTCCTGCACCGTTTTGCCGCTGCGGGTGCCGCCATCCGTTACCAGGCGGTGCATTCCGAAGAGGTGGAAGATATTCTGGCGCTGGATATCGCCCTGCGCCGTAACGACACCGAGTGGTTTGAGCACCTTCCGCCGGAAATCGACAGCAAGCTGGTGCACAAGCTCTATTACGGCCACTTTATGTGTTATGTCTTCCATCAGGATTACATCGTCAAAAAAGGGGTCGATGCACACGAACTGAAGGAGCAGATGCTCGCCCTGCTGCGCGAACGCGGCGCACAATATCCTGCGGAACACAACGTCGGGCATCTTTATAAAGCCCCTGACGCACTTAAGCAGTTTTATCGCGAGAATGACCCTACAAACAGCATGAATCCCGGGATTGGTAAAACAACGCGGAAGAAATACTGGAAAGAGAGCGAAGATGCGGAGCAGCGCATAACGCAAGCGTCTGATTAATTCCTACAGCCAAATTTGAGAGATTGTTTAGCGTGCCTTAATCGTAATAGAGTGACGCTCTGACGCCGGAGTAACGTTTCTCCGGCATTCTATTACGAGGAGCAGGCACATCATGTCGGCTGTTGATGTTTTATCCGAGACCGAACTGGAAGTGCGCGATGCCCTTCCCGATGATGTGCATGCCATCGCCGCCATCTATGCCTGGCATGTGCTTCACGGGCGCGCGTCATTTGAAGAAGTCCCCCCGACTATCGACGAAATGCGTCAGCGGATGAAAAGCGTGGCTGAGAACGGTTTACCGTGGCTTATCGCGCTGTATCGCGGCATCGTGGTGGGCTACTGCTACGCTACGCCTTACCGTCCGCGACACGCCTACCGCTATACCCTGGAAGAGTCGATTTACGTGGATGCCAGCATTACCGGGCGCGGTTTTGGCTCGGCATTAATGGATGCGCTGATCGCCCGCTGCGAGCAAGGCCCGTGGCGGCAGATGATTGCCGTTGTGGGAGATGGCAACAATAATTCAGGCTCGCTGCGGCTGCATAAAAAGCACGGCTTCGAGATTGTCGGTCAGCTGCGAAGCGTAGGGTATAAGAAAGGCGACTGGCGGGATACGGTGATTATGCAGCGCCCGCTCAACGATGGAGACTGGACGCTGCCGGAATAAAAGCAAAACGGTAACCCAGGTTACCGTTTTGAGTGTTTTCTCCCTCTCCCTCTGGGAGAGGGTCGGGGTGAGGGCATTAGCGCGCACTAATGGCTCAGTCGTTCTGCGCCGTCGCCATCTGTTCTGCTTTCTGCTTTTTATACGTCAATGCTGCGGCCGGAACGGGCTGCACTTTCCCGGTCTCAATCCAGGTACGCAGGCGGCTCGCGTCAGCAAAGTGCGTATATTTGCCGAAGGCATCCATCACCACCAGCGCCACCGGCTTACCGTTAAACACCGTGCGCATCACCAGACAGTGTCCTGCCGCGTTGGTAAAGCCGGTTTTCGTTAACTGAATATTCCAGTTATCGCGGTATACCAGGTGGTTAGTATTGCGGAACGGCAGCGTATAGGCCGGGTTCGCAAAGGTCGCCATCTCTTCACGGGTGGTACTGAGCTGACCAATCAGCGGATACTGTTTGCTGGCAATCAGCAGTTTCGTCAGATCGCGGGCCGTGGAGACGTTGCCGATCGACAGCCCCGTCGGTTCAACATAATGCGTATTGTTCATCCCCAGCGATTTGGCTTTCGCGTTCATCGCGCGGATAAAGGCATCATAGCCGCCCGGGTAGTGGTGCGCCAGGCTCGCCGCTGCACGGTTTTCAGACGACATCAGCGCCAGCAGCAGCATATTTTTACGGCTGATTTCACTGTTCAGACGCACGCGAGAGTAGATCCCTTTCATCTCCGGCGTGTGGCTGATATCCACTTTCAGCTTTTCGTCCAGCGGCAGATGGGCATCAAGCACCACCATCGCGGTCATTAATTTGGTAATCGAGGCGATCGGGCGCACCAGGTCCGGGTGGCTGGCGTAGATCACCTTATTGGTGTTGAGATCGACAATCATCGCGCTGCCGGAAGCGATTTGCGGTTGGGCAGCGGCGGCGGTCACCGCGGGCGTTTTAGCGACGGCCGGCACGGCAGCTGACGCGCCCAGCAGCAGCGCCAGGCTAAGTAAAGAGACTCGGAATTTCAGCATGGTGAGACTTCTGATAATTATTCACGCACGTAATGACGTACACCGCCTGTATCAACGGATAAACACAGGCTGGCTTCGGCATCATAGCGGTCACCGGACGTTGTCGCCAGCGGATAATCGTGAACAGATGCTGCATTGCTGGCATTTACGCCAGCAATGCAGTGAACTCAGAAGAGACGGTATCCATAACCCCAAAGAATAACCGTCAGCGCCAGTAGCGCCTCCAGCACCAGCACCCCGATAGCGAGTGTTGAACTGGAAAAACTCAGGCCCTCTTCTTTATTGATATTCAGGAAGGTTGGAACCCCCAGATACAGCAGATACCCGGTGTAAAAGAGGGCAATAGTACCGATCAGCGCGCACAGCCAGACCAGTGGATAGAGCGCAACAATACCGCTTAAGAACAGCGGGGTCGCGACGTATCCGGCAAAGACCATACAGTGCGCCAGCGATGGACGCTGCGGGTAGTTACGCGCCATCCAGTGAATGACACGCCCCATTATCGCCACGCCCGCCAGCATCAGGCCATAAAAAACAATGGCAAGATAGAGCCCGGTAAACCAGGAAAGCTGAACCACGGTGCCGTCACCGAAGTTCCAGCCGATTTGTGTTGTTCCGATAAAAGCGCATATTACCGGCACCGCCGCCATCAGCAGCACATGGTGTGTGTAATGATGCGAGACCGTTTCGTTCTCACTTTTAATGACATGCATTTCACGATCGGGATGGGAGAAAAGTCCCCAGACATGGTTCATAGCGCCCCCTTGTTGTCGGCCCGTCATCGATACCTTAAGTATAATGCAGGCTTTAGATTATTTTCTGTACAGTGGGAAATTTCCGTTGATTTCCCCGCTGTTGATTCATGGGGTATATGATTAAACGAGGTACGCAGAGGGAGATAACATTTACGTAATGGATATTAATGCACTCATTGAACAATATGGCTATGCCGCGCTGGTCATCGGTAGCGTAGCAGAAGGTGAAACCATCACGCTGTTAGGCGGCGTCGCCGCGCATCAGGGATTGCTGAAATTCCCGCTGGTCGTCGCTGCGGTCGCGCTCGGCGGAATGATTGGCGATCAGCTGCTCTACTTTCTCGGGCTGCGCTTCGGGCCCACGCTGCTTAAGCGTTTCGCAAAGCATCAGAAGAAAATCCGCCGCGCCCAACGGCTCATTCAGCGTCATCCCTATCTGTTCGTCATCGGCACGCGCTTTATGTATGGCTTTCGCATCATCGGGCCGATACTGATTGGCGCCAGCCATTTGCCGCCAAAAATTTTCCTGCCGCTCAACATTGTGGGGGCGATTGCCTGGGCGATGATTTTTACGACGCTCGGCTACGTCGGGGGCGAAGTGATTGCGCCATGGCTGCATAATCTCGACCAGCACCTGAAGCACTGGGCGTGGTTGATTCTGGTGGTTGTGGCGGTGATTGGGGTCAGGCTGTGGCTGAAGCATCGGGAAAAGACGCGGGATGAGGAGTAGCCGGGTGCGGCCTGATGCCCTCACCCTAACCCTCTCCCACAGGGAGAGGGAATAAGGTATCTACCCCTCCGGCTTAAACTGCGGGTTCGCCAGCATAAAACCCCCGTCGACAATAAATGATTGCCCCGTCGTGTAGCTGGCGTCGCTGTCGCACAGCCACGCGACCAGGCTGGCGATCTCTTTGGTATGCCCCGGTCTTGCCAGCGGGATTTCCGGCATTGAACCTTCCTTCACTTCGCTGTCGTCCATGTCGTTCATCGGTGTGGCAATGGCACCCGGCGCGACGGCGTTCACCAGAATATTGTGCTTAACCAGTTCCATCGCCATGGATTTGGTTAACCCGCCGAGCGCATGTTTTGCCGCGGTGTAGGCGCTCGCCTCCGGCAGCGGCGTGTGCTCATGCACCGAGGTAATGTTCACAATTCGCCCCCCTTCCCCCTGCTTCACCATCTGCCGGGCGGCAATTTGTGAACAGAGAAACGCGCCGTCCACGTCAACGGTGAAAATTGTCCGCCAGTCGTCAAACGGCATATCAAGGAACGGCGCTTTGGTCATCGCCCCGGCATTGTTGACCAGTACATCAAGCCGACCGAAACGCGCAATCAGCGTATCAATGGCCTTTGCGCCGTCCGGCAACGTGCTCAGATCAAGCTGGATGGCCTCTGCACGTTGCCCCCTCGCCTCAACCTCGCGGCAGGTTTCCCGCGCGCCGCTTTCATCGGAATGCCAGGTGACGCCGATATCAAACCCGCGTTCTGCCAGCATCAGCGCGGTGGTTTTACCGATACCGGAATCCGATGCCGTTACAATTGCTACTCGGGTCATACTCACCTCCTGAAAATGTGCAAAGAGGTAAGTATAGATAATGACCTTTTTTAGCCGTGGTGATAGCCACCGCCCAGGGCGGACGTCAGCTGTAGCGTGGCATCCACGTACTGCCCTTTGAGGGTCAGCGTAGCGATATGTTCCTTCA
>Ga0213820_1000234_pt1 | contig 50192 bp, 51 predicted proteins | sample MC6MC0910MG_FD_179889 | JGI IMG/M metagenome (GOLD analysis project Ga0213820, IMG submission 179889) | Enriched soil aggregate microbial communities from Iowa State University, Ames, United States - MC6-MC0910-MG | ecosystem: Environmental > Terrestrial > Soil > Unclassified | place: USA: Iowa... | reverse complement strand
TGCTTCGGGTAAAGACGAAGTCATCGCCCTGGTTCCGCCTGTTCGCTTCACCCTGGAACAGGCTCTGGAATACATCCAGGAAGACGAGCTGTGCGAAGTCACGCCTAAGTCCATCCGTCTTCGCAAGAAGATCCTGGACGAAAGCGAGCGTACCCGCGCTGCCAAGAAAGCCAAGGCTTAATTAGCCCCGGCTGAACGAAAACGCCCCCGGTCGAAAGGCCGGGGGCGTTTTTGTTTGTGCGGATTTTGATCTGTGATGCAGGTCAGGCTTTGAACCAGCGAAACGCCAGAAATGCCTCGGCCAGCTTACGCATCAGCAGCTTGTCTGCTGTGTTGGCGATGCCGTCACCGTTGATGTCGGTGTTGGTGAAGGAGTCCAGGTGTCCATCGTTGTCGCCGTCATAGGCAGCAGCAGACTTGATCTGGACAGGTGTGCACGGCAGGCCGTCGTCCTGGGTGAAGTGAAGCGTAACGACATTCGGCGAGCCATCGCCGTGGTAGTTTTTCGCCTCGATCCTGAGGTGGCGCACCCAACTGTCGCCATCGTTGAACCAGTTGAGCTGCAGATAGGCTTCGGCGAAGTCCTTCAGGTTCTGCTGATCCCTGAGCTGCGGCGTACATTCGGGCGTGATGTTGACCGTGCAGGCCAGTTCGATGGTGCCATCGTCAGTGATGTCGATGGCCACAGCCTCGAACACCGGTGTGCTCGAGGCTGTATAAAAATGCAGCCGTACCGTATCGGCTCTTCCGTTGCCGTTGAGGTTCTGGGCGGTGATTTTCAGATAACGCATGAGCATCTTCCCTGTGTCAAAGATGCTCCATGCTAGAGCGTCGCTACGGCGATCTCTGTCAGGCAGCGGCTCTGCGCGCTGTGGGAATTCCTGACAAATATCCCACTCGTTTACTCAGTGCGCGTCGGAAGCGTCCTGTTTCAGGCTCAGAACCGTTCCATGACCCCTGTGCGGGTTTCACGCACCACTTCCTTGGGCTTGTACGCGCAATAACCCGGACGCGGGCCGATCTTCGGATGGTTGCGGCAGGTGTCGGGGCGTTTGTCGTAGATGGTGCACAAGCGGCTCTTGCGATCCAGGTACAGGCAGTCGTTGTTGCTCATGCGCTGCAACGTGAAGATGCCCGACTTCTGGTTGAAGCGCTCGATAATGCCTTCCTTCTGCAAGCGCTTGGCGATGTTCTTCGGGTTGTCGCCCATTTCGAACTCGTCGACGATGCCGATGCGGATCAGGTCCTTGATCTTCGCTTCCACAGGCAGGGTGCAGCAGCTGGAAACGCAGCCTCCGCACATGTGGCTGGAGTATTTCTGCCAGGTCTCGAGACGGTCGAGTTCGGCGGCGGCGATCAAGGTCGGTTTCATGACGGTGAGGTTCCGGGTGTATCGGGCGCGCGATCATACCGGGCCGCGCGCATTTCCCCTATCGCAAAATGATCGATGCGACTGTCGGCAACGATTGCCTCGCTGCGATGGCTTGGCAATGCGGGGCGTGTAAAGTGGGCGCCCAGGCTCGCGAAGCACGATCGAGGTCAGCTCATGCACCCGATGCAACAGGTGGTCAGCGAATGAGTACTTCGGCCAGGCCCTCAAGCTGCTCCTGCCGCTCCGTCTGATTCAACTTCGAATGCGGATTGAGCGACGACCACTGCGGATGCGACCGAGCCTTGTGCAGCGCGTCCGGCAGTTTGCCTTCGCGCCAGGATTTGTCCTGCGGGGCATCCAGTTTAATGCTGTCCATCGCCGCATGCCCCCGGGCTTCCAGCGCTACCAGCAATTGACGTTGGCGCAGGGCGAGCAGGCGCAGCACCGCGTCGTCCACAGTCAGTTCGCGTTGGCCCCTGAGCTTGCCGAGCAGCCGACCGCCATAGCTACGAGCGGTCTGCAGTGCGCCTCCGGCAATCGCCCCCACCAGCGCGGCGGCTCCCAATGTGATGCCACCGACCAGCAAATCCACGCCCGCACCCGCCGCAGCACCCGCCGCAATGCCACTGCCAACGCGCACGCCCAGCAGCTTCAGGGTTTCGGGGTTGAACAGGTCATCGCCCCAGCGTCCGTCGAGCAACGGCAGATCACTGGCCGAGGCGTCCTCGCGGCGAAAGGCGTACAGCTTGAGCAGGGCCTCGACACAACGCTGCTCGCGCTGACGCACCGACTTGCGCAAATCCTCAATAGCCGCCTGCACCTGATTGGCCTCGGTCGCAACGCTGCGCCGACAGGCCGCGCAGTCGAGCAGCAATTCGGCAATCAGGCGCGCTGCGCTGTGTCGACGCACTTCGCGCTGGGCCTGTTGATCGACAATCAGCCGCTCCAGTTGCCCGCGTGAAGTTTCCAGCAGCAGCGCCAGGCTTTCATACAGCCGACGCTCGCCATCTTCCGGCGGCGCCACGCTGTCAAACCGCACCAGTGCGTGCAGGCCGAGGCGGGCGAGGGCCTCGCGCCAATCGGGTTCGCGATGCTGCGAGCTGCTGACGAAATTCAGCACCGGCAATAGCGGTTTGCCGCAGCCGGCGAGCACGGCCAGTTCGTCGCGGTACTTGGCGAGCACCGGTTCGCGGGCGTCGATCACGTAAAGGCCGGCGTCCGACGCCAGCAACTGGCGCAGCACCTTGGCCTCCTGCTCGAAACGCTGGCGGGCTTCGCTGCCCTCAAGAAAGCGCGCCAGCCGCGCCGGGCCGTCGAGGCGCTCGCGGGGGCGATCCAGCCGTTCCAGAAAGTCGAGCAGGGCGATGGCGTCTTCCAGACCGGGCGTGTCGTACAACTCCAGCAGGGCCTCGCCGTCCACCGACAGCCGCGCGCCCTCGACATGCCGGGTGGTGCTCGGACGATGGGAGACCTCGCCGAACCCGACATCACGGGTCAGCGTGCGCAGTAAGGAGGTCTTGCCGACATTGGTGTGCCCGACGACGGCCAGTTTCAGCGGGCGATGGCTTTTTTGATCACTCATGTCCGGTCTCCAGCCAGGTCAGCGGCGCGCTGTCGGCCCATTTGAGGTCCAGCTGCTGCAGCGCGATGTGCCAGTCGCTCAGGCGATCGGCGTCCAACGCATCGCCGCCTGGTGCGGGCAGCAGCCAGATGCGCGTGGCTGCCGCGCACCGGGCGAGTTCTGCGATGAGCGCAAGGCTGCCCCGATCCGGCGAGCGGCGCGGATCGCAGGCGATGGCCAGGCGCGCAGGCGGGTAACGGGTCAACTGATCGAGCAGGGTGCGGCGCGACTCTCGGCTGTCGAGAATGCCGGCGTCGGCCACGCTTTGCGGCAGCTTCGGCGGCCAGGGGCGTTGATCGTCCAGCTCGATCGCCACCAGCAGCGCGCCTTCGCTTTCAATGGACGAGGCGCCGGCCTGCACCTGATGCAGCTGCGCAGGTGCAGCGTCGTTGATGCCCAGACGTTCGCTGCTCGGCATCAGCCGCTCGCGCAGCTCAACGAAACCAGGCTCGCTCAGGTCCAGCGCCAGATGTTTGCGACCTGCGCGCCAGCGTCCAAAGCACAGCAACGTCAGCACCAAGCGTGGCAGGATGCCGTACACCACCAGCACGCCCACCAGCCACGCAGCCCAAGCCTGCCGGGCGTTTTCGATCACCAGCGCACTGTCGCCACTGGCGCGGATCATGTCTTCGCTCGGCACGCTGAAGCCCAGCAGCGAGGGCAGGGTGCCGAGGCCTTGGGTGAGGCTGACGAAGGTGTCGCTGCCCAGGATCGTGGTTTCCCAGACGAAGCCGTAGCGCCGTGTGGCCATCAGCAACAGCAGCAACGTCAGGGCGCTGAGCAGGGCCAACAGCCACAGGCCGTTGACGCAGGTGCCGAGTACCCAGCGGTTAAGGCGTTTGCGTTGCAGCAACAAGATGAGGGCGGGCGCCAGTTGCGCGGCCTGAGCATCGCGGGCGAGCTTTTCGCTGAGCCATAGCCACAAGCGGCCCAGGCTGGCGGCGCTTTCGCCTGCGAACAACAGGCCCAGCGCCCAGCTGATCAGCAGAATCACGTTCAGGCCGAGCAGGCTGCCCAAGGCCCAGAACACGTTGACCGGCGTTTGCCCATCGCCCAGTGCGGCGAAGGCCAGTCCCGCGCCGCTGACTACGGCGAAGATCGCCAGCAGGATCAGCGACAGACGCGCGCCCTGTTTCCAGTGGCCCAAGGCGGCGAGCATGCCATCGCGTTCGGCCAGCCACAGGGCGCGGTTCTTGGTGCGGGTCAGCAAATCGCCCGCTGTGGCGCGGGCGCGGCGGCTGGCCTCGTCGTCGTCCAAGGGGCCTGCGTGTTGCTCGCGCAGACGCACCGCTTCGGTCAGCCATAGTTCATCGAGGGGAGTCAGTGCAGTCACGCGGCGTCTCGTTGGTGAAATCAGAAGTGAGCATAACCGTTAGGCCGCAATCGCGCAGACAAGCGGTTCGTGGTGCTTGGACAACCGCCATCGCGAGCAAGCTCACTGCTACAGGATCATCTTTCTCCGTGCATACATGTGAACATGTGTACTGCTATCCTCGCCGCCATGAAAAAACATCTCCCCCTCAGCCTGATTGCCGCGCTCGGTGAAAACCGGGTCATCGGCGTCGACAATTCCATGCCCTGGCATCTGCCGGGGGATTTCAAATACTTCAAGGCCACCACCCTGGGCAAGCCGATCATCATGGGTCGCAAGACCTGGGATTCGCTGGGCCGTCCGCTGCCGGGCCGACTGAACATCGTGGTCACTCGCCAGGCTGACCTGAAGCTGGAAGGCGCGGAAGTCTTCACCTCGCTGGAGGCCGCTGTCGAGCGTGCAGAGCAGTGGGCGACCGAGCAGGGTGTCAGCGAAGTGATGCTGATCGGCGGCGCGCAGTTGTATGCGCAAGGGTTGGCGCAGGCAGATCGTCTGTATCTGACTCGCGTTGCATTGAGCCCTGAGGGTGATGCGTGGTTTCCGGAGTTCGATCAGGCGCGGTGGCAGTTGGTTTCCAACGTGGAAAACCCGGCTGTGGATGACAAACCTGCTTACACCTTTGAGGTGTGGGAACGCCGTTAAACAGCAATCCCGAGCAAGCTCACTCCTACAGAGTTTGTGTAGATCCTGTAGGAATGAGCTTGCTCGCGATGCTTTGTCCTGTAACAAAAATGTCGCTTTTGTGTCATCTGTCGCGAATAGTTCGCAACGTGACGCCATCAGAACGCGCACGGTCGCTGACGCATTAAAACAGTAATGGCTTTTTGTTACGGTCCAGCCTCGAACTGATAAAGGGGAGGACACCGTTATGAAGCTCGCACCAAAACTGTTGGCCGCTGCGCTCTGTCTGGGCCTTGCCGGGCAGGCGTTTTCCACGGAACTCAAGCACTGGCCCGAGCCTGCGGCCAAGCAGCTCAACGCCATGATCGCGGCAAACGCCAACAAGGGTAACTTCGCCGTTTTCGACATGGACAACACCAGCTATCGCTACGATCTGGAAGAGTCCCTGTTGCCGTACATGGAAAACAAAGGGCTAATCACCCGCGAAAAGCTCGATCCTTCGCTCAAGCTGATTCCGTTCAAGGACACCGCTGAACACAAGGAAAGCCTGTTCAGCTACTACTACCGCCTCTGCGAAATCGACGACATGGTCTGCTACCCATGGGTCGCGCAGGTGTTCTCCGGCTTCACCCTCAAGGAGCTCAAGGGCTACGTCGACGAGCTGATGGCGTCGGGCAAGCCGGTGCCGAGCACCTATTACGAAGGCGATGTGGTCAAGACCATCGAAGTGCAGCCGCCGAAGGTCTTCACCGGCCAGGCCGAGCTGTACAACAAACTGATGGAAAACGGCATCGAGGTCTACGTGATGACCGCCGCGTCTGAAGAGCTGGTGCGCATGGTCGCCTCCGATCCGAAGTACGGCTACAACGTCAAACCGCAGAACGTCATCGGCGTGACCACGCTGTTGAAGAACCGCGAAACCGGCGAGTTGACCACCGCGCGCAAGCAGATCTCGGCAGGCAAGTACGACGAGAAGGCCAACCTCAATCTTGAGCTGACCCCGTACCTGTGGACCCCGGCGACCTGGATGGCGGGCAAGCAGGCGGCGATCCTGACCTACATCGACCAATGGAAGAAACCGGTGCTGGTGGGCGGCGACACCCCAAGCAGCGATGGCTATATGCTGTTTCACAGCGTCGATGTCGCCAAAGGCGGCGTGCACCTGTGGGTCAACCGCAAGGACAAATACATGACCCAGCTCAACGGCATGATGAAGACCAACGCCGAAGCGCAGGCCAAGGAAGGGTTGCCGGTGACGGCGGACAAGAACTGGGTGATCGTCAAGCCGGATGAAATCCAATAGCAGCGGCAGCTTCGATCTGTAGGAGCGCGCTTGCCCGCGGTGTGTCGTGTCAGATAACAAGGGTGTATCTGAACGAATGTCTTCGCGGGCAAGCGCGCTCCTACGGGCGGTGGTGTCTCAAACCCTCGGTAAATCCAGAATCGCCTCCAACCCGCCACCCTCGCGATTGCGCAATTGCAAACGCCCCTCATGGGCTGCCGCCACGGTGTGGGCGATGCTCAGCCCCAATCCATAACCCCCGGTTCCCGCATTGCGCGAGCTTTCCAGCCGGAAGAACGGCTCGACCACCTGCTCCAGCTGATCCTCCGGAATTCCCGGACCTTGATCGGCGATGACGATGCGCAGCCGCTCGGGCTGATCCTCGATGAAGATATCCGCTCGATGCCCGTAGCGAATGGCGTTTTCCAGCAGGTTCTGCACGCAACGTTTCAGGCTGCGTGAATAGGCCGCCAGTGGTTGCGATGCTGAGCCGTGCAGGGTGACCTGCGCATTCATGTCCTCGAAGTCCGCCTGCAGACTGTGCAGCAGGGCATTGATGTCGACGTTCTGCCGAGGCTCGTTGACCTCGCCGCTGCTGACGAACTCCAGGGTCGAGGCGACCATGTTTTCCATGTCTTCCAGATCCTTGCGAAAGCGCTCCTTGGCCGTTTCGTCGGCCAGCATTTCGGTGCGCAAACGCAGGCGCGTGATCGGCGAGCGCAGGTCGTGGGAGATGGCGGCAAGAAAACGCGTGCGCTCGCGCAGGTTGTTGATCAGTCGCTGCTGCATGCTGTTGAACGCCCGTGCGGCGCGACGCACCTCCAGCGGCCCGTCGACAGCCAGTGGCGGGCGCTTGATGTCCCGGCCCAAGGCCTGGGCGGCATTGGTCAGCTGGGTCAGCGGGCGAATGGCCAGGCGCACCGCCAGCAGCACGATGATCGCCAGAAGCACGATGCGCACCAGATAAATCCGCAGGAAATAATCGAACATCACCTGCACCGGGGTCAGGCTGGTCCAGCCCTGATCTTCGCGGGCGCGAACCTGCAGCCAGCGGCCGTCCGGCAATTTCAGCTCAATGTTGAACATACCGGCCGCAGGGCTCGCGCCGAACAGCGTGCTCATGCCGGCGGCGTTGCCCTGGTCATCGAGCAGCGACAGGTGCAGCAGGCGCAGGTCGCTGGAAATCCCCGTGCGCTGCTCGATCACGTTGTGCAGCAGGCGTTCGGTGGCGAGGTCCGCGCTGCTCAGCATTTCGGTGCGCGAGGTGGGGGCGTCGATGAATTGCAGGCGAAAATCGGGGGCGTTGAGGTGGCCGATGAAGCCGTTGGTGTGGGTCGGTTCGAGGCTGATGACCCGCACGATATCGGCCAGGCGGCTGGCGATCAGGCGCGTGGGGATTTCCAGCACCTGGCTGTGGCGCACGTCGTACCAGATGCTGCTGGTGGCGATCTGCGCGGCGATCATGCCGCAGACCAGAATGATCACCAGGCGCCCGTACAGCGTGTGCGGCCATAGCCTCATGAGGACGGGACCACGTCGCTCGCCGTCAGCATGTAGCCTTCGTTGCGCACGGTCTTGATCAACTTGGGGTCGAGCTGCTGGCGCAGGCGGCTGACGCAGACATCTATGGAGCGATCGAACGGCGTGCTGTTTTTCTCGAACACATGATTGAGCAGAAAGTCCCGGCTCAGCGGGCGATTGGGGTGTTGCAGCAGCAGGCGCAGCACGCGGTAATCCGAGTTGCCGAGGCTGATTACCAGCCCTTCGGGGGTGAGAATTTGCCGCGCCCGGGTGTCGAGTTTCCAGCCATCGAACATCACATAAGGCGTCTCGTCGACCCGCGCGCGCTCGGGAAAGCTCTGCACCCGGCGCAACACCACTTTGATGCGCACCAACAGCTCGCGAGGGTCGAACGGCTTGGGCAGGTAATCGTCGGCGCCGATTTCAAGCCCGACGATGCGATCGATCAGGCTGCCGCGCGCGGTCAGCATGATCACCGGAATGTTGGAGGTGGTGCGCAGCTCCCGGCACAGCGTCAGGCCGTCTTCGCCCGGCAGCATCAGGTCCAGCACGATGAGGTCGACGATGTTCAGCTCCAGGCGTCGACGCATTTCCTTGCCGTCGCAGGCGGTAGACGTCTGATAGCCCGCATCGCGCAGGTACTCGGCGAGCAGTTGGCGGATTTCCGGATCGTCATCGACGATCAACACATGATCTTGCTTGGACATAAAGGACGTCGTGCCTGTGTCGGTAGCGCGGTGAAGTGGCAGCCCTGCCCAAAATCGCCCCGCGCAGTGTTGCTGTGGCTCTCGTATCCGAAAAACCGACGGCCGGGCGGGGCAAATGTAATGGAATGTTGTGTGCGGCGTTTTCCTGCATCGCCAATACAAAGTCGGGCCGTCCTGGACCGGGCGGCTCTTTAAACTGGCCGGTGTAAATGCGAGTCATTGTAATCTGGAGACGTGCGTGTTCAAACCTTTCTCGATGCGGGCCGCCGTTGCGCTGGCCCTGTTGCTTGGCGCCTGCCTGGGCCAGATATCCACGGCATCGGCCAGAGAAGTCACCGACGTGCTTGGCCGCAAGGTCGAGGTGTCCGACCACGTTCAGCGCGTGGTGCTGGGCGAGGGGCGGCTGATTTCCGTGTTCGCCCTGCTCGACCGTGAGGCGCCGTTCAAGCGCATCGTCGGCTGGCAGGCCGACCTGAAGAAGCTCGACCCCAACACCTACAACGCCTACGCCGCGAAATTTCCCGAAGTCAGCAAGATCCCTCTGATCGGCCAGGCGTCGGAGCAGAGCGTCAGCGCTGAAGAAATCCTCAGCCTGAAACCTGATCTGGCGGTGTTCAGCATTTCCGGCCATGGCCCGACCGAGCACAGCCCGGTGGCCGACACCCTGGAAGCAGCGGGCATCCCGGTGTTGTTCGTCGACTTTCGCATCAAGCCCATCGAAGGCACCCGCACCAGCATGATGGCGCTGGGCCGTGCGTTGGGGCGTGACAAGCAAGCGGCGGCGTTCATCGATTTCTACGATCAGCACCTCAAGCGCGTGATCGACACCGTGGGCAAGGTCGATGACAGCCAGCGTCCGAGCGTTTTCCTCGAGCTGCTGGCCGGTGCCTGGCAGGCGCCGGGGCACACCACGGGCAAGAGCGGTCTGGGTGAGGTGATCAAGCTGGTGGGTGGTCGCAACATCGCCGAAGGCGTGGTGCCGGGTGCGCTGGGCGACGTGAGCGTCGAGTACGCGCTCAAGGCCGACCCTGACGTTTACATCGCCACGGGCAATCACGAACCGGGCCTGTTGTTGGGTGCGGGTGTGCAACCGGCGCCAGCGCAAGCTGCGTTCGCGAAGGTATTGGCGCGCCCAGAATTCAAGGACCTGCGGCCGATTCGCGAAGGTCAGGCCCACGGCCTGTGGCACGACTTCTACAACTCGCCGTACAACATTCTGGCGATTGAAGCCCTGGCCAAATGGATCAACCCGGCCAAGTTCAAGGACCTCGATCCGCAGCAGACCATGGCCGAGATGAACAAGCAGTTCCTCGACACGCCGCTGGCCGGTCAATACTGGATCGATCAACCGAAGTGACTTCCCAAGCCCACCCCCTGCCCGAGGTTGCTCCGGCAGGGCTTGAAGCCGCGAGCCAAGGCTACCGCCGTTTGCTGGCGCGGCGTTTCTGGCTGCTGGCGATTCTTGTGGTCTTGCTGCTGTTCGCCGTGCTCATCGACCTCACCACCGGCCCGTCCGGCATGGGGCTGGGCATGTTGATCGACGGCATGCTGCACCCCGAACACTTGGCGGTCACTGACCGCATCATCATCTGGAACGTGCGCCTGCCGTACGCGCTGATGGCGGTGCTAGTGGGGTGTGCGCTGTCACTGGCGGGCGCCGAGATGCAGGCGATCCTCAATAACCCGCTGGCCAGCCCATTCACACTGGGCGTTTCCTCGGCGGCGGCCTTGGGCGCTTCGCTGGTGATCGTGTTCCCTGTCTCGGTCAGCTGGCTTTCGGGCAATGCGGCGGTGTCGTTGTCGGCGTTCGTATTTGCCTGTGCGTCGGTCTTTCTCTTGCAAGCCATGTCGCGGCTGCGCGGGGCGGGGGTCGAAAGCCTGGTGTTGTTCGGCATCGCGCTGGTGTTCAGTTGCAACGCGCTGGTGGCCTTGCTGCAACTGGTCGCCACCGAAGATGTGCTGCAGCAACTGGTGTTCTGGAGCCTGGGCAGTGTGGCCCGCGCCAATTGGGACAAGCTCGGCATTCTTGCATTGGTGCTGGTGATCGTGATGCCGATGTCCTTCGCGGCCTCGTCGCGCATGACCTTGCTGCGCATGGGCGAGGATCGCGCCCAGAGCTTTGGCATCGACGTGCGCCGTCTGCGCCTGTTTTCCCTGCTGCGTATCAGCCTGCTGTCAGCCACTGCCGTGGCGTTTGTAGGCACCATCGGATTCATCGGTCTGGTCGGTCCTCATATCGCGCGGATTCTGGTGGGGGAAGATCAGCGATTCCTGTTGCCCGCCAGCGCGATTGTCGGTGCGTTACTGCTGTCGCTGTCGTCCATCGCCAGCAAACTGATCATGCCCGGCGTCATTGTGCCGGTCGGCATCGTGACGGCGTTGGTGGGCGTGCCGATCTTTGTGGTGCTGGTGTTCAAGCGCGGGAGGCAACTGTGAGCGGGTTGAGCGTGCGCGATGCGCGGGTGAGTTACGGGCGGCGTGAGGTCGTGCGCGGGTTGTCGTTGCCTGAGCTGAAGCCCGGCACGGTGACAGCGCTGATCGGGCCCAACGGCGCAGGCAAATCGACCCTGTTGCGGGCCGTCGCGGGGTTGGAAAAGATGCGCGGCGACGTCAGTTTGCAGGGTCGCTCGTTGAATGGCATGTCGATCGCCGAGCGTGCGCGGTTGGTCACCTACATGCCGCAGAACCTGCCGCCGGGCTTGTCGCTCAGCGTCATGGAAAGCATCGTCGCGGCGCTGCGCGTGAGCACGTTCGACGGCGTGCCGTTGTCCAGCGAGGCCTGTTTGCGTGAGGCTTACAAGGCGTTGCAGCGCATCGGTATCACCCATCTGGCAGACAGCCTGTTGAACGGGCTTTCCGGCGGGCAGCGGCAGTTGGTCAGCCTCGCGCAATTGATTGCGCGCAAGCCCAAGGTCATGTTGCTGGATGAGCCGACGAGTGCGCTGGACCTCAATTACCAACTGAAGGTCATGGCCTGCGTGCGCGACAGGGTGCGCGAGCATCAGTTGATCGCGATGGTGGTGCTGCACGACATCAGCCTGGCGGCGCGGCATGCCGATCAGATTGCGGTGCTGCGCGATGGCGAGCTGTTTGCCTACGGCGCAGCGGGGCAGATTCTCAATGCCGGGTTGCTGGCCGATGTGTATGGCGTGAAGGGGCGGGTGGAGTTTTGTTCGCAGGGCACGATTCAGGTGCTGGTGGATGGGGCGTTGAGGTAATGGCGATATCTCATTGTGGGAGCCGGCTTGCTGGCGAAAGCGTCGTATCAGGCAATTGGTCTCTGTCTGATCGAATGCTTTCGCCAGCAAGCCGGCTCCCGGGTAATGCGGTGATGCGGATACTTAGCTAAAAAGCCCGGCATCACTGCCGGGCTTTTTATTTGCTGCGTCGGGCGCCGATCACGGCACCAGCTTGTCCAGCAGGGCCTTGTCACGCACTGCGCCTTTGTCGGCACTGGTCGCCAGCAGGGCGTAGGCCTTAAGGGCGGTGGTCACCTTGCGTGGACGCGTTTCGACCGGCTTCCAGCCTTTCTTGTCCTGCTCGGCGCGGCGTGCAGCCAGCTCTTCGTCAGAGACCAGCAGGTTGATGCCGCGGTTCGGAATGTCGATCAGCACTTTGTCGCCGTCACGCACCAGACCGATTGCGCCGCCAGCAGCGGCTTCCGGCGAAGCGTGGCCGATGGACAGACCGGAAGTCCCCCCCGAGAAACGACCGTCAGTCAGCAGGGCACAGGCTTTGCCCAGGCCTTTGGACTTCAGGTACGAGGTTGGGTAGAGCATTTCCTGCATGCCAGGGCCGCCTTTCGGGCCCTCGTAACGGATGATCACGATGTCGCCCGCCTTCACTTCGTCGGCGAGGATGCCGCGCACGGCGCTGTCCTGGCTTTCGAAGATTTTCGCGTTGCCTTCGAACACGTGAATCGACTCATCCACACCGGCGGTTTTCACCACACAGCCGTCCAGCGCGATGTTGCCGTACAGCACGGCCAGGCCGCCTTCTTGCGAGTAGGCGTGCTCGACGCTGCGGATACAGCCGTTCTCGCGGTCGTCGTCCAGTGTTTCCCAGCGGGTCGACTGGCTGAATGCGGTTTGCGTCGGAATGCCGGCAGGGCCTGCCTTGAAGAAGTGATGCACCGCTTCGTCGTCGGTCTGGGTGATGTCCCACTTGGCGATGGCTTCTTCCATGGACTTGGCGTGCACGGTCGGCAGGTCGGTGTGCAGCAGGCCGCCACGCGCCAGCGAGCCGAGGATGCTGAAGATACCGCCGGCGCGGTGCACGTCTTCCATGTGGTACTTCTGGATGTTCGGCGCCACTTTGCACAGCTGCGGCACTTTGCGCGACAGGCGATCGATGTCGCGCAGGTCGAAGGCGATCTCGGCTTCCTGAGCGGCGGCCAGCAAGTGCAGGATGGTGTTGGTCGAACCACCCATGGCGATGTCCAGGGTCATCGCGTTTTCAAAGGCCTTGAAGTTGGCGATGTTGCGCGGCAGCACCGAGTCGTCGTTGTCGCGGTAGTAGGTTTTGCACAGCTCGACGATGGTGCGGCCGGCCTGCAGGAACAGCTGTTCGCGGTCGCTGTGGGTCGCCAGGGTCGAACCGTTGCCCGGCAGCGCAAGGCCCAGGGCTTCGGTCAGGCAGTTCATCGAGTTGGCGGTGAACATGCCGGAGCATGAACCGCAGGTCGGGCAGGCGCTGCGCTCGTACTCGGCGACTTTCTCGTCGGAGGCGGTGGAGTCGGCGGCGATGACCATCGCGTCGACCAGGTCCAGACCGTGGCTGGCCAGTTTGGTCTTGCCGGCTTCCATCGGGCCGCCGGATACGAAGATCACCGGGATGTTCAGGCGCAGGGCGGCCATCAGCATGCCAGGGGTGATCTTGTCGCAGTTGGAGATGCAGACGATGGCGTCGGCGCAGTGAGCATTGACCATGTACTCGACGGAGTCGGCAATGATCTCGCGGCTCGGCAGCGAATACAGCATGCCGTCGTGACCCATGGCGATGCCGTCATCGACCGCGATGGTGTTGAATTCTTTCGCCACACCGCCGGCTTTTTCGATCTCGCGGGCAACCAGTTGACCCAGGTCCTTCAGGTGCACGTGGCCCGGGACGAACTGGGTGAAGGAGTTGGCGATGGCGATGATCGGTTTCTTGAAGTCTTCGTCTTTCATGCCCGTCGCACGCCACAGGGCACGCGCGCCGGCCATGTTGCGGCCGTGGGTAGACGTTTTCGAGCGGTAATCAGGCATTGGAGCACTCCGGGCGGCTAATCAGGTTCAGTAAGGGAGTGAGCTTCTCTTGGTCCATTGCAACGGCGACAGTTCGCTGCCGTTACGGATGAGGTCGGCGACGTCACAGGATCGCTGCGCGCTCGACCGGAGCTCATAAACCCGCCGGGGGATGATTGGCGATGAATAGGCCGATTCTACACCGCTGGCGGCGGGATGGAATGGCGAGGCCGATCAGGGGCGTCTATCAGGGGCTTTGCAGGACTGTTCTGAAAGGTCGTCGAGGGGGGCGCTCGCTCTCCACAAAGCCCCATTCCTGCGAGTCATGTGCCGATGCTACAACGGGGAGTTTGTCAGGGGGGCTGTCTGGAACTTGCAAGTTCCGATAGAGGCGCAAGGCTTTAATAATCTTCTTGTCACGAGTCCTTATTATGTTGTGCACGCCAAAACGATCGCCAACCTTGAAGTCGGCGATAGTTTTTAAGCAGCTTGCCTATCAGGTTATGCAATCAGTCGCGATTAACGATTAACGATTAACGATAACCTGAATCTGATGGGCATAAGATTCGCCCGGTACCTGTCCGAGAGTGAACGCGCATTGGGTGAACTGGCTAGGCAGGCGGCTGAGTTCTTCGAAGTAAGCAGCAGCTGCCTCGCTGTTGTCATCCGGCAACAGATCGACCATGTAATCCAGGCCACCTGGTTTCCCCAGGAACTCCACCAGCTGCGCACTGGTACGATACAGATCGTGGTTTTCGTAGAAAATACGATCGCCAGGCGATGCCGGTTGAGTCGGCACATACAGGATGTGTTCACCGCCCGGGCCGGTGATGACGAACAGGCGCTTCAGTGCCGCACCACCGTGCTGTGGCATGACAAAACGAGCGACAGCCAGGCCGTCGTCATCAGATGCGTTCGGGGCTTGTGCCACTTGGCGAACCAGGTTGGCACCGGCCTCGGAAAGTTTGCCGCTGGCCAATTCACTGTTAGCCATATCGGTCAGTTGGGTGCGAATATATTCAACGTTGCTTGGATCAATCATTTTTCTAATTCCATTTAGAGTAAAACTGTCTGATAAGTTGGTCTTGTTGCACTTCGTTCTGTGCGCTAACAAGATGAGGCCAACTTATAGTCGGCGGTTTTTGTTTGCAATGGCTTTGCAGTGATGTTGACGCGCTTTTTTGAAAATTACACAACTTGTCGTATTGGCTGATACGGCCGTTTAAAGTTTCTTCTGGAAGAAAATGTTTTTTCCTACATTTGCCGCGTGGTGGCATGAGGCATCTCGCCGATTGCTGCTCTTGCAGGCTCATCCGATGAGCCTGCAAGAGCAGCAAGTGGGAGAAAGGGTCAGCTGTTCGGCAACAACCGGCAGGTGATGCTCTTGATGTAGCGCGTTTCCGCAATTGCCGGGTGAACCGGGTGATCCGGGCCCTGGCCACCGCGTTCCAGCAGCTGGATGTTGCGGTCCAGGTGGCGGGCGCTGGTCAAGAGGATGTTTTGCAGATCGTCCTCTGGCAAATGCATCGAGCACGAGGCGCTGACCAGGATGCCGTCCTTGCTGAGCAGGCGCATGGCCTGTTCGTTCAGGCGGCGGTAGGCGCCTTCGCCGTTTTTCAGGTCTTTCTTGCGTTTGATGAAGGCGGGTGGGTCGGCGACGATTACGTCGAAGCGCTCTTCAGCGTTTTTCAGCTCTTTAAGGGCTTCGAACACGTCGCCTTCGATGCAGGTGACCTTCTCGGCAAAACCGTTCAAGCCGGCGTTGCGCTCGACGCCATCGAGGGCGAAGCCCGAGGCGTCGACGCAGAACACTTCGCTGGCGCCGAAAGCACCCGCTTGCACGCCCCAGCCGCCGATGTAGCTGAACAGGTCCAGCACGCGTTTGCCTTTGACGTACGGCGCCAGACGCGCGCGGTTCATGCGGTGGTCGTAGAACCAGCCGGTTTTCTGGCCTTCCATCACCGGCGCTTCGAATTTCACGCCGTTTTCTTCCAGCGCGACCCATTCCGGCACCAGGCCGAACGCGGTTTCGACGTAGCGGTTCAGGCCCTCGGCGTCGCGGGCGGCCGAGTCGTTCTTGAGCAGGATGCCGCTTGGCTTGATCACTTGAATCAGCGCAGCCAGCACGTCGTCCTTGTGCTGTTCCATGGTCGCAGAGGCCAGTTGCACCACCAGGATGTCGCCGAAACGATCGACCACCAGACCCGGCAGCAGGTCGGAGTCGCCGTAGACCAGGCGATAGAACGGCTTGTCGAACAGGCGCTCGCGCAGGGACAGGCAGACGTTCAGGCGATGCACCAGCAGCGACTTGTCCAGCGGCAACTTGATGTCGCGCGACAGCAAGCGTGCGCAGATCAGGTTGTTCGGGCTCATGGCGACGATACCCAGCGGCTTGCCGCCCGCTGCTTCAAGAATCGCCTGGGCGCCTGGGGCAAAGCCGTTGAGTGGGGTGGCGGCAACGTCGATCTCGTTGCTGTAGATCCACAGGTGGCCGGCGCGCAGGCGACGGTCGGCGTTGGGCTTGAGGCGCAAGCTAGGCAGGGACATGACGTCGCTCCGGGGAAAAAAGAGCGGGATTATACCGTTGCGCGCACGCTCCGGTGAATTTACCTGAGGGCGGTCTGTCGGAACTGATGAGTGTGTCAACGGCTGTCGAAGTGTGGGCGGTAAGGGTTAGAATCGCCCCCTGACCTTGAGTGTGTACTTATGTCCCAAGAGCTTACTTCCGAGCAGATCCAGCAGGCGTTGCAAGGCATCAGCGTGCCGCCCCAGCCGCAAATCATGGTCGATTTGCAAATGGAGCAGTACATGCCCGACCCTGATCTGGGTGTGATCGCCCGGTTGATCGCGCAGGACCCGGGGCTGTCCGGGGCGCTGCTGAAAATCGTCAACTCCGCGCACTACGGCCTGGCCAACAAGATCGCCTCCATTCAACGGGCCGTGAACCTGCTGGGCAGCCGTTCGATCATCAATCTGATCAATGCGCAGTCGATCAAGGGCGAGATGAGCGACGAAACCATCGTCGTGCTCAACCGTTTCTGGGACACCGCCCAAGACGTGGCGATGACCAGTCTGACGCTGGCCAAGCGCATCGGCTCGCAAACCGTGGACGAATCCTACGCACTGGGTCTGTTTCATGACTGTGGCGTGCCATTGATGCTCAAGCGCTTTCCCGAGTACATGAACGTGCTGGAAGAAGCCTACGCCAAAGCGGGCCCTGAATGCCGCGTGGTCGACACGGAGAACCGCATTCTCAACACGAACCACGCCGTTGTCGGCTATTTCACTGCCAAGTCCTGGCGTTTGCCCGAACATGTCAGTAACGCCATCGCCAATCATCACAACGCGCTGGCGATTTTCCAGGAAGACTCAGGTCGCAATGCGCCGCTGAAGAACCTGCTGGCGATCTTGAAGATGGCCGAACACGTCTGCTCGTCCCATCGCGTGCTGGGCAATCAGGCCATCGACCACGAGTGGAACAGCATTGGCCATTTGGTCCTCGACTACGTCGGTCTGTCGGACTACGACTTCGAAAACCTCAAGGAAAGTATTCGTGAGCTGAGCGCGCACTGACCCTGCGCGCTCGCGTTTCCCCCGCCATCGAGCTGCCCCATGCCTGAATTACCTGAAGTCGAAACCACGCGTCGGGGCATTGCCCCCCATCTGGAAGGCCAGCGCGTCAGCCGCGTGATCGTGCGCGACCGGCGTTTACGCTGGCCCATCCCGGAAGACCTGGATGTCCGTTTGTCGGGGCAGAAGATCGTCGTGGTGGAACGACGCGCCAAGTATCTGCTGATACAGGCGCAGGTGGGGACGTTGATCAGTCATTTGGGGATGTCCGGCAATCTGCGTCTGGTGGAGGCGGGGCTGCCGGCGCTCAAGCACGAGCATGTGGATATCGAGCTGGAATCCGGGCTGGCGCTGCGTTACACAGACCCACGGCGCTTCGGCGCGATGCTGTGGAGCCTCGATCCGCATAACCATGAGTTGTTGATTCGCCTCGGGCCCGAGCCGTTGACCGACCTGTTCGACGGGTTGCGTCTGTTCGAGCTGTCGCGGGGGCGCTCGATGGCGGTCAAGCCGTTCATCATGGACAACGCCGTGGTGGTGGGTGTGGGCAATATCTACGCAACGGAAGCATTGTTTGCCGCTGGCATCGACCCTCGTCGTGAAGCGGGGACGATTTCCAAGGCGCGCTATGTAAAGCTGGCGATCGAGATCAAGCGCATCCTGGCCGCGGCCATCGAGCGTGGCGGCACCACCTTGCGTGATTTCATCGGAGGCGACGGTCAGCCGGGCTATTTCCAGCAGGAACTGTTTGCCTACGGTCGGGGCGAGGAGCCTTGCAAGGTGTGCGGGACGACCCTGCGCGAGGTCAAGCTGGGGCAGCGGGCGAGCGTGTATTGCCCGAGATGTCAGAAGTGATGGCAGGCGTCCTACAACACGCGTGTCGCTATTGAGACATTCATTCCCTTGCGTAACCCCAATCCCTGTTTATAGTGAGCAGCATCACTTTTTCTGCTGCGCCTGAAGGATCACGCCATGAGCCCGTTTCGCATTCTTGCTGCCACCCTGGCCCTGTTCTTCGGTTTGCAAATGACGCCCGCCATGGCGCAAGTCGAGGCATCGGGCAGCGGCGATCCGATGTACGAAATCCACAATCCCCCTGCCTTCGCGATGATCGGCGACCTGTTGGTGGCACGTCCTCTGCTGATCGTGGCAACGGTGATCGGCGCCGGGCTGTTCGTGATCGCCTCACCTTTCGCAGCTGCGGGCGGCAACCTGGGTGCCACCGGCAAGGCGCTGGTGGTCGAGCCGGGCAAGGCCGCGTTCGTGCGTTGCCTGGGTTGCACGACCAGCGGTTACGGCAAGCAGGACTGATCGGCGCAGGTCCTCACCAGATTCAGCGGTGCGTCAGGCCTGAAAGTCGCTGAAACCCCAATCCCTCTCGGATCGCTCGCAGCTTCCACGCGAGCATTGTTCTTGCGCCACAGCAGCACTTGCTGATCGCCGATGTCACCTTTGGTCTCCTTGACCCGATAGCCACGCTCGCGCAAATCGCTCAATTCCTCATCGCTGAACGCGCCGGGTTCGTACTCCATCACATCGGGAATGTACTGATGGTGGTAGCGCAGCACCGACGTCCAGTTGGCGATGGGCTGATCATTCAGATACTGCAGCATCGACAGCAGCACCATGCTCGGAATCCGGCTGCCGCCAGGGGTGCCGAATGCCGTGAACGTACTTGGGCTCTCGATGAAGCTTGGGCTCATGCTCGACAGCGGGCGCTTGCCCGGCTCAATGATGTTTGCCTGGCTGCCCACCAGCCCGTAGGTGTTGCTGCCCTTGGGGTCGACGGCGAAGTCGTCCATTTCATTGTTCAAGATCACGCCCGTACCCGGCACTGTGAAGGTCGAGCCAAAGGGCAAATTGAGCGACAGGGTGGCGGAGACCGCGTTGCCCTCGTTATCCAGCACCGAGAAGTGGCTGGTGTTGTCGCCTTCGCGCCAGCGCGGCGCGGGGGGCAGGATGTGGTTGGGCGTGGCGCGGTGCGGGTCGATGCTGGTCGACAACTGCAGCAGGTAATCCGGCGCCAGCACCTGCGCCACCGGGTTGGGCACGAAATCAGGGTCGCCAAACATTACGCGATCACGATAGGCGCGCCGCAGGACTTCGACGACGTAATGGGCTCGCTGGACCTTTTCCGACTCCCGCCAAGGCAACTGCTGAAGCATGAACAGACTCTGCGCCAGCGCGATGCCGCCTGCCGAAGGCGGAGGGGCGCTGATCAGTTCACGTTGGTCGGCCAGCTGGAAGCGCAGGGGCGTGCGCGTGATGACGTCATACTCTTCGAAATCGTGGTAATTCCAGATGCCGCCTGCGGCGCGAACGCCGCTGACCATCGATTGCGCGGTCAACCCGCTGTAGAACCCGGCCCGGCCCTTGTCGGCCAGTCGATCCAGCGTTTGTGCCAGCTCCGGCTGTTTGATGATCTCGCCCAGGTCCGGCACGTCGTTGTTGCGCAGGAACAAGCGGGCGCTTTCCTTGTTGGCGCGCAACGCGAACAGCCGCCAACTGGCCCGCTCGCGGTACACCTCATCGACCTTGAAACCCCGGTAAGCGACGCGAATGGCCGGCGCCATTGAAATACTCAGGGGCAATCGACCGTAGCGCTCCGCGAGTTCGACCAAAGCAGCGGGCAAACCGGGTATCGCGGCCGCTAGAGGGCCATTCAGGGACAAATCCGGTTGCACGACGCCATGGCGGTGGAACATCCGCAGTTTTGACTTGAGCGGGGCTTTTTCTCGCGCGTCGAGGAACTGGTACTGCACCGGCTCCCCTGCCTGACGCAGCAAAAAGAAGCCGCCGCCCCCCAGCCCCGAACCATAGGGTTCGACCACGGCAAGGGTTGCGCTGATGGCGATGGCGGCGTCGAAGGCGTTGCCGCCATCGACCAGAACTTCCCGACCGGCGGCGGTCGCAATGGGATGAGGACTGGCTATGGCAGCCTGATCAGGGTGATCGGGGCTGCCTTGAGCCGAGAGGGCGCACAGAAAGAACGCTGCGCCAAACGAGGACGGTATCCACGTAAGCTTCAAAGTCATGCGTATCTCGCTCAGGTCAACAGGCATTACAGCCAGTGTCTTCGGCGAAAGCGCGTATGCCGACAGGATATGCCTACGTTTATGCCTTACTCGTAATCAACTGGTACTTGGCCATCAGCTCGTCCTTGCTCTCGACGTGGTTTTCATCCAGAGGGATGCAATCCACGGGGCAGACTTGCTGGCACTGCGGCTCATCATAGTGCCCGACACATTCGGTGCACAGGTTCGGGTTGATCACGTAGATCTCTTCGCCCTGGGAAATCGCTTCGTTCGGGCACTCGGGTTCGCAGACGTCGCAGTTGATGCAATCGTCGGTGATGATCAGGGACATGGATACTCCTGCCGCGGTCGACACCGGGGCATATCGAGAAACTAATGCGCGAATTGTGCCGCATTAGCGCTCGGTATGCACCTCAACATAGCGCTGGAACTAGGCTTTGAACCTTTCCTTGAGCGCCTGGGCGACCGCCGGGTGTACGAATTTGGTGATGTCCCCGCCTAACGCCGCGATTTCTCTGACCAGCGTAGATGAAATGAATGAGTAGCGTTCGGACGGGGTAAGAAAAAGACTTTCCACGTCCGGCGCCAGCTGTTTATTCATGTTGGCGAGCTGAAATTCGTACTCGAAGTCCGACACCGCGCGCAGGCCGCGCAGCAAGATGTTGGCGTTCTGCTCCTGGGCAAAATGCGCGAGCAACGTCGAGAAACCCACCACTTCGACGTTCGGCAGGTGTTTGGTGGCCTCGCGCGCCAGAGCCACACGTTGCTCCAGCGGGAACAGCGGGTTTTTCTTGGGGCTGGCCGCGATGGCAATGACCACCTGGTCGAACATGCGCGAAGCGCGCTCGACCAGATCGCCGTGGCCCTTGGTAATCGGGTCGAAGGTGCCTGGGTACAACACTCGGTTCATCGCGTCGTCCTGGTCGGAGTCCGTTGGGGACTCGGATGTTAGCGCAGCGCAGGCGCAGCGGCCAAGTTTGTGCGGGTCAGGCGCTATCAGGCCTTTAACCTCTGGGCCAACGCGGTGGCGAGCTTGGCCGTCAGCCCATACACCGACAGCTGCGGATTGGCGCCAATGCTGGTGGGAAACAGCGACCCGTCATGCACCGACAGGTTCTCCAACTGATGATGCCGACCCAGGCTGTCGACAACGGACTGCGCCGAATCCTCCCCCATCCCACAGCCCCCCATCACATGGGCGCTGCCCAGCCGTGTACGGAAAATCTCCAGGCTCAACCTGTCGATCAGCGAGCGCGCTTGCTGCGCGGTCTTCACGTAGTCAGCATCCTCATGCAGCGGCATCACCGCTTTGGCGCCGCCAGCGAACTGAATCTCGGCCATGTTGTGCAACGCGCGACGCACGCCGTCCCACGCGTAGGGCGACACCTGATAATCCAGCACGGGGGTGTTGTCGCCGCGTAATTCGACGTTACCGCCAACGCTTTGCGGGTGAAACCCGTCGCGCAGCAGCGCCAGCATCATGTGGGTATGGGGCAACTGCGCCATGCGTTCGGCGTTCTTCTGCCCGTAATCGCCGAGCAAGGTGCTGGCCAGCGCGGGCTGTAACGGCGGCACTTCAAGTTTGTATGCCATGGGCCCGGTCACGCCGTCGCGCCACTGGAAATGATCGGAATAGATCGACTGCGGCGCGCCGTAGAAGGGGTTGATGACCTCATCGAACAGCCCGGCGGAAAACGCCACCAAGTGCAGAAATGTTCGTTTACCCAGCTTTTTATAAGGGTCTGGCGCGTTGGAGCGCATCAGCAACGCCGGGCTGTTGATGCCGCCGCCAGCGAGCACCGTATGGCGCGCCTTGACCGTGATCTTGCGCCCGGTTGGCGCGACGCAGCGCTCGTCCATCGCCACGCATTCGACACCCTGCACCTTGCCGTTATCGATGATCAAACGCTCTGCGCGGGCCAGATAAAGCAGTTCGCCGCCGTTCTCCAGCGTCGCGGGAATCGTCGTCACCAGCATCGATTGCTTGGCGTTGGTCGGACAACCCATCCCGCAATAGCCCAGATTCCAGCAGCCGCGCACATTGCGTGGGATCACGTGCCAGCTGTAACCGAGCTTTTCGCAGCCCTGACGAATCACGTCGTTGTTGGCGTTGGGCGGCATGATCCACGGCGCGACACCCAGGCGCTGTTCCATCTTGTTGAACCACGGCGCCATGTCGGCGGGGCTGTGGCCCTTCACGCCATGCTCGCGGGCCCAGTGTTCGAGGGTCTGATCGGGGGTACGAAAGCTCGACGTCCAGTTGATCAGCGTGGTGCCGCCCACGGCGCGGCCCTGCAGGATGGTGATCGCGCCGTCCTTGCTCATGCGGCCGATGCCTTCCTGATACAGCGTCGAGTAGGCCTGATCCTCCAGCAGGTTGAAGTCGGTGCTGGTCTTCAGCGGGCCTTCTTCGATGATCAGTACCTTGAGCCCGGCGGCGCTGAGAATTTCAGCGGTGGTGCCGCCGCCTGCGCCGCTGCCGATGATCGCAACATCGGCCTCCAGCGTCAGGTCATTCTCCAGCCGCGAGCCGTCGTGGGTTTTCCAGCCGCGAGCGAGACCTTCGCGGAACGTGTCGGGAACAGGCATAAAACCTCATTTTTTTTATTGTTTTGAGTCGATCAGATTTTCGGCGGGCCGGGGTATCCGCACTGCGCCCATGCGTCGGGCCGGCTGTACCAGGCCATCAACACCAGTTGCAGCAACGAGCTGTGGCCCTGACGCAGCAGGTTTAGGGAGCTGTTTTTCCAGCGCTCGAGAAAATGCCTGATCGAGCCGGCGTCGGCGCTTTCCCAGCGGCCCCAGATCCCGGTCAGCGGCCCGCGGGTGATGGCCATCGCCAGTACGTCGAACAGCTGTTGAGTCAGATTGAGCATTTCTGGCGACAGCCGCGCCAGGCCGTGATCGAGGCTGTGCAGGGTTTGATCGACAGCGCTTTGCAACGCATCACCTGCCAGCGCGCCATCGAGCATGACCGGAATGGCGGCGCGCAAAAACGGCAGGTCACTGGCGCGCAGTACGCTGAACCCTGTCGCGGCCGAACCGCTGGAGCAGCCGCTGAGGCTTGCGGTGAGCCCCGCTGTGGATAAAAACGCTGTCGCGCCAAGGCCAAGTTTGAGCACGCCACGGCGAGAAACGCCCGCTGCCGCCGAACTCATCGCACGAACAGCCGATAGATCAGCTTCTGAATCGCTTTGCCGTAAGGCGGGTAAATCAACCGCGCGGCATTGAAGCGCTGTTTGATGAACACGCCCTTGGCCTTGCTGAAGGTCAGAAAACCCTCATGGCCGTGGTAATGCCCCATGCCCGACGGGCCGATGCCGCCGAAGGGCAAGTCGTCCTGAGCGACGTGCAGCAGGGTGTCGTTCAGACAGACGCCGCCAGAATGCGTCTGCTCCAGCACCCGATTCTGCTCGGCCTTGTTGTAGCCAAAGTAATAGAGCGCCAGTGGGCGAGGTCGCTGGTTGATGTAGGCAAAAGTCTGTTCGATGCGTTCATACGGCACGATGGGCAGGAGCGGGCCGAAGATTTCGTCCTGCATCACCAGCATGTCGTCGCTGATATTCAGCAGCAGGCTAAAAGGCAGGCGCCGGTCTTGCGCCTCTTTATAAAGGGAAATGACTTGCGCGCCCTTGCTGGTCGCGTCCGCTAGGTAACTGTTCAGCCGTGCGACGTGTCGGGGATTGATGATGGCGGTGTAGTCCGGGTTGTCGAGCAGTGTCGGATAAAACCCCGTGACCGCTTTTCGGTAGGCCTCGACGAACTCATCGACACGATTTTTCGGCACCAGCACGTAATCCGGCGCCACGCAGGTTTGTCCGGCATTCAGGGTTTTGCCGAAGGCGATGCGCTCGGCAGCGTCCCTTATCGGCACGTCACTGGAGACGATGGCGGGGGATTTGCCGCCCAGTTCCAGGGTCACCGGCGTCAGGTTTTCAGCCGCAGCGCGCATCACATGGCGCCCGACGCTGGTGGCGCCGGTGAACAATAAATGATCAAACGGCAGCCGCGAAAATGCTACCCCGACCTCCGCCTCGCCCAGCACAACCGCGACCAGATCTTCCGGAAAGACCCTGGCGAACAGCCTTTTTAACAGCTCGCCTGTGGCGGGCGTCGACTCGCTGAGCTTGAGCATCACCCGATTGCCCGCCGCCAGAGCGCCCACCAGCGGACCAATAGCCAGATACAGCGGGTAGTTCCAGGGCACGATCACGCCGACAACCCCCAACGGCTGATAAATGACCTTCGCCGAGGCGGGCTGAAACGCCATGCCGACGCTGCGTCGAGAAGGGCGCATCCATTTGTTCAGATGGCGACGGGCGTGATGAATGTTGTGCAGGCTGGGCATCAGCTCCGCGAGGAGGGTTTCGTCAGCGCTGCGGTGGCTGAAATCCGTGCTGATGGCGTCGATCAGGGCCTGACGCTCATCGCTGAGCAGTTGGCGCAGGCTGTCGAGCCATTGTCGACGCTGTGCAGCCATTGGCATCGGGTTCGCTGCAAAGGCCTGACGCTGCAAGGCGAATATTCGTTCGACTTGATCGGACGATTCAGGGGCATCAGGCAGGGACAAACGTACGGATTCGACAGGCATGACTGCAGGCCCTTATTGAAGTTATAGAGTGGTTTTAGAGTTATTACTCTATAAAGTCAAATGCCCGCTATACCTTGTAGAAAACGAAGATGAACCTTGCAGCCCACAAGGCCCGCGAGCCAGACTGTTCGTACCGTTATGCATGGCGGCCGCAGACCTGACATGGAGTCTCAATGCGCACGGATTATCTGGCGTTCTTCTTCTCGCTGTTCCTCTCGCGTCTCGCTGACCAGAGCCTGCTATTTCTCGTCCCGCTGATCGTGTTTCAGACCACCAACAGCGCGTCGTGGGCCGGGCTTGCGTTCTTTGTCGAGACCTTGCCGCGCTTCCTTGCATTCCCGATGTGTGGGGCCTTGTGCGACCGGTTTTCACCCATCCGCCTGCTGCACATTAGCCAGGTGTACCGCGCCGGGGTCTGCCTCGTGGCTATGGTGCTGTATGGCGTGTTCGGGGGGATTGGCTGGCTGGTGGCGCTGTCGGCGATCTGCGGTGTGCTGACCACCCAGGGCATCATGGCGCGGGAAGTGATGATGCCCCATGTGTTCGCCGATTACCGCTACGGCAAGACGCTGTCCTATTCGCAGATCGCTGACCAGACGGGCGTGGTGCTCGGCCCGCTGCTGGCAGCGTTGTCGTTAGAGTTCTGCCCCTGGCCAGGCGTGGTGCTGGGCGCGGCCTTGCTGTTCGGCCTGGCGGACGTGGCCATGCGTGAATGGCAGCGCAGCTGCGACATCACCCTCGACCCACCGGAGCCTCAGGCAGCGAGCTGGACTCAGCCGCTGAAAACCGCGTTCGGCCACATCGGCCGCATCAGCGAGTTGAAGAAGATCATCTGCCTTGCCGTGGGGGTGAACCTGATTGTCGGCGTGACCCTGGCCAGTTCCGCGGCGATGGTCATTGGCTCGTTCGGGCAGAGCAAGGATTTCTACGCCGGCCTTCAGGCGGCGGGCGCGCTGCTCACCATCGTCATTCTGTTCGTGCTGGCCCGGGTCGAGTTACCGCTGCGGCTGCTGGGCGGCTTGTCGTATTCGGTCATCGTGCTGGGCGCGTTGCTGACCGCGACAGGTGCAGAATCCGAGATGTATCTGCTGGGGTTCCTGCTCATCGTCGGCTTCGACAAAATGTTCAACGTTTACATGCGCACCCTTCGCCAGCGAGTGATTCCGGTGCGCGATTTCGGCAAGACGGTGGGCGTGATCACCCTGCTCAATAACCTGTCGCAGCCACTGGCCGGCTTGCTGGTCGGTGTGCTGACCGCGCCACTGGGCCTGCGCGGAGTGATTCTGGTGCTGGCGCTGCTCAGCGGCGTGATCGGCATTGGCGTGGCGGTGTGGTTCGGGCGGCCACTGCGACGTCCGTCGAGTCGTGAGGACTGCACCGATGCGCGGCGCATGCGTTAAGATCCAGCACATCTCTGTGACATCCCAACGTTCGAGCTGAACATGGCGCCGCGCATCAAGACACTCCGTATCAAACCACTGGGCATCAAGACCCGAGAGCGCATCGTGCAGAGCAGCCTGGAGCTGTTCAATCTGCAGGGCGAGCGTAGCGTGAGCACCAACCACATCGCCGCGCACATGGAGATTTCGCCGGGCAATCTGTATTACCACTTCCCCAACAAGCAGGCGATCATCGCCGAGCTGTTCAGCGAATACGAAGCGCTGGTCGACAGCTTTCTGCACCCGCCCAAGGGCCGATTGCCCGGTGTTGAAGACAAGCGTCATTACCTGATGGCGATTCTCGACGGCATGTGGCGCTACCGTTTTCTGCATCGCGACCTTGAGCATTTGCTCGATGCCGACCCTGAGCTGGCCGACCGTTATCGGCGCTTTTCCCAGCATTGCCTGATCAAGGCCATGGCCATTTATGGCGGCTTCGTCGAGGCCGGGATTCTGGCCATGGACAAGGTGCAGATCGAATCGCTGACCCTCAATGCCTGGATCATCCTCACGTCCTGGGTGCGGTTTCTCTGCACGACGCGGGAAAACGCCAGCCACCTGAATGAAGACGCCATCCGCCGTGGCGTCTATCAGGTGCTGATGCTGGAAATGGCCTACGTCACGCCTCAGGCGCGGGATGCCGTGAATGCGTTATGCGCAGAATTTTACGTGCCGCTGAACAAGGCACTGGAGGACGCGGGTTGAATCGCGTCCATCCGCTTGAATGGATTGTCTTATCGCTTTAGCCACTTTTACTGTCTGCAGGAGCCCGTCATGTCCATCGCGCAATTGATCAGCCCGCAACAACTGGCCGAACGCCAACAACAGCCCGGGCTTGTGATTCTTGATTGTCGTTCTTCCCTTGATGACCTGGACTACGGCCAGCGCAGTTATGCGCAGGGGCATATCGAGGGTTCGTCCTTCGCTGATCTGCTCAAGGATCTGAGCGGACCGATCACCAAGGGCGTGACCGGGCGTCATCCGTTGCCTGATCCGCAGACGTTGATCGAGCGGCTGCAATTCTGGGGCGTGAACAACGACAGCGATATCGTGCTTTATGACGACGGCCCCGGTGCCTTTGCCGCTCGCGCCTGGTGGCTGCTGGCGTGGCTGGGCAAGCGCGATGGCGTGTATGTGCTCGATGGCGGTTTGAAGGCCTGGCATGCCGCAGGCCTGCCGCTGAGCCTGGACCCGCCGCAACATCGCGAAGGGACCTTCCAGGGCACGCCGGACGACACGCTCGTGCTGAGCGCCGAAGACGTGCAGAAGAAACTCGACAAGCCGGAAGTCACCCTGATCGACGCCCGTGCCCCTGCGCGTTTCCGTGGCGAAGTCGAGCCTATCGACCCGGTGGCCGGGCATATCCCCGGCGCGCAATGCGCAGCCTTCACTGACAACCTGGGGCCGGACGGTCGGTTCCTGCCAGCGGATCAACTCAAGCAGCGCTTCGCGCAAACCCTCAACGGCCGCGCGCCTGAGAAGCTGGTGGCTTACTGCGGCTCAGGGGTCACGGCCTGCCACAATCTTTTTGCCCTGTGCCTGGCGGGTTATCCGTTGGGCCGCCTGTATGCCGGCTCCTGGAGCGAGTGGATCAATGATCCGCAGCGCGGGGTTGCGACGGGGGAATGACTTGGCGCGGGCCGCGCTCAAGTCGGCCCGCGCGTCTCGTCATCAGCGAACGAGCTTTTGATCCGGCACCACAAAGCCCCGGTAATTGGCCTCGATGAACTGCTTCACTTCAGGCCCGGTCAGGTACTTGGCCAGCAGCGTCACTCGCGGGTCGTCGAGCATGTCGTTGCGGGCGTAGATCAGGTTGGCGTACGGGTTGTCGGTGGTGTGCTCGCGCACCAGCGCCTGTGCAGGGTCCACTCCGTTCGACAGCGCGACGTCGCCGTTGATGAAGCTCGCATCGGCATCAGGCAGCGCCTTGGCGCGCAAAACCGTGTCGGTGGGGACCAGTTTCAGATGACGCGGGTTGTCGACGATCGATTTCTCGCTCACTGAAATGGCCTCTTTCGAGCTGTCGAGCTTCTCGACATTGAGTTTGATCAGGCCCAGGTCCTGCAGAATGAACAGCGACCTTGGCAAGTTGGTCTGCTCGTTCGGGACGAGGATTTTCGCGCCGTCAGGCAGATCCTTCGGGCTCTTGTACTTCACCGAATACAGGCCGAACGCGTTCAGCAGTACGGTCGCCTTGCCATCGAAATTATTGAGCTTGGGGTGCGCGACTTTCCAGGCGTTGACGTAGGGCTGGTGCCCGGTGAAGTTGACGTCGGTGTCGCCATTGGCCAGTAACTCGTAGGAATCCAGCGCGCCGCTGCCGCCGCTGGTGGTCAGTTTGAGCTTGAGCCCTGAACCGTCGGCGTCTGCGAGTTTCTGCACGAAGCGCACGATGTCGCCCTGGGGCGATGCGGTGGCGTAGATCTTCAGCGGCGTGTCAGGCACGGTCGTGCCCTTGTTGGCCGTGCTCGCCACTTCACTGGCCGAGGCGTGATTCTGCTTGCCCATAAAAACCGGCATGACCATCGCGGCGCCGACGGCAATCACTGCAATACCGGCAGTCAGCACTGCCTTGCGTCTGGAGGTGACTCGAGTGTTTTCCATGATTTCTCTTCGACAGATGGGGAACGGGGTGGCCCGTCTTGCGACCGGCCTTGGAATCCTCGCGGCTAGCGCTTGTGGCGGCGTGCGCGAATCCAGACGTCGCCGCTGATCTGGATCAGTTGCACGATGATGACCATGGCGAACACCGAGATGAACATCAGCTCGCCGTAGAAGCGCTGGTAGCCGAACTCGATGGCGAAGTCGCCCACCCCGCCAGCACCCACGGCGCCGGCCACGGCCGTGCCTTCGACGGTGCCCACCAGAATGATCGTGATGGCATTGAGCAGGCCGGAAAACGACTCGGGCAGCAGCACTCGGAATATCAGCTGAAAGCGCGTCACGCCCATGGCCCGTGCGGCCTCGATGCGGCCTTGATCCAGCTCACGCAGCACCGATTCCACCAGCCGCGAGAAGAACGGCGTGAAGCCCAGCACCAGCGGAATGATCGCGGCGATGGGGCCGAGCGTAGTGCCCACGGTCGCGCGGGTGATGGGGATCAGCAGCACGATCAGGATCAGAAACGGAATGGAGCGGCCAACGTTGACCGCCGTGGTCAGCAGGTAATACAGCGCAGGGCGCGGTGAAATGGACTGCGGCGCGATCAGGTACAGCGTGGTGCCGATGGTCAGGCCCGCGACGATGATGCAGGGCCCGGCGATGGCGATCATGTAGAGGGTCTGGGCCAGCGCGGCCCAGAAATCCGGAAGGTAGGTTTGCCAGGTGATGGGGTCCATGGGGCGCTCGGGCGAATATCAGAGATTGACGGTGATCATCTGGTCGGTCAGCCATTGCCTGACCTTCACGACATCCACCTGGGTTTGCGGATGGCGCGGACGAAACCTCACTTGAAACCGGGCGATGGGGGTCTTGCCCAGGTTGTCCACGCGACCGGACAGGATCGAGAAGTCGACCCGTAGCGCGCTGGAAAGCGTGGAGAGCAGGTCGGTCTGGGTTTCGGGGTGCTCGAAAATCAGGTCGAGGGTGTCCGGACCATGCTGCCAGGCGGCGTCCTTGTTCAGCGGCAGCAGGTGATCCTTGAGCACTGAGTGCTCGCGCTGGATCACTTGCTTGAGCGTGCCGGCCTCGGTGATCCGGCCATGCTCGATCAGGACGGCGGCGTCGCAGGCGTATCGAATGACGTCCCAGGCGTGGGTGATAAGGATCACGGTAAAGCCGTAGAGCCGCTTGAGTTCGGCCAGCAGGTCGAGAATGGTCTGGGTGGTTTGCGAGTCCAGCGCGCTGGTGGCCTCGTCACACAGCAGCACTTCGGGGTGGGTGATCAGGGCGCGGGCGATGCCGACGCGCTGTTTTTGCCCGCCCGATAGCTGCGAGGGGTAGTGGCCTTCGCGGTCCTGCAAACCGACTTTCTCAATCAGTTCACGGGCTCGCGCATAGCGTTCGGCAGCTGGAACCCCACGGATCGCCAGCGGAAACGCGACGTTATCCAGGACCGTCTTGCCATGAAACAGATTGAAGTGCTGAAAGATGGTCGAGACTTTCGACAGGTATTGGCGTTGGCCCTTGAGGTTCAGCTTGGCCAGATCCTGGCCGTTGAATTCGATGGTGCCTGCCGAGGGTGTTTCCAGCAGGTTGAGCAGGCGCAGCAGCGTGCTTTTCCCGGCGCCTGAGGTGCCGACGATGCCCAGAAAACTGCCGCGCTGAATCTCCAGATGGATATCGTCCAGCGCAGTGATGGCGGCGTTGTTGCGGTCGAACGTTTTGCTGACGTTGACCAGTCGGAAAATCGGGTTACTCACTGCAGCTGTCCTTGGTGATGTTTGCCTGCGCAAATCATTCGGTAGCTGCATAATCAGTGTTGTGGTTTATAACGGAAAGGAATTTTTAATTCTTTGCTTATAACCTCAGTTGAGTACGAATTCGTGAGCGCTGGCCTTTAAATCTGGCCCAATGCCCAACGAAGCAGGAAGAACACCGCGAGCCCGCCGCCGATCGTGGCCAGCAGATTTCGGCTGAACGCGGCGATGCCAATGGCGGCGATACCGGCCAGCAGGTAAGCGTTATCCAGCGACACCTGCCAGTGCTGCCCGTCCGGCAGCAGCATGCCTGGCACCACGATGGCGGTCAGCACAGCGGTCGGCACGTAATGCAGGCCCTGTCGCACCACCGGCGGGAAGCGCAGGTTGGGCCAGGCGAACAGGCTGTAGCGCATCAGAAAGGTGATCGCGGTCATCCCCAGAATCAGCCACCAGTAGTTCATGAGTGTGCCTCCTCTGCTGATGTGTTTTGCTGCCCTGCGCACTGACGACGTTCCAGCAGTACACCGACAGCGATTCCACTGAATGCCGCCGCCATCAACCCCAGTTTGTAGGGCAACGACCATGTCATCAGCGCGACGACGCCTGCTGCCAGCGCCGCTGCGATTTGCGGCTGGTTGCGCAGCAGTGGCACGACGATGCCGATGAAGGTCGCCAGCATCGCAAACTCCAGCCCCCAACTGGCCATGTCCGGGACGGCCTGACCAAACAACACGCCCACCAGCGAACTGCCGACCCAGCAGGCATACAACGCGCTGGTCACGCCCAGCCAATACCAGTGCGCCAGCGGCGTGCGGCCGTGCACGAGGTAATAGCGCTGCACCACGGCGAAGGTCTCATCAGTCAGCCAGAAGGCCAGCAGCAGTCGCCAGCGCTGGGGCAAGCCTTGGACCTGCGGTTGCATCGTGGCGCTGTAAAGGACGTGGCGCAGGTTGACGATGAAGGTCGTCAGCAGAATCACCACGGCGCTGGCGCCAGCGCCCATCAGACTGACCACGATGAATTGGGCGGAGCCGGCATAGACGAACATCGACATGCCGACCGCCTGCCAGAGGGACAAGCCGCCGACGCCGGCCAGGGTTCCGAAGATGATGCCGAACGGCGCGATGCCGACCAGCATGGGCACACTGTCGCGAAGGCCGCGAACGTAGAGTTGATTGCGGGACATGGTGTTTCTCCTTATGTCCCGAATGGTAGGCCGGTGGTGCAGGGCTGTCTTGAACGATCTTGCAAGGTGGATGTGTGCTACTGCAGGTAGCCTGTGCTGTTCAACTAGCCGTGAACATCCACCAGCCAGTCCGGAATCCGCTGTTCCAGATAGTAAACCGGCTTGCTGACCGAACCCCCGACGAAGCCGACATGCCCGCCGCGCGCCTGCAGGTCGAACCGGGTGCTGGCCGACAACTCGCTGAACGCAGGCAGGCTGTGCTTGAAGACGAACGGGTCGTCCACCGATTGCACCAGCAGGGTGGGCGTGCGGATCGCGCCGAGGAAATAGCGGCTCGACGCGCGCCGGTAGTAATCCTGAGCGTCTACAAAACCATTGAGCGGCGCAGTGACCTTGCCGTCGAAATCCCAAAAGGTCCGCAGGTTGTCCAGCGAGCCCAGCGCTGCGAGCACGGCCAGGCCTTCGTTCATGCCTTCGTGCTGGAAGCGCCGCTGTTTGTCCTTGATATAACCGACCATCTCGCGCATGAAATGGCGCTGATAGACCCGGGAGAACCCCAGCCCGATACGGTCTGCACACTCATCGAGACGAAACGGCACTGATACCGCCGCCGCTCCTTGCAACTGACTCTCCAGCCCCGACTCGCCCAAATGCTTGAGCAGAATATTGCCGCCCAGCGAATAACCCACTGCATACAGCGGCGCCATGGGCCGGGCGGTGCGGATGTGAGCGATCACGGCAGCGAGGTCATCGCTGACCCCGGAGTGATAGCTGCGCGGCAGCAGATTGGGCTCACCCGAACAGCCCCGCCAGTTCAGCGCGACGCTGGTCCAGCCGCGTTTCTCCATCGCCTGCTGCAAGCCGACGACATAAGGCGAGTTGGAGGAGCCGGTCAGGCCATGCAGCACCAGCACCACAGGCACATTGGCGTCGTGGGGGCCGTGCCAGTCCAGATCGAGGAAGTCGCCGTCATCGAGCCACATGCGCTCGCGACGGCGTTGCAGATGAATGGTCTTGCGCCAGATCGGCCCCCACAGGGTCTGCAGGTGAGGGTTGCCGATGCCGAACGCCGGGACGAACGGGCGGCTGTCAGCTGACGAGGCCACTGCGTTCCCACAATGCGTAGTGCACCTGCCCGGTCTTCTTCTCCCGGTGCAGGCGCCAGTTGCTAGGCAGGCCGAGCGTCGACGGAGCCGTTTCGCTTTCGGTGTAGATCCAGGCGTCGTTGGCCAGCCAGCCGCGCTCCTCGAGCAAGGTGCAGGCCGGCATGAGCAGGTTCTGGTGGAAGGGCGGGTCGAGGAAGACCACGTCGAAAGGCTCTGCGGCCTGGGTTTCCAGGTAACGCAGCGCGTCGCCGGCCGAGGTCTTGCCGACCGTGCAGCGCAGCGTGCCCAAGTGTTCACGCAGGCTGGAAATGGCGGCTGAGTTGGCATCCAGTGCCAGGCCCATGCTGGCGCCGCGGGATAAGGCTTCAAGGAACAGCGCGCCACTGCCCGCAAACGGGTCGAGCACGCGAGCGCCCTCGATGTAAGGCGCCAGCCAGTTGAACAGTGTTTCGCGCACCCGGTCCGGCGTCGGACGCAGGCCGGGGGCATCGGGAAAGCTCAGACGCCGACTGCGCCATTCGCCGCCGATGATGCGCAACTGGCCAAGGCCCGTATGGATTTTATGGCCTTTGTGTACGCGCGGCGGCTTGGAAGTCGAGGTCATCAGTGCTCCGGAACGCCGAGGGGTTGTTCGGCGGGTCTATCGGTAGGGGGCGGCAGTGGCTTCTGCGCAACTGTGGGACCTGCGGTCACGATCACCAGGTTGTCCACGTTCAGGTGCTTATTCATCACAGCCTTGATCTGCTCGACGGTGACGCTCTGGGATTGCGTCATGAAATCTTCGAGATAGGTCAGAGGCAGATTATAGAAGCCGATGGCGCCCAGTTGGCCAACGATCGCCGAATTGCTTGCGGTCGACAGCGGGAAGCTGCCGGCAAGTTCGCGTTTAGCGTCGTCGAGTTCTTTCTGGGTGGGGCCGTTAGCAAGGAAGTCGCGCGTGACGTCCTTGACCAGTTTCAGGGTGTTTTCGCTCAGTTCGGCGCGGGTTTGCAGGGCGATCATGAACGGGCCTTGGGCCTGCATCGGCGTGAAGCCCGACGAGACGCCGTAGGTCAGGCCGCGTTTTTCGCGTACTTCCGTCATCAGGCGGCTGCCGAAACCACCACCGCCGAGGATCGAGTTACCCAGCGACAGCGCTGCGTAATCCGGGTCCGCGCGATCAATGCCCAGTTCCGCCAGCATCAGGTGCGTCTGTTTGGACGGGAACTCGATGTGGGTTTCGGAGGGTTTCGGCGCAACAGGCGCGATGGTTTTCGCCAGCGCCGGGCCTTTTGGCAGCGACGCCGAGACCTGCGCCGCAACCGCTTCGGCATCTGCACGAGACAGATCACCGACCAGCGCAATCACTGCGTTACCCGCCGCGTAGGCCTTGGCGTGGAAGGCTTTCAGCTGAGCGAGGTTGATCGGCGTGATGCTCTTGGCGTTACCCATGCTCGGGTGCGCGTACGGGTGCTCGCCATACAGGCGCTTGAACAGCTCGTCGCCCGCCAGTTTGCCGGGGTTCTGCTTCTGGTATTCGAAGCTGGCCATCAGCTGGTTCTTGATGCGCGCTAGCGAGTCGGCGGGAAAGGTCGGTTTGCCGACGACTTCCGAGAACAGCTGGAGGGCCGGCTCGCGTTTGTCTGGCGCGCTCAGGCTGCGCAGCGAGGCGAGGGCCATGTCGCGATAGGAGCCATTGCCGAAATCGGCGCCCAGGTCTTCGAAGCCTGCGGCGATGGCGCTGACATCCTTGCCTTTGACGCCCTCGTTGAGCATGGCGTTGGTGATCAGAGCGATGCCAGGTGTCGCGCCGTCCTGGCTGCTGCCTGCGGCGAACAGCACGCGCATGTCGAACATCGGCAGCTCGTGCGCTTCGACGAACAACACGCGGGCGCCTTCGGCGGTGTTCCACGACTGGATGTTCAGCGCGCGGCGTGCCGGTGCCTTGCCGTCGAGCTCTTTGAGCGAAGTCAGGGTGTTGGCGGCCTTGTCGATGGCCTTGGGCGCTTCGGCTGGGGTGTCGGCCATGGCCGATGTGATGTTGCCCAGGCCAAGTGCCACGGCCAGCAGCAGTGCAGGGGCCCGGGTTCGCACAGCGCGTGCATCGATGCGCTTGGTCATTGGGCTTTCTCCTCAGGCAGAACGTGCGCGACGGCAAGGCGTTCGCGAGTGAAATAGGTGCGTGCGGCTTTCTGGATGTCTTCCGGGGTCACGCTTTGCAGCGCGGCCAGTTCGCCATCGATGAGGCGCCAGGACAGACCGACGGTTTCCAGCTCGCCAATGGTGCTCGCCTGGCTGGTGATTGAGTCACGCTCGTACACCAGACCTGCGATGACCTGTGCGCGAACCCGCTCAAGCTCGGCTTTGGTCGGCGGCTTGTTCTTCAGTTCGTCCAGCAGACGCCAGATTCCGGCTTCGGTGTCTGCCAGGGTTTTCTTCTTCTGCATGTTCGGCGTGGCGCTGATGGTGAACAGGCTGTCGCCACGGGTGTAGGCGTCGTAGTTCGACGACGCGCCGGTGACCAGCTCTTCGCCGCGTTCAAGCCGCGAAGGAATGCGCGCGCTGTAGCCGCCGTCCAGCAGAGCCGCGATCAGACGCAGTGCGTTGACCGATTGCGGGTCGGTCGCGGTGCTCAGGCTCGGCACGTTGAAGCCGTACATCAGGCTCGGCATCTGGGTGGCGACATGCACGGTGATCTGGCGCAGGCCAGGCTCGGGCAGCTCCAGCGGTTTTTTCGACGGCGGCACGTCACGACGTGGCACCGGCCCGAAGAAACGCTCGGCCAGGGCCTTCACTTCGTCGGGTTTCACGTCGCCGACCACCACCAGCGTGGCGTTGTTCGGCACGTACCAGGATTCGTACCAGTGGCGCAGCTCTTCGACCTTCATGCGGTCCAGGTCGGCCATCCAGCCGATGGTCGGCGTGTGGTAGCCGCTGGCCGGGTAGGCGATGGCCTTGAAGCGTTCGTAGGCCTTGGCATTGGGCTTGTCGTCGGTGCGCAGGCGGCGCTCTTCTTTAATGACCTCTATTTCCCGGGCGAACTCTTCCGGCGGCAGGCGCAGGCTGGCCATGCGGTCGGCTTCAAGCTCGAAGGCCACGCTCAGGCGGTCCCGGGCCAGCACCTGGTAGTACGCGGTGTAGTCATCGCTGGTGAAGGCGTTTTCTTCAGCGCCCAGGTCGCGCAGGATCAGCGAGGCTTCGCCGGGGCCGGCCTTGGAACTGCCCTTGAACATCATGTGTTCCAGCGCGTGGGAAAGACCAGTCTGGCCCGGCGTCTCGTAGCTGGAGCCGACCTTGTACCAGACCTGCGATACCACGACGGGCGCCCGGTGATCTTCGCGCACGACAACCTTCAGGCCGTTGTCCAGCGTGAATTCGGTGGTGGGTTGAGGGTCGGCAGCAACGGCGGCGAGGGGCAAACACAATGTGCCGAGCAAAAAGCCTGCGGCACGGCGGGCGAGAGCATTCATTCGTAATTTGAACCTTCGAGACGGCCTGCGTGAACTTAGCGTCGGCGGGCGCGGGGGTGTTAGGATAGCGGCCAGTTTGACTGCCGACTATGCCCTAAAGCGATACTTGGGAATCGGACTACGATGCAAATCGTTCGTCTGGGTGATTTTGTAGGGATTACCCGGCCCTCGACCGGCCAGCAGATGAACAAGCAGGTATAAAAGCAGTCTGTTTCGCATACAGAATTTTTCAGAGGCGCCGCTCTGGCGCGTCGCTACCTTGAGATAGCCGTCCTCCATGTTTGGTTCCAACGACGACAAGAAGACCCCAGCCCCGGCTGGCGAGAAAAAAGGCCTGTTCGGATGGCTGCGCAAAAAGCCGCAGGAAACCGTCGCCGAGCAGCCAAAAGATGCACCCGCAGCAGCGCCCGAGCCTGTCGTCGAATCGACGCCGCCTGCCGCGCAACCGCAGACGCCCCCGGCCATCCCGCCTGCCACGCATGTGCCGCAACCCGTCGTTGTCCCCGCGCCTGTGCTTGAAGAGCCGGCTTCCGAGCCCTGGCTGAAACTGCCGGTGGCTGAAGAGCCTGTGGCACTGACGGACGAGCACGAGCCTCACATTACGCCCGAAATTCCGGCTTACACCGCGTCTCATGTCGAGCCGGAAAATGTCCAGGTGCCTCCTGTCCACCCTGCAGTGGCTGAGTCCTCTTCATCGCAAGTGCCGCCGTCAATCGAGCCGATTCCGGTTGCCTTGCCTGACCCAGTGGCAGGCGACGATCTGCCTGCGCGGGTCCAGCCAACGCCGACTCCCGCGCCGGTTGCACCTGTCGTGGTCCCTGTCGTGCCCGTGGTTGAAACCCTGGTCGCCCCTGTCGTGGCAGAAGTGCCGCAACCTGCAGAAACCAAGCAACCCGGTTTCTTCGCCCGCCTCAAGCAAGGCCTGTCCAAGACCAGCGCCAGCCTTGGCGAGGGTATGGCGAGCCTGTTCCTGGGCAAGAAGGCCATCGACGACGACATGCTCGACGAGCTGGAAACCCGTCTGCTCACGGCCGACGTCGGCGTGGAGGCAACGTCGCTGATCGTGCGTAATTTGACGCAGAAAGTGGCGCGTAAACAGCTGACCGACAGCGATGCCCTGTACAAGTCGCTGCAAAGCGAGCTGACCGAAATGCTCAAGCCAGTTGAAGCGCCGCTGGTCATCACCTCCGAACACAAGCCGTTCGTGATCCTGGTCGTCGGTGTCAATGGCGCGGGCAAGACCACCACCATCGGCAAGCTGGCCAAAAAGCTTCAGCTTGAAGGCAAGAAAGTCATGCTGGCGGCGGGCGACACCTTCCGCGCGGCGGCGGTCGAGCAGCTGCAGGTCTGGGGCGAGCGCAACAAGATTCCGGTCATTGCCCAGCACACCGGCGCAGATTCCGCTTCGGTGATCTTCGACGCCGTGCAGGCCGCCAAGGCCCGTGGTGTGGATGTGCTGATCGCTGACACGGCCGGTCGTCTGCACACCAAAGACAACCTGATGGAAGAGCTGAAGAAGGTTCGCCGCGTGATCGGCAAGCTGGACGAAGCGGCGCCTCACGAAGTGCTGCTGGTGCTCGATGCCGGTACAGGCCAGAACGCCATCAACCAGGCCAAGCAATTCAACCAGACCGTGAGCCTGACCGGCCTTGCGCTGACCAAGCTCGACGGCACGGCCAAAGGCGGGGTGATCTTCGCGCTGGCCAAGCAGTTCGGGCTGCCGATTCGTTACATCGGCGTTGGCGAAGGCATCGACGACTTGCGGACTTTCGAGGCCGAACCCTTTGTTCAGGCCCTATTCGCCGAACGGGAGCGCACATGATTCGTTTCGAACAGGTCGGTAAACGCTATCCGAACGGACACGTCGGCTTGCATGAGCTGAGCTTTCGAGTGCGTCGTGGCGAGTTTCTGTTTGTAACCGGCCACTCCGGTGCCGGCAAAAGTACCCTGCTGCGTCTGCTGCTGGCCATGGAGCGCCCGACCACTGGCAAATTGCTGCTGGCGGGGCAGGATCTGGGCCAGATCAGCAACGCACAGATCCCGTTCCTGCGTCGGCAGATCGGCGTGGTGTTCCAGAACCACCAATTGTTGTTCGATCGCACAGTGTTCAACAACGTCGCATTGCCATTGCAGATTCTTGGGCTGTCCAAGGCCGAAGTGACCAAGCGCGTCGACTCGGCGCTGGAGCGCGTGGCGCTGTCCGACAAGGCCGAGCTGTACCCGGGCGACTTGTCCACAGGCCAGCAGCAGCGCGTCGGCATCGCCCGCGCCATCGTTCACCGCCCGGCCTTGCTGCTGGCGGACGAACCCACCGGTAACCTCGACCCACGTCTGGCAGCGGAAATCATGGGTGTATTCGAAGACATCAACCGCCTGGGCACCAGCGTGCTGATCGCCAGCCACGACCTCGCCCTGATCGCGCGCATGCGCCATCGCATGCTCACCCTGCAACGCGGCCGATTAATCGGCGACGGGGAGGCCGGCGTATGAGTGCCACTCGCAGCCCCAAGGTTTCCGAGCGCGTGGCGCCCAAGGCCGCCGAGCCGGGCCCACAGAAGAAAAAGAAGCACGACGATGACGACGGCCCCGGTTTTGGCCAGCTGTTCAACGCGTGGATCGAAGCCCACCGTTCGAGCATGGCCGACAGCCTGCGTCGCTTGGGCAAGCAACCGATTGGCAGCTTCTTCACCTGTCTGGTGATGGCCGTTGCGTTGAGCCTGCCGATGGGCCTGTCGCTGCTGCTGAGCAATGTCGAGCGTCTGGGCGGTTCGTGGCAGCGGGCGGCGCAGATCTCCCTTTATTTGCAACTGGATGCTTCGCCGAGTGAAGGCGCGAGTCTGGTGAGCCAGATCAAGGAGCTGAACGGCGTCGCCGATGCAGAGTACATTTCCCGCGAACAGGCGCTGAACGAGTTCCAGCAGCAGTCAGGCCTGGGCGAAGCGCTCAAGGAGTTGCCGGAGAACCCGCTGCCGGGCGTCGTGCTGGTCACGCCGCTGGAAGTTGACAAGCCGGCGCTGGAGGCATTACGTACTCGCCTGGCTGCCATGCCGAAAGTGCAGCAGGCGCAGCTGGATCTGGTGTGGGTCGAGCGTCTGGCGGCCATCCTCAAGCTGGGTGATCGCTTCGTGTTCGGCCTGACGGTGCTGCTCGTTGTTGCATTGTTATTGGTGATAGGTAATACCATTCGTCTTCATATCGAGAACCGCCGCACGGAGATAGAAGTCATTAAACTGGTAGGCGGTACCGATGCCTACGTGCGCAGGCCCTTCCTTTATATGGGCGCGCTGTATGGCTTCGGGGCGGGGATCCTGTCGTGGGGCATTCTGGCGTTTGGCCTGGACTGGCTCAACGATGCCGTGATCAAGCTGGCCGGACTGTACGGCAGCAATTTCTCCCTGGCCGGTGTGCCGGTGGCCGATGGTCTTTCGCTCTTGCTTGGGGCCGTGTTGTTGGGGTATATCGGTGCGTGGATTGCGGTTGCACGCCATTTGAGAGAGCTGGCACCTCGTTGAGTTTTAATGTTCGGGTAATGTTTGTAGCGTAAATTTTGTTTCATCTATTGACTTTTCAGCTAAGGGAACTTGTTTAGCGGTTCCCGGTCAATTTCGCAGTGCTGAACTGCACGAGTCATGTGTCGGAGGTTTTTTCGTATGACCAATTCTTTGCAACCTGCTTATGCCTTGGTTCCGGGTGCAAACCTGGAAGCCTATGTGCACACGGTGAACAGCATTCCACTGCTGACTCCCGAGCGGGAGCGTGAACTGGCCGAGAGTCTCTACTACGAGCAGGATCTAGGGGCGGCTCGGCAGATGGTGCTCGCCCACCTGCGTTTTGTCGTGCATATCGCACGCAGTTATTCCGGTTACGGCCTGGCTCAGGCTGACCTGATCCAGGAAGGCAACGTCGGTCTGATGAAGGCCGTGAAGCGCTTCAACCCTGAAATGGGCGTTCGTCTGGTGTCCTTTGCCGTGCACTGGATCAAGGCCGAGATTCACGAGTTCATCCTGCGCAACTGGCGCATCGTGAAAGTCGCGACCACCAAGGCTCAGCGCAAGCTGTTCTTCAACCTGCGCAGCCAGAAGAAACGCCTGGCCTGGTTGAACAACGAAGAAGTGCATCGCGTTGCAGAAAGCCTCGGCGTTGAGCCGCGTGAAGTGCGCGAAATGGAAAGCCGTCTGACCGGCCAGGATATGGCGTTTGACCCGGCGGCAGAAGCCGACGACGACAGCGCGTTCCAGTCGCCAGCCAACTATCTGGAAGACCATCGTTACGATCCGGCGCGTCAGCTGGAAGATTCCGACTGGACCGACAGCTCGACGGCCAACTTGCACGAAGCGCTGAACGTACTCGACGAGCGCAGCCGCGACATTCTTTACCAGCGCTGGCTGGCCGAGGAAAAAGCCACGCTGCATGACCTGGCCGAGAAGTACAACGTCTCTGCCGAGCGTATTCGTCAGCTCGAAAAGAGCGCGATGAACAAGCTCAAGCTGTCGATTGCTGCGTAAGCGGTCAGCTGAAATGAAAAACGCCCCGAGATGATCGGGGCGTTTTTGTTTGTGCTTGAACTCACCACGCGCGCCGATTGTTAATCCCCACCAGATACTCATCCCCACCCAACTGGCGCATCTGCTGGCGGATCCAGCCGGCGCGGCGCGAAACGTAGCTGGTAGGGTGGCTGGCGCTCCATTCCCGAGGGTTGGGCAGTACGGCGGCGAGATAGCTCGCTTGCTGTGTCGACAACTGGCTGGCGTTTACGTGAAAGTGATGCTGCGCGGCAGCCTGGGCGCCGAACACGCCGTCATCCCATTCCACGCTGTTGACGTACACCTCAAGAATCCGCTGCTTGGACCAGAACACCTCGATCAGCCCGGTAAACCACGCCTCTAGTCCCTTGCGCAGGTAGCTGCGGCCGGACCACAGAAACAGGTTTTTCGAGACCTGCTGGCTCAGCGTACTGGCGCCGCGAATCGAGCCGCCATGTTCGTTGTGAACCAGTGCGGCCTGGATGGCGTCGATATCGAAACCCCAGTGCTCGGCGAATTTCTGGTCTTCGCCTGCGATGACGGCGACTTTGAGATCGTCGGAGATTTTCTCCCACGGTTCCCAGTCCCGTTGCAGGTCGATGGGCTGGCCGTCGAACCAGGATTCGATCTTGCGCTCAACCATCAACGCTGTGAACGGCGGCGGCACGAAGCGAAAGATCAAAACCAGCACGACACTGGCTGCTGCAAACCAGAGCAGGCCTTTGGCGACACGACGAAGGAGGAAACGCAGCATAGAGATGGCTTGGCCGAACCCGTAGAGCGGGCCATTATACAGATCACGCGCCATTGAACCTGGAGTTACACATGCTTCGAACCTTTCTGATGTTGGCTGCTTTCTTCGGATTCACCGGCGTCGCCCTTGGCGCGTTCGCGGCCCATGGCCTGAAAAACCGCCTGACTCCGGAATACCTCGCGATCTTCCATACCGGCGTGCTGTATCAGTTGATTCACACGCTGGCGATCTTCGGCGTGGCGATTCTGGCGACGCAGATTCAGGGTCGACTGGTCAGCTATGCCGGCATCGCCTTCGTGCTGGGCATCCTGCTGTTCTCCGGCAGCCTGTATCTGCTAACCCTTACGGGCGTCAGCAAGCTGGGTATCATCACGCCGATTGGCGGCCTGTGCTTCCTCATCGGCTGGTTCATTCTGGGCTGGCTCGCCTGGCGCCTGGGGCTCGATACGCTTTAAAGAGAACCTGACCCGGCAGTCCCGGTGTGAGACGAATGGCGTTGCTTTGCCTTGGTCATACCGGCTGATCGGGCTAGAATGCTCGCCCCCTAAAATGATGGCTGCCTTTCGCATGCACATTCAGTTGAACGGTGAATCCTATGAACTGCCCGACGGCGAGACCGTTGCGGCGTTGCTGACCCGTCTGGACCTGGCCGGGCGTCGAATCGCGGTCGAGCTCAATTTGGATATCGTGCCGCGCAGCCAGCATGCTTCTACGACGCTTGCCGACGGCGATCAGGTCGAAGTGGTGCATGCCATCGGCGGCGGTTGATCCGCAGCGCCGCAGCCTGCCTGATCCAGAAGAACTGCAAGAACCTCAACCGTAAAGAGGATTTCCGATGAGCAATGTTCGTAGCGACAAGCCGTTTACAGTGGCCGGTCGTACTTTCCAGTCGCGCCTGTTGGTCGGCACGGGCAAGTACAAGGACATGGAAGAAACCCGTCTGGCCATCGAAGCCTCGGGCGCCGAAATCGTCACCTTCGCGGTGCGCCGCACCAACCTCGGCCAGATGGAAGGCGAACCGAACCTGCTCCAGGTGCTGTCACCGGATCGCTACACCTTCCTGCCCAACACGGCTGGCTGCTACGACGCCATCGAAGCCGTGCGCACCTGCCGCCTGGCCCGTGAGCTGCTCGACGGCCACAACCTGGTCAAGCTGGAAGTGCTGGCGGACCAGAAGACCCTGTTCCCCAACGTGATCGAAACCCTCAAAGCCGCTGAAACACTGGTCAAGGAAGGCTTCGACGTGATGGTCTACACCAGCGATGACCCGATCATCGCCCGCCAACTGGCTGAAATCGGCTGCTGTGCGATCATGCCGCTGGCCGGCCTGATCGGCAGCGGTCTTGGCATCTGCAACCCGTACAACCTGCAGATCATCCTCGAAGAATCGAACGTCCCGGTGCTGGTCGATGCCGGTGTCGGCACTGCGTCTGACGCCACTATCGCCATGGAGCTGGGGTGTGAAGCGGTGCTGATGAACTCGGCCATCGCCCACGCGCAACAACCGATCCTCATGGCCGAAGCCATGAAACACGCCATCCTGGCAGGCCGCATGGCGTACCTGGCTGGCCGTATGCAGAAAAAACTCTACGCCAGCGCATCCTCGCCGCTGGATGGTCTGATCAAGTAAGAGCCTGTTGATGATTGATTCGCAAACGCCCGACCCACTTCCGGACGACGAAGTGATGAACGACGAAGACGGTAAAGCCCAGGGCGATGACAGCCATCATCGGCGCATCAAGAGCTTTGTGATGCGCGCCGGTCGCATGACCGAAGGCCAGCAACGCGGTTTGGATCAGGGCAAGCCGCTGTTCGTGCTGCCGCTGGCCGACGCGCCGGTTGATTTCGATCAGGTGTTCGGTCGCTCGGCGCCGCGCACCCTTGAAATCGGTTTCGGCATGGGCCACTCGCTGCTGGAAATGGCAGCGGCAGCGCCCGAGCAGGATTTCATCGGCGTTGAAGTGCATCGCCCGGGTGTGGGGGCGCTGCTCAATGGCGTACTGACTCAGGGTCTGACCAACGTGCGGGTCTACGATTGCGACGCGATCGAAGTGCTCAACCGTTGCGTGGCCGATAACAGCCTCGATCGCCTGATGCTGTTCTTCCCGGACCCGTGGCACAAGGCGCGTCACCACAAGCGTCGAATCGTGCAGGCTGAATTCGCCGAACTGGTACGCACGAAGCTCAAGCCCGGCGGCGTGCTGCACATGGCCACCGACTGGGAACCGTATGCCGAGTACATGCTGGAAGTGATGAACGTTGCGCCGGGTTATCGCAACCTGGCCGAAGACGGCAAATGCGTCCCGCGCCCTGCGGAACGGCCTATCACCAAGTTCGAACGCCGTGGTGAGCGTTTGGGGCATGGGGTTTGGGATTTGAAGTTCGAGAAGCTGGCGTAACCAGAGATCTCTGGTTCCACCGCCGTACCTGTGGGAGCCGGCTTGCTGGCGAAAGCGTTGTGTCATTCACCGCAATGGTGCCTGACCAGCCGCCTTCGCCAGCAAGCCGGCTCCCACAGTTCGTTTAGCGCAAGGTTCAGGATCATTTCCTGTCCGCAACAACCCCAATCAACACCAGCACCACCAACAACACCGGCGCCAGGCTGTAGTTGTTGAACTGGCTGAGCCCGCGCACCACCCACGGCGTGGCGTAGATCAGCGCAGCGCCGCTGCCGATGGTGCACAGCAGGGCCATGACCGGTACGCGCAAGGCGCCGGCAAAGCTGCTCAGGCGACCTTCGATCCAGCCCTTGATGTCTGCGCCGAACAGGATCAGCAGGCATCCTACCAACGCCAGTGCGATTTCCGACAGGTTGCTGCGGCTCCAGCGAGAGACAGTGGCCAGCAGGTCGAGTACGATGTCCATTCAGTTTCCTTTGCGTTAAGCCTTAAAGAAGAAAGTACTGCAGCAGGTCATTGAGGAACAGTTGACCCCGGGCAGTCGCCACCAGGCGTGTCGGATCGGCTTCCAGCAAGCCCCGTTGTTCGGCCTGCTGGCGGGCGCTGGCGAGCGAATCGACGCTTAGACCGGTGCGGCGCTGAAATAATGCAGCGTCGACGCCATTTGTCAGGCGCAGCGCGTTCATCAGGAATTCAAAGGGCATTTCGTCCAGCGGCAGCCGCTTTTCTCCCGCCTGAAACGCCTTGGCAGGATTCAGATAATCCTTGGGCAGCCGGGTTTTCCAGGTGCGGATAATGCGCCCGTCCGGATGACTGAGCTTGCCGTGGGCGCCTGCGCCGATGCCGATAAAGTCGCCGAAACTCCAGTAATTCAGATTGTGCCGTGCGGCGCGTCCGGGTTGTGCGTAGGCCGACACCTCATATTGGGCGTAGCCGTTTTCCCGCAGCAGCGTCTGACCTGCCTCTTGAATGTCCCACAGGATATCGTCTTCCGGCAGCGTGGGCGGCTGATTCCAGAACACGGTGTTCGGTTCGAGGGTCAGCTGATACCAGGACAGGTGCGTCGGCGCGAGGGCGATGGCCTGACGCAGGTCGCCCAACGCATCGTCCTGCGACTGATCGGGGAGGCCGTGCATCAAGTCCAGGTTGAAGTTGTCGAAGCCCGCCTGACGCGCCATGTCAGCTGCACGCACGGCTTCATCGCCGTTGTGAATGCGGCCGAGGGCCTTGAGCTTGGCTTCCTGAAAACTCTGGATACCGATGGACAGGCGATTGATGCCCAGACCCCGATAGGCGCTGAACTTGACCTGCTCGAAGGTGCCGGGGTTGGCTTCCAGGGTGATCTCGATGTCCGGGGCGAAGCGGATGCGCTGCTCCACGCCCTTCAGCAGCCGCCCAAGGGCATCGGCGCTGAACAGGCTGGGCGTGCCACCGCCGAAAAAGATCGTGCTCAGCTCGCGCCCATAGACGTGGGGCAGGTCCTGATCGAGGTCGGTCAGCAGTGCGTCGACGTACTCCTGTTCGGGGAGTACGGCGCTGGCGGTGTGGGAGTTGAAGTCGCAGTACGGGCATTTGCGCACGCACCACGGAATATGGATGTACAGCGACAGCGGGGGCAGCTCGGGCAGCGGGCTTCTCGGCTGCTCGGAGCTGAAACCGGCCGCGCCAAGGATCAGCGGCCGGGTAGTGGAATCCTGGGTCATTGCCCCGCCACATCCAAGAGCAGGCGCTGACGCAGAATGGCCATGGCGCGGGCGCGGTGGCTGATCTGGTTCTTGTCGGCCGGGGTCAGCTCGGCGCTGGACAGATTGCGCTCAGGCACCCAGAACAGCGGATCGTAGCCGAAACCGTGCTCGCCACTGGCGGCCGTGAGAATGCGCCCATGCCACAGGCCTTCGCAGAGGATCGGCAGCGGGTCATCGGCATGCCGCACCAGCGCCAACACGCAGACGAACTGCGCGCCACGCTGGTCTTCAGGTACGTCCTTCAAGGCGTCCAGCAGTTTGGCGTTGTTCGCCGCATCGCCTTTGCCGTCGGCGTAACGTGCTGAATAAATGCCCGGCGCGCCACCGAGAAAGTCCACCGCCAGGCCCGAATCATCGGCCAGCGCCGGCAGGCCGGAAATGCGCGCGGCATTGCGGGCCTTGAGGATCGCGTTCTCGACGAACGACAGGCCGGTTTCTTCAGGCTCTACGCTGCTGAACTCGCCGATCGAGCGCAGCTGCACGCTGCCGCCGAGCATGGCCTGGAGTTCCTTGAGTTTGCCGGCGTTGTGGCTGGCCAGTACGAGTTGGGAGAAATTCATCATTCGTCCGAGAAAATCTGTTGGTTGAAGCTGAGCGTATGGCGTTCGCCGTCGCCCGCTTTGACGTTGATCGTGAAGACGTAAGTGGCCTGTGTGTCGGGCTCCACGTCGAACTGGGCAATGTAATTGACCGAGCTGTTTTCGCTGATCGGCCTGAAGCTCAGGGCTTTCTTGCGGCCGGTCAGGTCAGCAACCGAACCATCGACGCTGGCCGCGACGGTCTTGCCGTCCTTGATCGCGGTGATGTTGATCACGCCCTGGCCCTTGCTGCGGATCAGGCCGTTGTCCTTGGCGATCCCCGGCTGCAGCAGCCCCGAGGCGAAGGCGTTGTAGTGAATGATCAGGTCGCCGAACTGTTGCTGGCGGTTCAGGCTGGCGCTGTCGGCGGCCATCACGGGCCAGGCCAGTGCCAGCAGCACGCCCAGCATTGCTATCAGACGAGCCATGATCATTCTCCTTATTGTAGGGATCACACGGCGATCTGGTGGTCCTGCAAGCCGGGGCTGCTGACCCGATAGATGCCGATCTCACCCAACAGATTAGGCCATAGCTTGCTCGCCCAGCCATGACGATGCTGCTGATCGACCGCCAGCCGATCAATGACCTTGGCCGAACGACCCCGGCACAGCGCTTCGAAGTCCTCGAAGGTGCAGAAGTGGATATTCGGCGTGTTGTACCAGGTGTATGGCAGGAACTCGGAAACCGGCATGCGGCCCTTGCTCGCCAAGTACCAGCGGCAGCGCCAGTGGCCGAAGTTTGGGAAGGTGATGATGCACTGACGGCCCACGCGCAGCATTTCGTCGAGGATCTTGTCGGGGTAATGCACGGCCTGCAGGGCCTGGGTCATGACCACGATGTCGAAACTGTTGCTGGCGAAGTTGCCCAGGCCCTTGTCCAGGTCCTGCTCGATGACGTTGACGCCCCGCGCCACGCAGCGGGCGATGTTGTCGGCGTCGTTTTCCAGGCCGTAGCCGGTCACTTGCTTGTTGTCCTTCAGCCAGGCCAGCAATTCGCCGTCGCCACAGCCGAGGTCGAGCACGCGGCTGCCTGCCGGTATCCAGTCTTGGATGATTTCCAGGTCGGCTCTCATGGTGTCCTCAGAGTGCAATTCGGTTCATGTAGCTGGAGAAGGCCTGCAGGTAGCGCGGGATCGGCATCAGGAAGGCGTCGTGGCCTTGCGGTGCGTCGATCTCCAGGTAGCAGACGTCCTTTTTTGCGGCCATCAGTGCATCCACCAGCTCACGGGAGCGGGCCGGCGAGAAGCGCCAGTCGGTGGTGAACGACATCACGCAGAATTTCGACGAGGCGCCAGCGAAGGTCGCCGCCAGGTTATCGTTGAAGTTGGCCGCCGGATCGAAGTAGTCCAGCGCCTTGGTCATCAGCAGGTAGGTGTTGGCGTCGAAACGCCCGGAGAACTCCTCGCCCTGATAACGCAGGTAGCTTTCGACCTGGAACTCGACGCTGTGGAAGTCGTAGTTGAGGTTTTCGTTCTTCAGGCCACGGCCGAATTTCTCGCCCATGGAGTCGTCGGACAGGTAGGTGATGTGGCCGACCATGCGTGCCAGCATCAGGCCGCGCTTGGGGATCACGCCCATTTCCTGGAACGAGCCGCCGTGGAATTCCGGGTCGGTCAGAATCGCCTGACGCGCGACTTCGTTGAAGGCGATGTTCTGCGCCGACAGCTTGGGCGCCGAGGCGATGGCCAGGCAGTGACGTACGCGATCCGGGTAGGTGATGGTCCACTGCAACGCCTGCATGCCGCCCAGGCTGCCGCCGACGATGGCCGCCCATTGCATGATGCCAAGGCTGTCGGCCAGTCGCGCCTGACTGTGCACCCAGTCTTCGACGGTCAGCACCGGGAAGTTGGCGCCGAACGGCTTGCCGGTTTCCGGGTTGATGCTGCTCGGGCCGGTGGAGCCATTGCAGCCGCCGAGGTTGTTCAGGCTGACGACGAAGAACTTGTTGGTGTCGATCGGCTTGCCGGGGCCGATGCAGCTGTCCCACCAGCCCGGTTTGCGGTCTTCGGTGCTGTGGTAACCGGCGGCATGGTGATGGCCGGACAAGGCGTGACAGATCAGCACCGCGTTGCTTTTGGCAGCGTTAAGTTGACCGTAGGTTTCGTAGATGAGGTCGTAATCGGCCAGCGAACGACCGCAGGCCAGAGCCAGTGGCTCGCTGAAATGCGCCGTCTGCGGCGTGACTAGACCGACAGAATCTTCGGGAAAGACCGTGGACATCGACCCTGCTCTCGCTGAAATGAGGCGTAAGTCTAAAGATCACGGGGGGTAGCGGCAAGCAAACAACGGGGCGGGTGTAGCGCGGGTGACGTGTGTAGCAGTCCGGCTTGCCGGCGGTGGCGATTCAAAGGTCGCTGCCGTCGGCAAGCCGTGCTGCTACAGAGGGCGTTGCAGGGGTCAGATCAACCGCCACAACTCCTGCGGCATGCCTGCGTAGGCAGCCAGTTCAGGCATCACGTACGACTGCAGCACCTGGATCGCCAGGAAGGCGAAGATCGGCGAGATGTCGAGGCCGCCGAGATTCGGGATGATGCGACGAAACGGCGCCAGGATCGGCTCGCTGATCTGGTAGGCCAGTTCGGCAGCCGGGTTGTGGGTGCCTGGCGCGATCCAGGAGACGATCACCATGATGATCATCGCCACCCAGAAGATCTTCAGCAGCAGTGAGGTGATGCCGATGATCGACCACATCAGCAGGTGCGGCACATCGCCGATGGTGCCGTAGGTCATCATCAACACGAAGGCCATCAGCAGCATCTGAATCACGATCGCCAGCAGCAGCGACGAGGTGTCCAGGCCCAGCACGCTCGGCACTATGCGGCGGATCGGCTTGAGCAGCGGCTGGGTCGCGCGCACGGCGAACTGGCTGAGCGGGTTGTAGAAGTTGGCCTTGACCAGTTGCAGCACGAAGCGCAGCAGAACGATGGTCAGGTACAGGCTGATCAGCGTCTGGATGACGAAAATCGTGGCGCCGGTGAGTGCATTCATAGATCGCTCCTTATTTGCCCAGCAGTTCGGCGAGTTCGGCCGAGCGGTGCGCAGCGGCGCCAAGCGCCTTTTCAACGATCGCTTCGAAACCGTCCGCCTGGAACGATTTGATCGCCGCTTCCGTGGTGCCCGCAGGCGAGGTGACGCGACGACGCAGTTCGGCGGCATCGACATCGCTGGTGGTGGCCATGCGCGCAGCACCCAAGGCTGTTTCCTGGCTCAGCTGCTTGGCGACCTCCGGCGACAGGCCCAGCTTTACGCCAGCGGCGGTCATCGCTTCGATCAGCAGGAAGAAGTACGCAGGGCCGCTGCCGGAAACGGCGGTCACGGCGTCGATCTGCGCTTCGGTGTCGACCCACAGGGCGGTGCCGACAGCGGACAATAGGGTTTCGGCCTGCTTACGCTGAGCGGGGGTCACGTCGTCGGTGGCGTACAGCCCGCTCACACCCTGACGCAGCAGCGCCGGGGTGTTGGGCATGCAGCGCACCAGCGGCTGCTCGCCCAGCCAGGCCTTCATGCTGGCGCAGGTGATGCCGGCGGCGATCGAGACAATCAGTTGGTTCGGTTTGAGCGCAGGTTTGATCGCTTCGCAGACGACTTTCATCATTTGCGGTTTGACCGCCAGCAGCACCACATCGGCGCCGTCGATGGCTTCGGCGTTGTCGGCGAAGGCCTTGATGCCGTGCTCTTTGGCGATGCGCTCGCGGGTTTCGGCGCCAGGGTCGCTGGCGCGGATCAGATCAGCGTC
>Ga0213820_1000231_pt1 | contig 50425 bp, 57 predicted proteins | sample MC6MC0910MG_FD_179889 | JGI IMG/M metagenome (GOLD analysis project Ga0213820, IMG submission 179889) | Enriched soil aggregate microbial communities from Iowa State University, Ames, United States - MC6-MC0910-MG | ecosystem: Environmental > Terrestrial > Soil > Unclassified | place: USA: Iowa... | reverse complement strand
GTAGCTGCAATATCAGTGTTTTCTATTTTTGCAGTTATGATTGCTTGGCCTTCACGAATAGCTGTCACATTTCCATCCTGATCAACAGTGGCAATTGATTCATCACTCGAAGACCATACCACATTTTTATTAATAGAATTTTCTGGTAAGACAGTAGCAGTTAATTTATCCTTACTACCTTCAAGAAGTTCAAAATTATTTTTGTCTAATTTAATAGATTCAGATTCTGTACCACTTTGTTTCTTCACAGTAACGGTACAATTTGCAGAAAGATTTGTATTTTCTACTTGTGCTGTGACAGTAACTACTCCTTCTTTGATGGCAGTGACATTTCCGTTTTGATCAACAGTGGCAATACTTTCATCACTACTTGTCCAAATGACATTTGTATTAATTGGAGCGACTGTAGCAGTTAACTTTTCAGAGCTACCTTCAAGCAAATCAAGGTTATTTTTATCTAATGTGATGGATTCGGCATTAGGAATTTCATCTGGATTTAACAAAAATCCATCAACATCCACCGCATCAATGTTTAAATCTGTACCGTATGTACCATTTTTAATCTTTTGAATTTCTACTGTATGATAGCCATACTTTAACTCGGTATTTTGAAAGCATATAACTTGATTAGTTTCATTCAAGAAACTTTGAGAAAAAATATAATCATCACCATCTATTTTTATATTTATTTCATTTGAATAACTAGGATAAATAGAAGAAATAATTCTTAATTTACTTCCGATAAAGGTAAAGCTCACTTTGTCTTTTAATGTACCTTTACCTGATATACTTCTTTGGCCTCCGTAATAAGCGCTAGCTCCATACTTAGACCAATTTCCATCATATTTTAGTAATTTATGAGAATCATCATATCTTTTCCAACCAATCTCGGGTTTTTTTAGTATATCCCCAATTTTTGCACTATTTTCTGGAGTGTTATTTAGATTTGTTACACCATCTTCATAATCAACTACTCCAGCTGCAGATGCGCTATCGAAATTAATACTTACAAGTGCTAATAACGTTAATGCAAAATAAATAAAACCTTTTTTAAAAAAATTAATCACTTATGTATCCTCCTTCAAAATGTCTAAGGGAATTATTTCAAACACCCCGCAATAACAACTTTAACCATATATAATTAAATTTACCATAACAAAAATCGGCAATTTTTGATAACAAAAATGTCCTAATCGAATAATCAACCATTTTTTAGGTGTAAAACAACTCCCATCCAATCCGACTTCGTTACACAAAAAAAGTCACGAAAGTCACGAAAAAGTCACATTTCTCCCGAAAACATGTGATTTTCGGCGAAATCAAGTTTTTGTACATTCGTAAGAAACCTTGCTATAATGGGCTTTGTGATTACATATGAAAGAGGGTAAAAGCATGAATGCTTACGACGAATATATGAAACAGGTAGTGAAGCCGATGCGTGAAGAGTTAGTGGAGGCTGGATTTAGTGAATTGACAACGGCGGATGCTGTTAATGAATTTATGGCGCAAGCAAAAGGGACATCTTTAGTGGTCATCAATTCTGTTTGTGGATGTGCGGCGGGGCTTGCTCGTCCGGCGGCTCGTGAAGCGGTAGCTGCGGTAAAACCGGATAATTTGGTTACGGTATTTGCTGGGCAAGATCCTGAAGCAACTGCAGCGATGCGTGGTTTCTTTGAGGATGTGCCGCCAAGTTCACCATCGATGGCGATTTTAAAAGATGGCGAATTGGCGTATTTTATTCCACGTGAACAAATCGAAGGCTTCCCAGTGGAGCAAATTACTGCGCATTTAACAGGTGTTTTAGAGCAGACATGCGAGAAGTAACAACGATTGTCACTACAGCGGGCAGACCAGACGACTTGTCGATGGCGCTCGCTCATTTTGTGTGTGAGGCATTACATGTGACGTTTGTACCTCGAAAAAAGCGTTCAGTTCGTAAAATTTCCGAAGAGCAACAGGCAAATGTTATTGTTGCGGGGAAAAATCGTTATGAATATTACCCATATGGCGCAGATGAGCCTTTTTTCTTCCATCCGAATTCAGCGGCATTTCGCTTGAAGCGAGTGGCACGTGGTGAAGTAGAGCCATTTTTACAAGCGGTTCAACTAGAAAAAAATGATACCATATTAGATTGTACGCTAGGTTTAGGCGCGGATGCGATGTTAGCAGCATTTATTGTTGGGGATTGTGGTCGTGTGGTTGGGCTAGAGGCAAATCCTAATGTGGCGTTTATTGTGGCACACGGTATGGATACCTATGATACATCAGAACTGCCGTTAACAGCATGTATGCGACAAATTGAAGTGGTGCAAGCAGAAGCCATCGACTATTTAAAAGGTCAGCCGGACAATGCCTTTGATGTTGTTTATATGGATCCAATGTTTGAGGAAAAGATTGAGGAATCAAATAATTTTCAAGCACTGCGTACAGCTGGAGCCCATGTTATATTAACCGATGAATGGGTTACAGAAGCGAAAAGGGTTGCCAAAAAACGTGTCGTGTTAAAGGCTCACTATCGATCAACGTGGTTTGAGAAATATCAGTTTACAAGATTAACACGTTTAACTTCTAAATTTCATTATGGTGTTATAGAGAAATCTTAAACGATTTAAATAACAAACTTTGGGAACAGTCCTACTTTGAGGTCTGTTCTTTTTTATAAAAACAAATGCCATCTAAAATTTTTAGTATATTAATTTCAGTGTTTACAATTACTATTGATTATGCTATACTAATAAACGTGCTATTTTGGGTAGCAAATTTCAGTAATCTGGCATTCTGCTTTTTGTTTTTTAGGATACTTATTCACACTGGCGCATGCTTTGGGGCTGCAAGGACGCAAAAGAAGGTTGGGTTTGCGTTGCTTAAGTTAGAAGGCACACAGTGGAATTTTACCGCGGTGATGAAACAAAGATGTTTCGAAATAATATTCCCCAGATGATTGGGTTGAGACTTTACAATTTACAGAAATGTTACCTATTAAATACTAAAGGGGTAGTTTCGCAATAGCGAGACTACCCCTTGTCTAATTTAGTTTCAAATTTTTTTGATAATATTAACAATAATAATAAATATTTGTCATTTTGCTCCTGCTTTTTTAGTAAAGTTAGGTGCATTTTTCATTTTATTCTCCTAAATAACGACAAAAAACGACAATCAATCTCTGGATTATATTACCGTTTACTATTGTGGGAAAATAAGTAATAATTAATGCAAGAGTTTTTTCAAAAATCAAATAGATGATAATTTGATTGAAAAATTCTGAAAAAAGATTGAGGTGAGGGTGGCATATGAAACATGTACAAACGCAACCAATTAGTGTATTGGATCAATTAACAGATGTAGCACGAAAACAACAGAAAAGCTTGGATGTACTAGTAACAAGCTATGCCCAAGAAAGGCTATTAGTTCGCTTGGCTGCTTCTTCCTATGAAGATCAATATTTGCTGTATGGTGATTATTTAGTAGGTGTATTAGCGAATGATATGGCAAAATCCACTGCCAGAATGACTTTATGCGCAAAAAAAATGGCTAATAAAGACAGTATTATTAAACATGCTTTCAAAGAAATTTGTGCGGTGACAGTACCGGAAGATGGCATTCAATTTGATCAAGATGAAATAGAAATTTCCACTAGCGATGATGAAATTCATATTCACATTCCTGCACAATTAGGAACAATCACAGCATACATAGAAATCACGATGCGCTTTATTAACACGATTCCGATGAAACCAAAAATGATTGTCATGCCGACATTACTAGGTAGTACAACAATGGAGCTATTCGCGTATCCAACAGAGCTCATTATTGCACATAAATTTAACACCATTTATAAATATCCAGCATTAGAACAATCGCTTAAAGATTATTTTGATATTTATTTATTAGCAACTACACAAAATTTTGAAGGTCGTGTATTACAAGAAGTGATTTTCGACACCTTCGACCGACAAAAAACGACAATTGAAAAATACCCAGCGGTGTTTTCTAAACAAATAAGTTTAGACGCTTCTAAATTCAAAGTATGGCAGCAATTAACGGATCAACCTTTTGATAAAGTGCAGAAGCTTGTCCAGCAATTGCTAGGACCAGTATATACAGAACTAGTCGTAGAGCGTGAATTTTTTAAAAATTGGGATTACAAGCTTTGTGATTGGAGATAAAAAAAGAAAAATCCGCGAGCTCTAATAAAGTCGCGGATTTTTTTAAAAAATATGAATTAGTTCGTGAAGCATAAAGAAGTTAAATAACCTAACATTAATAAAAGACCAATACCCATTAAGATTGACATATTTTGTACCTCCTTTTAAAAAACGACACATTATTCATAAATTATTGTACAATGAAATATAGAATTATGAAACCTTTTATTGGCTGGGACGTATTATATTATAAGTAGAATTACCAAATTGTACATAAAAGAGAAGGTGTTAATTAATGAAAAAGTGGGTTCAAAAAAGTATCGTCATCATGGTTGCGTTTTTAACATTTGGATTAATTACGCCAACACATGAAATTTGGGATGCATTCGATCAAAACCCATCAAATCGTGCCTCGATTGGTCCTTCACCTGGGACAAGTACTGCGCTAGCAGCTGAACCAGAAGCGATAGCAGATGAAGCGACCGAAATACAGCAGGAAGCGATTGATTATGGCGCACTCCTTGTTGACGCAGCGAAAGAGCAATCGTATATGAAGTTTGGTACAAAAATCGGTCCTAAAATTAGCAATGAATTTAATTCCGTTATCTTCCCTAAAATGGAAGAGGCAATTGCAATGACTGTTGCAAACGTAGATGATGGGTCATTGGCGAATCTAACAATTACAGAAAAGCCAAGTGGAAACTACGGAGAGAAAATCTTTAACATCGTGAATAACACAACGGGACAAGATTTAATACGCTTCCATGTCCGTACTGAAAAACGTCCACAAGAAGGCTACTACTATAATTTCCACTACCACAGTGCCGACGATGACTTTATGGCGCACAATAATCTTGGTGATATATACTGGGAAAAAAACACACCACCGAAATGGTTGTCATAGCTTACCCGAAACACTCGTATTGCATACGAGTGTTTTTTTGTGCGAAAACGCTGATATATTAATCTTTGTTGAAGATTACGAAAATGAAATTGATAATGTATTGCAAGTAGGTGAGTTAATAAAATATATGTACACTAAAAAGTACCCCAAAATCTTCTTTTTAAATTTGCTAAAATTCCTCAAAAAAATTAAACTGATAATTTCATCAATATTTTTTGTTACCTCTAATTCTTGTTTTATTTATATAAGGAGAAAAAATGCTATTTAAGGGAGGGATAGTCATGGAAAACAAAAAGTGCAATGAACATAATGATGATATTCATTGGATTCCAGAAAGAAATATTGTGAAAGGATTTACTTTCAAAGGCTTTCTAATTTTTATCATTATATTAATTATCGAATCGCTTGTTAATTATTTTTTGAAACAATAATTATTTGAATATGCATTTAAATCTTTTAACTCAAATAGATATTGTTTAAACCGGCTGTAACACTTATATTTAATGCTCTTGCATTAAACTCGAAATTTGATTAGATCCCTTATACAAAATGGAAACCATCTATAAAATTTACAAAAAATGTGATACACTAGTTTTGTTTGACAAAAGTAAAAAGGGGGGAAGTTACATCTATTAGGTGTGTTACGTATGAACAAATTGAAACAAAGTATTGCGAAATTAAATAAAATTGATATGTTTTCACCGTATTTCTTTTTGCCATTTATTTTACTGTTATATTTTTTTATTAGCTTATTTGATTGGCATAAATTTGAACAATTCGGTATTCATGTATCTATATGGCCGGCAGTTATTTTAGCTGTTATTTGTTATTACATAGGTGTATTTATAATCGATAAACTAGAGTGGACAATTCCATCATTCGGACTGTCGTTTTTAGGGAAGTATGTCATTCATTTTATTGTAGCCTTAACTGTGCTTGGGTTAGGCTCATATTTCTTAATGATTTATAATGGCAACTTGGGAATTACAGATGAAGCCAACCGACGTAATTTAGATCCAAAGTTAAACTTCTTTAGCCAATTATTATGGTTTGGGGTTTTATTACTGTTATGTTATAAAATGATAACGGAAAAGACGATGACATGGAAGAAAGCGATCGTCTACGGTTTGATTTTTGCTGTTGTCATGTTTCTATTTTTATTAATGGCCTATCGTACGCCGCTCATCATTATGTTATTTACAGGAATTATTGTGTTCCACTATGTTGTCATGAGAGTGAAGTTATCATGGTTTTTAGCGGCCATATTCGTTATCGGTGTAAGTTTCTCATTGTTTGGCTTTATACGTGTACTGACAGAAGATACGTCAATAGCATTCAATGATCGTTCAAAGCCAGATGTAGAGTTAACTGCAGAGCAAGAAGAAAAATTATTAACGGCCGAACAAAAAGTAAACTTAGTTCCGAAATGGGTACGTGCATTAAATGCTGAAGCAGTCACAAGTCATATCGTTTTAAGTACGATCATTGAATATACAAAAGAAGAAGGCTACCTAAAAGGTGAAATCCATAAGGGAATTTTCAGTACAATATTACCCGGGGAACAAATTTCACCTCGCATGAAGGTGACAGAGGTCGTTAATTCAATTACGCTCGAACGAGGTATATGGACCACACGTAAAGATCGAACAACAACGCCAACATTTATAGGCCAATTGTTTTTAGATGGGGGCTACTTGTTAGTTGCCATTGGCTTCCTATTATATGGAGTATTAATCTCTCTCATTTATAATAAAGTAAAGCAAAACGGCATTCGCAGTTTCCATACGGTTGCCTATGCCTTTACGATTACCGTGTTTACCGTCTCGATGCATACTGGATTACTCGATTTAATCTTTGTGCTTATGCTAGGCTTCGTTATTATTGCTTCATCCATCATTACGCTTGATAAGCGCAAGCTTTACTATTAAAAAAATGTAACTATCCTTTAAAGTTAATTATCTTTAAAGGATGGTTTTTTTAGGATTAGCAGCGGAACTTACAAAAATAAAGCCTTCCCCAATTGGAGAAGGCTTCTTATTATTCAGTAACGCGCTCGAAAAACGCAATGGTTTTAGCCATATCTGATACATGTTGATTACATGTCTGACTGTCTGCACAAATGTAATTGCTGTGGTTTGTATAGGTGCCAACGACATTTCCTTTGATGGAAGTGGTAAATAGGCCTACATCCGCGTGGCGATTACAAATGGCACAGATGCCGCGAACTGTATTATTAGAGAAAATGCCTTTAATGGCTTTCAGTTTGTCATCTTGCTCGATAATGACATATTTACGATGCGTCCCATGATCATCCCATGCCAAATAGCATATTTGTTGAAAATCCAATTGTTCAAGTTTCGGCATTTTTAACTTTTTTTCTTTTTTAAACAAGCTTTTAATGGTACTCGCTGTAAGTGGTTTGAAGGGGATCACATACGACTTTAAATGTTGTAAGTAGGCTTCACCTGCTCCACGTTCCGAGACAGATAAAATAGGCTCTATTAGTTGAGCTTGTGCAGCTGTCATAACAACGTTTTCAGTAATTTCAGTTTGTGCAAGTCCGCGCACAGTAAGAATGACGTTTTTATCTATTGATGTTGCGAGTGTTTGTAAAATTTTATTCATTTGCTGTTCCAGTAAATGATAGTTAGCAACCGTTAAGAACGGCTGAATTGCTTGTTTTTCCATGTGAATTCACTCCTGTATATTAGGCTTGTAAATTGGTGGCCTAAAGAGATCATCCATTTGAAGGTTTTGCCTAGACCTCTTCGACCTGATAATTGACGGGTCTAGAGCAGGCATTACAAAAGAATGCGACCATTTCGATTCCTCCTTGTAAAGAAAGCTATTTCTATCTTAACATTTTAAGGAAACGAAATAAAGAGAGAGGAGCGGAGATGACATATTAATATTTCAATAAAGTAAAAATAAATGATACAAGGGGGCTGACGATGATTATTTCAGATAAACTGTACGGTCAATTTGTAACCCTCAATTTCGTAATGAATTCTAGATTTAGTAGTGTAATAATACTGCACATAGTACATGCTTACAAGAACATATGGATGTATAAAGGAAAAAGCAAAGAAATAAAGGGCGCAAATGGCCAAGAAGAGCGGAAGTTTGCATTACGATAAAAGGACGTGTTCTATCATATTAAATTTTCGTTATGCAAGATTGCCAAAATAAAAATGGTTATATAGATGTTAACAACATTCGCTATTGTTCCAATTCCTCTAAAGTAACAACGATAGATACTAGATTCAAATAAAAAAACCTTTTAATATATCGTCTTGTACGATATAATCGGTATCGACGATATATTAAAGGAGATTAACTGATGATGCAAGAACTAAATCATTATTTTACAAATATTTTCTATCATCTTCATACAACACATGAAGATGTCATATCCCACCAAAGTGTCCGTATTTTACAGATGATTGAAAAAGAAGATGAAGTGACTGTGCGCGATATTGCGGCGTTACTGAATATTTCACAAAATACAGCTTCAGAGCATATAAAAAAACTTGAGCGTCAAGGCTGGATTCAAAAGATTCGGGCAACGGATGATCAACGCAAAGTTCAGCTCTTTTTGACAAATGAAGGACAACTTGTTTTAAAGAAAAATACGGAACTAGACGAAGCTAAGCTAAAACAAGCACTCTTACAATTATCCGAAAAAGAACAACAAGATGTGTTGCAAGCATTTCGATTATTAAGTGAGGTGTCGAAATAATGTACACACTCGTAAAAATTATTAGCTCCGCAGCAATTATCGCCCTTGTAACAGAAGTAGCAAGAAGGTTTCCTACATATGGTGGGGTTATTGCGGCACTGCCGCTTGTTAGTATTTTAAGTATTATTTGGTTAACCGTTCAAAGTGAACCAAATGAGCATATTCAGCGCTTTATGATAGGAGTTATCGTTGGACTTCCTGCAACGATGGTTATGTTATTTGTTATGTATGTGGCAATGAAATCATCCATCCATATTGTTTTTGCGATAGGGCTAGGTGTCGTATCATGGGCAATATGTTTAGGTATTCAGAAAGCGATTGCAGGAGTATTTCATATTTCAATGTAAAGTAGGTGTAGTAGAATGCCATTAATTCATATTTCACAAGTGCCTCAAAACGATGTCATTGATTTTTTTCAAGCGCATTGGGGTACTACAGAAATGGTCATTTCCAGCGGGATATATGATTGTAGCCAATTACAAGGTTTTGCTTATTTAAACGCAAGTCAAACTATTATTGGTCTAATAACTTTTATAATACGAGGGAACGAATGTGAACTGATTTCCCTCGACAGCACTGAAGAGGGCAAAGGTATCGGTACATTACTAGTACAAGCTGTGGAGGAACACGCATGGCAACATGATTGTACGGTAGTGTCACTAATTACAACGAATGATAATTTGCATGCGCTAAAATTTTATCAAAAACGTGGCTATATCCTCGTAGAAATTTTACAAAATGCGGTTGAACGTGCAAGAGCATTGAAGCCTGAGATACCGTTAATCGGTTATCAAGGTATTCCAATTCGTGATGAAATAAAGCTACAAAAAACATCTACCTCGATATGAGATAGATGTTTTTTTCAGTAATAGCTTGAACTACTTAAGCGAGGGGGAAAAAGAACAGTCGCCCCAATATAGGGATACATTAGTGCTTCATTTGTTGAATAATCCAACGTTTGAAAGACTGAATAATTGTTTTCTTAGAATACTAAATGCTAGATAGTAGAAGGCTACTAGAAGAGAGAAATTTGTTCCGCTGCTTCCTATTAGTCGTTATACTTATGGTAAAGCGTGAAAGTGAGGAATCCAATGAAAAAAATAATATTTATCCTGTTTTTTAGTGTGCTTGTAGTGGGAGCGGCTTTCGTTATTTATTTAAAAAGTAATCCACCACTTGTAGTCAATGGTTATATAGGTGCTAATGGTAATCCATCTATTCTGATTGAAATTGAGAATAAAGGATTAAGAGAGTTACAATTACAATCGATTCTTGTCGATGATAAATTGCCCGGGAGTGCAAAGCTGATTATCAGTAAATCAGAACCGTTTGAGGTGGGGACAAAAATTGACAACAACCCAAACATGTCATTTCATAAAATAACGCAAGTGCAGGTTTTCCCAAGTCAATACATAGACCGACAAGCAATTGGTAAACAACCACAATATTATGCATTACAAGTTGATGCTACGACAATACGCAAAGTGACGATACAATATACATATTTAAAAATTCCATTTACATTTACCGCTAAACTAGAAGCAAATAACTAACTCGATTTTTGTCTTAATAATTAAGCCATTGTCATTTCATAAGATTGTTTGAAGAAAAAAACCTATTATTCCTAAAACATGGTAATCTAATAGTAATAGTTATTGCAATGATAGGAGGAGTCTAATGGGATTAGTATTCGTTGGTATCGTAATCACTATTAGTATATTAGTAACCGTAATTGTTGTTGTGAAGAGACAGGCTAAAGGTGATATAATGCTCCAAGTTGAAGCGATATGTGAAGGGAAAAATGAATTGGACCAGGCCATTATGAAAATATACTTTACCTTTTCAATCGGAAAACTTGCTGGTCGTAGTAAAGAAATTATCGGCAGTATTGATTGGTCGGAAGGTTGGATGCCAGTTAGCTACAATTTCAAAGAGCATGGGTGCTTTAGAAATGAGCGAATACCTACTTTAACTGAAGACAAATATACTACTTTTGAAATTGATGCAACGCATGCATTAGATGACAAAGGGAGTGGGGAGGGCTATGTTGTACTTGTCCTAGAAAACCCAACGCACACCATGCTGTCTCGAGCAGGTGTGATGCTCGTTGTAACTGCCAACATGGTATCCTATCAACTGTCAGAATCTATTAGTTGGCATAATGAAGTCATTGTCAATCACTATTAAATCGATAAAGCTATGGGGAAAAGTGTTCAATTGATAACAGTCAAGTGAACACTTTTTTCATTGATTGCTTGATTAGGAAAATAATAAAGATGTAAAAATAATTCCATATAGTTCTATTAAAGCAACCATTTCGAGGTATAGAAAATGAATTTTAATAATTTTTAAACATTGACAAGTAATGGTATGTCCTTTATAGTGAATAACAATTTCATAAATCAATGAAATCAGTGATGATAAGGACGAGAGCTTTGATGAACGATTCACAGAGAGGGAAGGCTAGGCTGAAAACTTCCTAATGCAGTGTCAATTCTTACTACCTTTGAGCCGTGCTTGGAAACTTGCACCGTCATTGCGACGTTACAGCAAAGTCAATGAGCTACTAGTACATCTAGTAGGAATTTGGGTGGAACCACGGGTAAATTACACATACTCGTCCCTATTTTGGGGCGGCTATGTGTTTTTTTTATTTTCTAGAAAAGGAGAAATGATCATGTCAAATCAAGTAATTAGTATTCAATTTCCAGATGGAAAGCAACAAGTATTTACACAAGGTGTTACACTAACCGACATTGCGCAAGCAATTAGCCCAGCACTGCGCAAAAAAGCAATCGCAGGAAGTGTTAACGGAACCATCATTGATTTGACGCACCCGATATTGGCAGATGCCCAAATCAAACTTTTTGATGCTAGCTCACAGGAAGGAATCGAAGTGATTCGTCATTCAACTGCGCATTTGTTAGCACAAGCGATGAAACGATTATATCCTGAGGCAAAGTTTGGCGTAGGGCCGGTCATTGAAAATGGATTTTATTATGATATCGATTTAGCACAATCTCTAGTACCTAGCGATTTACAAAAGATAGAAAAAATGATGCATCGAATTGTGCAAGAAAATAGTCCAATACAACGCAAAGAAGTTACGCGTGAAGAAGCGATAAGTATGTTTCAACATGATTATTTGAAGTTGGAACTACTTGCGGATATTCCGGAAAATGAAGTAATTACGCTCTATGAGCAAGGTGATTTTTATGATTTATGTCGAGGACCACATGTTCCGGCAACAGGGAAATTGCAGCACTTCCAATTAATGCATGTCTCAGGGGCATATTGGCGGGGTGATAGTCAAAATCAAATGCTGCAACGGATTTATGGCGTTGCATTTGCTACAAAAGAAGAATTACAAGAGCACTTACGGTTTTTAGAAGAAGCAGAAAAACGGAATCATCGTAAACTAGGGAAAGAACTTGAATTGTTTATGTTTTCAGAAGAAGCACCAGGCATGCCATTCTATTTAGCGAATGGTCAAATAGTGCGCAATGAATTAGAAACTTTTCTACGTAATTTACAAACAAAATATGATTATCAGGAAGTTCGTACGCCGTTTATGATGAACCAGCGTCTTTGGGAACAATCGGGACATTGGGATCACTATAAGGATAATATGTATTTTACACAAGTAGATAAGCAAAGCTTTGCACTAAAACCGATGAATTGTCCGGGTCATATGTTAATTTTTAAAAATAACCGACATTCCTATCGAGATTTACCGATTCGAATGGCGGAGTTTGGGCAAGTCCATCGCCATGAATTTAGCGGTGCTCTGAACGGACTTTTACGTGTACGAACTTTTTGCCAAGACGATGCCCATATTTTTGTTACGCCTGAGCAAATAGAGGATGAAATCAATTTAGCACTAAAAATTATTGATCATATGTATCACGTATTTGGATTCCAATATGAAATCGAACTATCGACAAGACCAGCCGATTTTATGGGGGATAGTCAGCTTTGGCATAAAGCGGAAACAGCATTGGAAAATGTCCTTGTCAATGCGGGCTATGATTATAAAATTAACGAAGGTGACGGTGCATTTTACGGGCCGAAAATTGATATTCACATAAAAGATGCCATTCAACGTAGTCACCAATGTGCAACAATCCAACTTGATTTTCAACTGCCTGAAAAATTTGATTTAACATATTTGAATGAGCGCAATGAAAAAGTTAGGCCAGTCGTTATTCATCGGGCTGTTTTTGGTTCCATTGACCGCTTTTTGGGCATTTTAATTGAACATTTCGGTGGCGCATTCCCGACGTGGTTAGCACCACAACAAGTAATGGTCATAGGGGTTGCAAGTAGCCATCAACTGTATGTTCAGCAAGTTGTGCAAGCGCTTGAACATGAACAAATACGTGTGCGTGTAGATAATCGCCAAGAGAAGTTAGGGAAAAAAATAAGAGAGGCACAAATCAAAAAAATACCTTATATTTTAGTATTGGGTGATCAAGAACGAGACAATCAAAGTGTCACAGTGCGCAAATATGGCCAACAAGCGTTGAATGAAAAACCACTGCAGCAATTTGTTGAGGAATTAAAACAAGAAATTTTGCAAAAAGCATTACCTATTATTTAATAGAGAAAAGCCTGATTAGATATTTTCAATCAGGCTTTTTGTAAAAGGAATAGATAAATTATGTGAACATAGCCAAAATGCGAAAGTCATTAGTTTCTTCATTTATTGTACCAATTCTTTAAATTCTCTTTATAAATGTGTGTTAGATGCTTCTAGAAATGTTTTTTCAAGCATACTATATACTCTAGAAAGAAATATTCTTATCAATTATCGTATTGGTGTGTAAATACTATCAGCTATAAGTATATTTTTCGTTTCTGCATCAATGACGATAAATTTATGAAATTCCTCTTGTTCATTTTGTTGAAATGAAGCTAAAAAATAAACTTGTCTGTTCGGATGAATCATCGTGTGATTAGAGAGATCCATTATTTCATGCGTAAAATTCGTTTCCAAATTAAAATTTTTTTGGGTTTCAGTCACATCTTTAAATAGAATTTTTTTATGCATAGTAAACGTAGCATTAGGATAGTTTTCATAAACTGATTTATCTAATTGCATGTAAAATTCGTCTTCAATAAGAAATGATTGAAAGTGATTATCCGGGTATTGTAACGTAGTGTTTGCTGTAGTGATTGGTTCACAAATAGTAGTAGTCGACTTTTCTGGTAAAGTCTCTGTGTGTGAAAATAAATTAGATATAACGACCAATGTTAAAAACAGTACTTGCATTATTTGGCCTCCTATAAATTAGCGTTATAGGTAGATTTCCCAATTTTTTGTTATGTATACGTTTCGTTACAGTAACATGGCAAATACAGAGCAAAATAGCAAAGCTGTTTTTAACAAACGATCAAACTGTAAGAAAAACCAGCCAAGTCGTCATATTTTTTGACTGGTTTTATCAAAAATGGGCTGACATGATAAAATTTATTTATAAATACTCCTCCTCATTAAGATGCTTGTTTAAAATAGCGGTTCAGTAAAACGTCAAGTTCTTGGCTATAATCTACAACGGCAGGGTGAGTAAACCCTAAATCTTTTGCCTTTTTATACATAATTCTCCTTTTGATCTCAATTTCAAATTTCAAGAATTGTTTAAGCAATATATTTACCAACTTCATTCTCCTCCTAATTTTTTTCGCATATTCTTGATTTAAAACGCTAATGACTTCGATTCAGCTTTTTCATTGTATATCAGTTAAAACAAAAAAATTGTCACATTGTGTATGGATATTGAAATTCGTAATTTAGTCACAAGTTAGTCTATATAACTATAATAAGAATATAAACTTTCATGGAATTATTTGACCTGTATGTAAGTGAAAAAGCGATGTATTTGGCGATAATACAAAGTTTTACTTTTAGAAAAGCTAAACAATTGAATTTGTACAATGTATGTCTTTTTTACTATACGCATTTGTCTATATAACTAGAAAATGAATTGCGAGCATTTATTTCATTTCATTTCTTGTCGCAATTTATCAAATTCTATTATTTACTGTTTAAATAATAGAGATAATTCTTTTTTCTAAAATACTTGACATAAATAGACCTTTTTATCATGTAGGTTACTTAATACAATCAATAAGTAACGCACACATTCTATTATGAATGTGTGCGTTTTTTTTAACTACGTGAAAGCCATTCTTCGCGTAATAGGCCAAATACGATGAGATCGTGAAATTTGCCAAAGCGGAAAATTTCATCTCGTAGCGTACCTTCTTTTGTAAAGCCACATTTTTCATAGGAGCGGATAGCGCCTATGTTAAAGCTGAAAACTTGTAATTTAATTTTGTTGATAGCAATGTAATCGAAAATAAACGTAATGAGCGTTTGCATTGCATCCGTTCCTAATCCTTTTCCATGCCATTTTTCACTAATAGAAATCCCCACGGAACAAGTGCTGTTTGTCCAGTTAATAGCATAAACACCACATGATCCAATAAACTGTTGTGTCGTTTTTTCAAAAATACCAAAGAAAAATTCCTGTTTTTTGCCACTTATGCTTTGAAAAAATGAAGTATGGTCTTCAACTGTATGTGGGAATGGAATGTCATCGTTAGCAAGTAACAAGGTACTTTTTTCATTTTCCACTTTCATAAACTCATCTAAATCAGATGATGCCATTTGCTTTAGTAGTATGGATTGTCCATTTAGGAAATCGTTCAAATATTGTTTCATATAAAATTCTCCCTCGCTCAAGGGCTGCAGTTAGTGTTACATCCCTTGAAAATGATTTCTTTTCAATAACGTATCTACTGCCTCTGTCGCAATCATATGCACAACTCCTTAAAATCGAATAGTATAATAATAGCATAGTTTGGAATATTAAGTAATTAAATGAAGATTAATATGATGAAAATTGTGTCAATTTTTAATCACTTACTTCCTAATTATGTTAAAATCTGATGCAACGATAGCATATTGTAGATAAAGGCATCCATGCAATAGGAATTAACGATGTACGAATAGTGATCATTTTTAATCTTTTACAAGGGGGATTCGAAACATGTCAATAATAGAGGTGGCAACTTTAGAGCGAATGGATGAACTATGTATAATTGATCAAGAAGTGATCGGAGATTATTCAAGAAAGGATACGATAATAAACGCTATACAAGACAAGCGATGCCTTATCCAAAGAACGGATAGCACGATTGCCGGTTTTTTAATTTTTACAACGGATTTTTTTGAATGTAGCTTTATATCATTAATAATTGTCAAACCATCTGTCAGAAGAAAAGGGGTGGCCTCTGCATTACTTGGTTACTTTGTCGATCATGCACCAACAAGCAAAATTTTTTCTTCTACGAATAGCTCCAATAAACCGATGCAAAAAGTTTTTGACCTTACCGGGTTCAAAAAAAGTGGCTATATCGAAAACTTAGATGATGGCGATCCAGAAATCATTTATTTTAAAATGAAGAAGGTGTGTTTGTAATCAAAATCTACCGGCGATTTCCTCAATAAGTATTTAAAACATTAGGTTGACATAATTTCGTAACATTAAATATTGTAAAAAATAGCAACTAAATGTAAACCATAACGTTCTTGTAGGGAGAGGTATTTACAACTTCTACTAAAAAAGGATGTTGGAGGTCGTTGCTATTGGGAACTGAAAAAATTATAAGTATAAGTGGCTATTCGTTATTTCTAGCTTTTATTTTACTGTTGATTGCCATTTTACCACTTGGACTAGCAGTAAAATCATCTAGGCCAATGTTTAGAAGGCTAGGACTGATACTTACATGCTCTGGCTTTATTTTACAATTGAGTTACTTCATTTTAAGATGGACCGCAGTAAAACATGCACCAGTTAGTAATATGTATGAGTTTATGACGTTTTTTGGCATCATGCTTACCGCCAGCTTTCTCATTATCTATTCTTTGTATAAGCAAATTGTTGTCGGGTTGTTTGTCATTCCCATTGTGTTGATTATTCTAGGCTATGGAAGCGTATTCACAAATGAAGTGACACCACTTGTACCTTCCTTACAAAGTAATTGGTTAACCATTCATGTCATAACGGTTGCGTTTTCAAGTGCTATACTATCAATCTCATTTGCTACTGGCATTATTTATTTGCTGAGAACATTGGATGTTCATAAAAGATCGATGACTACAGTTGCATTAGAAGTTGTCATGTACTGTTTAATCGTTGTTATCGGGTTTAGTGTTGTTTCGGCGATATTTAATGTAATGACAGAGGACATACACATGCAATATGAAAATGCACAAGGTGTAAATGAAAAGACGGTCTATACAATGATACCACTCATTGTAAATAAAGGGGCAGTCACTGAAAGTGGAGATACAATCGGCATTGTCAAAATAACGAAAACAATTGATGCCAAACAGCTGAATTCAATTGTCTGGTCATTTATCGTCGGGACAATTTTATATAGTGCGCTCCGAATGTTTTATAGACAGCCTATTATCGTCCTTTTAAAACCACTTACAAAGCGTGTACAACCAGCCTTAATGGATGAAATTTCTTATAGAGCAGTTGTGATTGGCTTTCCATTGTTTGCGTTAGGTGGCTTACTATTTGCCATGATATGGGCACAAATTGCATGGGGAAGATATTGGGGATGGGACCCTAAAGAGGTTTGGGCACTGATAACATTTTTATTTTATGCAGCGTTTTTGCATCTTCGTCTTTCAAAAGGATGGGAAGGGGAGAAAACGGCTTGGTTAGCCATTATTGGCTTTGCTATCATTATTTTTAATCAAGTTTTCGTCAATTTAGTTATTGCAGGTCTCCATTCTTACGCCTAAAATTGAAATGAAAAAGAGACATCCATAATGGATGTCTCTTGGAGTTTGAACTGTTAATTCTTGAAAAAGAATTAAAGTTTTACAACGTTTGTAGCTTGAGGGCCACGGTTACCTTCTTCAACGCCGAATTCTACTTTTTGTCCTTCTTCAAGTGTTTTGAAACCTTCAGATTGGATTGCAGAGAAGTGTACGAATACATCGTTTCCACCTTCTACTTCGATGAAGCCAAAACCTTTTTCTGCGTTAAACCATTTTACTGTACCTTGAGTCATTTAAAAAACCTCCAAAAATAAATTCAACAATCATATTCCTTCATGCTGTATAAAATAAACACATAATCATAATACGTTTGAATACGTGGACTCATTGTTTACGATGAAGTAATTTAATTATTACTTTCATTATATAACAGATTCATACATTTATCCAGCAAATGCCGTTTTTTAGTAAGAAAAAATTACATAAAAGGTATCAAAAGTAGAATTATTAAAAATAGCACTGCAAAATAAAGGTATAAAGTATCTCTGTTATACTGAGAAAGTACTATAAAATGACTAATTATTTTGTCATGAAGTCTTATCTTTAACACGATTTAGTCAATCCATGCTTTTTCTTTTGCGACGATTACAGCTTCAGCACGAGATTCAACATGAAGTCTGACAAAGAGTTTGGATAAATAATTTTCGACTGTACGTTGGGTTACACCTATTGCAGAGGCGATAGCTTTATTTGTACATCCTTGTGCAACTAGCTGCAAAATTTCTTGTTCTTTTTGACTTAGTAACACTTCCTGCTTTGCATTCGTTCGGTTTGAGTGCTGTTGGACAAAATCTAAAAAATCAGCCGATAATAAAATTTCTCCGCGCAAAGTAGCTTGGATTGTTTGAATTACCTGTTCTTTCGTAGCTAACTTCGATAACAATCCATCTACCTTTTTTTCTACAAGTAGTTCGTAATAATCGGATAACTCATAGCCAGTGTATAGAATAATGAGCGCCTCAGGCTGTGTTTTCTTAATCATTTCAGCCAGTTGAATACCGTTCAATGGTTTCATATTAATATCAATCAAATAGAGCTGAAACTTTTTTGTCTCCATTTTAGACAAAACATTGGCACTTTCCTGTTCTGTTTCAATATAAACATTTTCTAGGTCTTGTAATAATGTTTTTGTTCCGTCTAAAACGACAGGATGATCATCTACAATCAATATATTAATCATTTGCATAGTTCCTCACATTCCTCTTGAATTTCAATATAAATATGCATACCTTCATTTGGTTTGGAGGTAATCGTTATGTCTCCGTTAAATGCACGAACACGTTCTCGAATGCCATTAATGCCCATGGAAGCAGATGATTGCATCAAATCATCTATATGGCAGCCGATGCCATTGTCATCATATTGGAGAACAAAACCATTGTTAACCGCAAGGAGCTTGAGTGTAACTTTAGAAGCATCTGCGTGTTTAATTGCATTATTGAGTAGTTCTTGAACTAGTCGATAGACGACTAAATGTAATGTCGCATCTTGAAACTGGAAGCGGTCAATTTGTGTGTATAATAAAAAATCGGCTCGAATTTTTACTTTTTGCACAAATTTTTTTAAAGCCATATCTAATCCAAAAGTATCGAGTAGTGGAGGGCTTAGATTTTCACAATATTCCCGCAAATCTTTCGTGGCATTTAAAAGTTGTTCCCGAATGTCTAATATTTTGTGTTCTTCAATTTTAGGGGAGCTCGCAATCACATCTAATTCCCTTGCCAAATGGAGTTGCTCCTGTAAAATTGTGTCATGTAATTCTTGTGCTAAAATACTTTTTTCCTTCTCTACAATATTCCATAACAATTTATCTAGCCAAGGAAGTTGAGCGTTATTGGTATCTTTCATATGTTGTATATCTCGTATTAAGTCTTCAATCAGCTTTAAATTATCGATAAACATCGAAACATATAATGCTAGCAACTCCAACCAAAGCAATTCTTCCTTTTGTAAGGTGTGCCTAATCTTAATTAGTACCTTTTCATCCACTGTATCATGGATAAGTAGTTGTGTCATTTCGTTCTCAATTCGAATCTCCCCACGTGATAATGGAATGTTCTCATCAGTCGTTTCTAGTGTAAATGCTGTAGTACCAAGTTTTTCAGTAATTTCATATTGAAGACTGGCAAGCAAATCCTGTTGGTTTTTTGCTTTGCTAATGCGATTTACTGATGCATATAAATTATGTACATAATCACCAGAAGACGAAAAAATGATTTTTCGATGGTTAAAATCAAGTTGCTCTTTTATATAAAAGCTAGCGATAAAGCCAATGAAAACGACGATAAAGATAACAAGAAGCATAGCAACAGAAAGCTGTTCAAGCATTAACATTGCTAACAAAATCGTAATAATAAATGAACTGAAGAATGCGATAGATGAATAATAACGAAAACGAGATAATTGGTACTCTATATCAAACAAACGTTCATTGACCTGGATGAAAATAAAGGAAAAGGGAATAAACAAAATAAATAAAACACTAATTTCAGGCCGAATGAATGCTCGGCTACTTAAAATTTCAGGAACAACATATAACAGTAAAAACGGTAAAAAAGGAATGATGCAAGATATGGCGATTAATCTTATTTTTGCTAACCTTGTTCGTAAATAGCTGCTCAGTAAAATATACATCGCATATAAAACGAGGAGCGCAAATAGGCAGAGCGTAACCATAGGGGTAATGGCCCTAAATTGTGGGACAACCCTTTCCGTGCCATAACACAGTGGTATGACAATAAGCGGTATAAAATAGAGCCACTTCGTATCGAGGTACGTCCATTTAATATGTAATAAACGGTAATATTGCTGTAAAAAGTGGATGATTAAGACTAAGCATAAAACGATACAAACACCATTGACAATCATCCCAACTAAATTGCCTCTACTAGAGGCCCCTATGCTTGTGTAGGCTAATGAGCATGTTAATAGAAATAACATTAATAATTGTGTAATGAAATTATCTTTATTACGCTTCCATAAATAAATTGCTACGCAGAAGCAAAGTACGAAATAAAACAGGGGAAATACAATATGTAAATAAAATTCTTCAGGAAGATCTCGATGCTTCACTTTAATTTTATGTACAGTACCATCCGGCTTTAAAATCGACAGCTCGTTTGCGCTGGATATATAAACATTTTTTTGAGAAGATTTAAAACCTGTGGCTGCTTTTTGATTAATAGTCAGAATAATATCGCCTTGTTCAATGTGATGCTGTTGTGCCCATTGTGAATAATAAGAGCGGATGATAGTCGGGTGACCATTTGATGTATCAACTAGAATGCTAATAAAAGGGCTGCTAACAGCAATTATAAGGACATAAATACCAAGGATAAGATAAGTTATAAAAAAACTGTAAGTCAATAAGCGCGTATTATCTTTTCTTTTAACGTTGATCATTATTTTATAAGTGCCTCGTTTCATCAATAAGTATCTCCTATATTATCCATAATTTATAATTTTTTTGGAATACCGAATTATTGTCTTTCGGAAAACCACTATCGTTTTTTCGGAATAACGAAATAGTGTTTTCGGTTAAAGCTGTGATAATGTGAATCTAGCCTATGAGACTGAAAGGGGAACGCTGTGTGAAAAGAAGTGTGTTGTCTCTCATCCTGTTTTTCCTAGTCGCCTTCATGGCGTATCCAATAACAGCTATCGCTACACCGATTAAAAAAGACGCAGTAGAAGTGGATATTTGTATTATTGGCAGTGATAATCATTTTGTCTATAAGATTCCGAAGCAGTTACATAATGATATGCCTTATAATGAAATGAAAAATGATATAGAGGCTTTTTTAGCTAGTCATTGGCAAGTGGAAAGCGCTCATTTTGAAACGAATCAATCAAATGTTGCTTATACATTTTTTATCAAGGATTTATTTCAAAAGAAGCAGGATGGCCAATTGAAATTATCTATACCATATCGTACGTTACTAGGCATGTTTCATGACGATGAGTCGATCCAATTGCGCATTATGGCAAGTAAATTAACAGATTGGCAAGTAAATAGGAAAGAATGGGCAACACTCGGTTTTGTCCAGCCGCTGACATACTTTAGTGAAAGTGAATACGTTTATAATGGAGCGGTTAACGAACTATTACGGCAACGAGTCGCCCATTTTGATGGGGCAATTGCTAAACGTCAAATGGTCTTAACTACAGTGATCTATTTCTGTTTTATTGCAGTGCAAATAGTTGCATGTTGGATTTTGTCGAGACGCTTAAAAAGGAGAATTATTCAACACCCAGAAGAAATGCATCAATTTAGAAAACTAAACTATATGTATCAAATTATCCCCTTATTGATAGTTGTCGGACAAATTATTTATTTAGTGATGTCCGGATTATTGACAGCATTTGGTCTGTTTTTTAGTGCTGGCATTGATTTATTGTTTATGATTGGACCGATACTGCTAACAATCTTGTTGTTACCTATATTTTTTGTCACAGCAGAAAAAGAAATTGCAAAAGAATTACACGACAATCCTTTAAGTGCAGATTTGTAAAAACAGTGCGCGTTAAAGTTTCGACGATGAATGACAATTAAACTTTGTTTTTGCATTTGGACGGTCATTTGTCGGCATTAGATGGTATAATGGTCAACAGCATATTGAAGGAGCTGGTGACAAATTGACGCATCCAGAAACTGCGTATTTAAATTTACTACAACATATATTAGAAAATGGTGTGAAAAAGGAAGACCGTACTGGTACAGGCACATATAGTGTGTTTGGCTATCAAATGCGCTTTGATTTAAGTAAGGGCTTTCCACTTTTAACGACAAAACGTGTGCCATTTAAACTTGTAGCAAGCGAGCTTCTTTGGTTTATTAAAGGAGATACAAATATTCGCTACTTATTGCAACATAATAATCATATTTGGGATGAATGGGCCTTTAAAAAATGGGTAGAATCTGATGAATACCATGGTCCAGACATGACTGATTTTGGTCGTCGATGCTTAGTAGATGAAGCATTCAATGCAGTTTACCAAGCGGAGTTAACGGCATTTTGTGACAGAATTTTACAGGATGATGAATTTGCAAGCAAATATGGGGAACTTGGTAATGTATATGGCAAGCAATGGCGTAATTGGACAACGTCAAATGGTGAAAGTCTAGACCAACTACAAGATGTCATTAACCAGATTAAGCATAATCCAGATTCACGCCGCATTATTGTCAATGCTTGGAACCCGGAAGATGTTATTGATGCAGGTGCGAAGGGGAGTAAAGCTGCCTTGCCACCTTGTCATGTAATGTTCCAATTTTATGTAGCAGAAGGGAAGTTAAGCTGCCAATTAATGCAAAGAAGCCTTGATACATTGCTCGGCTGTCCGTTCAATATTGCATCTTATGCATTACTGACACATTTAATTGCCCATGAATGTGGGCTCGAAGTTGGCGAATTTATACACAGTATTGGCGATGCACATATTTACGCAAATCATATAGAGCAAGTAAAAGAACAGCTCTCTCGTGAGCCAAGGGAACTACCAACCTTGCATATAAACTCAAATAAAACGTCCATATTCGATATAGAACTTGAGGATCTTTCAATCGAGGGCTATAACCCACATCCAGCAATTAAAGCACCCATTGCGGTATAAAAAGAGAGCAGTAACCATTGTGGTTGCTGCTCTTTTATCTATCTTTTGTAAGAAATAGGTAATAAGTCGGATGGTATCTAGATGAATCCTCTATTATAGTATTTATGGTATAAATAGGAATATCCAGGGGTGGCTATGTTGCTAGTAAAAGTAGAGCTTCAAACAAATAGACAAGGGAATGCCTTGAACCAAAAACAACACCATATACATAACGAATGCTCAATCATTCCTAAAGCATTAACAGAACAACAATTAGAGGAAATGAGGCAAATTATAGAGGAAATCCGCCTGAATGGTTATAACCCTAAAAATGTAAGCGTTCTCGATAGATGAATAAAACGTTATTACCTTATCTCTTGTCCGGTTTTATCATAAAAAGTAAAAATTGCAGGAAACGTATCTTCTGCATTAGGTGGTAATTTAAATGTTTTCATAAATGGTGCGGATGTATCAACTTCGATTTCTTTTTCAAAATGCATCCAGTTTGTTGTCAATTTTATTTTGGCAACATTGCTGTCTAATTCGTGTACATATAGTGTGCCATAGTTGCCTTTATTTGTTTTATACTGTCGATAGGTTTCTGGGGGGTCCGTTGCTAAATAAATAAATTTAAGTTTGCCATTCCACCCTTTATTAAAACGTGCATGACCATACTGATCATCATTTATTTTCAATTGTACTAACCACATATTTGTTTCTTCTATACGTTCAAAATGCATTATTTGAATACTGCTGTCGATAAATTCCTCTAAAAAATCTTTCACTGTCATTTCGGATGATTTTAGATGATAGTCGTTATAATAAGCATGTCCATAAATGAAAAGTCCAAATAAAAGTAATGGTGAAAATGAGCCTATTACAATTAATAATAATTTGATTTTCATGCTAAATATCCTCCTTAATAAATGTATCTATTAATAACTTTCTTTATTATCGTAAATTATATCATTTTATTGCTTTTAACCATCCATTAAATAGCTCATTGGAAGATAGCTCTCAACTTGAAAGCAATAAATAAACGCTATAAATGCAAGCACCTTCTAAGCTATAATAGCTAAGGAGGTGTTTTTAGATGAACGTATTTTTTATTGAAACAATTTCGGGGACTGAACTTTTACATATGGTGTCACATGATGTCGCTGGGATTCTTGCAGCTGCACAAGGGGAGAGCGTAACGTTTCCTGTTGGTCATTTTAAATATGAATTTCATAACTTAGATTTTTATGAAGAGAATGGCCAAATTCAACAAGAGCTTGTGATTTATGTATCGAAAATCTAAAATTATTTGGGTATCCTCGAATGAAAAACATTCGATGTATTTTTTATTTTCATGATGAGCAGGCTAAGATAAGAGCAAAAAACTTGTGATTATCTCAACCTGTAACTATAATAGTTACAACAGGTGGTGATTCATATGGTGAACAGTCGATTTTCGGTCGCAATCCATATACTTTCGCTCATTGCAACAACATCTGATAAAACGATGCTGACTTCTGACTTTATTGCTGGTAGCGTGAATACAAATCCGGTAGTCGTCCGGCGTATGATTGGTGTATTAAAAAAAGCCGGTTTATTAACATCCCAATCCGGCGTTGCTGGTTATCGTCTTGTAATTGAACCGAAAGATTTGTCGTTATTGGCTATCTATCAAGCGATTGATGGACCTGAGCAAGTTTTTGCTATCCATGATGAGCCAAATCCGGCATGTACGGTAGGTCGAAAAATTCAGCATACGTTAGAAACCGTTTATCTAGATGTTTGGCATGCAATGGAAAAACAGTTACAAGCACAAACTTTGCAAGATGTGCTAGATCAACTTCGTTAATGGTAACGAGGTCGGTCTAACTGTGTTTAACCTGTAACTAAAATAGTTACAATACATTCAAGGAGGAATTCAAAATGAAGCTTGGCGTTATTGGAGCAACAGGGAAAGCAGGACAAAAAATAATAGAGGAAGCAGTACAACGTGGTCATGACGTGACTGCGATTGTTCGTTCAGCTTCAAAAGTAAAAGAAAGTATCAATATAATTGAAAAAGATGTAATGGATTTAACACAGGCAGATATAAAAGATTTTGATGTCGTTGTTAATGCATTTGGTGCACCGTTCGGACAAGAGCAATTACATGTATCCGTTGGTCGCCATTTAATTGATATTTTTAAAGGCATTGCCACAAAGCTATTTGTTGTCGGTGGTGCAGGGAGCTTATTTGTAGATCCAGAGAAATCAGTTCGTGTAATGGATACACCAGATTTTCCAGAAATGTTTTTTGCAACGGCCAAAAATCAAGGTGAAAACTTACAAGACCTTGAAGCTTCAAGTATAACATGGACATTCTTAAGTCCTTCAGCTATGTTTGATCCAGAAGGGCCACGAACTGGAAGCTATACAACAGGTATTGATCATTTATTAGTCAATGAGGCGGGAGAAAGTTATGTCAGCTACAGCGATTTTGCCATTGCCGTATTAGATGAAATTGAAAATCCTCAACATATCAATAAACGTTTCACTGTATCTTCAATGAAATAAACCTGGAACCGAGCGTGCGAAATGCGCTCGGTTTTTGTGCTTTATTACATAACAATTATAGAATTTTGGTTATATTAAATCGTTATTTCTCTAACCATTTATGCACTAATACTTCCATGCTCCGACATGCCGATTTCAACCGATAATCATTGATATGTAAACAGTAATTCTAAAGTTTAAATTAAGGTACTGTTTAATTCATTAAATTTGTCACAACATACAATAGGAGTGAATATCTTTTCGTGTTTATTTACTGATAAAAAATGATGTTTAGGTTGATAAGTTGTTAATGAGCGCGGTTTTACACAAATATTCGTCATTTCTAGATAAAATATATAGTTAAAATTAAAGAAATTTTCGATTTATGAAGAACTGACTGTTTACAAGACGGCATTTATTAGCTACTATCAGTGTGAGTATTACTTCAAAGGAGACGACAATAATGTCCACACAACGTACAGAAAAAGATTTTTTAGGTGAACGAATATTACCAGGAGATGCTTATTACGGGATTCAAACGCTTCGCGCAACAGAAAACTTCCCGATTACAGGCTACACAATTCATCCAGCACTAATTAAGGCGATGGGGATTGTCAAAAAAGCTGCTGCATTAGGTAATATGGAAGTACACCTATTATCAACAGAAATTGGAGGGGCAATTGTCGCGGCTGCTCAAGAAGTCATCGATGGTAAATGGGATGCAGAGTTTATTGTAGACCCGATCCAAGGCGGTGCAGGCACTTCAATCAATATGAATGCAAATGAAGTGATTGCGAACCGAGCTCTAGAAATTTTGGGTAAAGCAAAAGGGGACTATCAAACGATTAGCCCGAACAGTCATGTGAATATGTCACAATCAACGAATGATGCCTTCCCAACAGCTATTCATATCGCTGTTTTAAATTTAATAGATGAACTTCTCGTTACAATGGAACATATGCAAGCTGTATTCCATCAAAAGGCAGAGCAATTTGCACATGTTATTAAAATGGGACGTACGCATTTACAAGATGCGGTGCCAATCCGTTTAGGACAAGAGTTTGAAGCATATTGCCGTGTTATTAACCGTGACATTGTGCGTATTCGTCAAACACGTCCAAACCTATATGATGTAAATATGGGGGCAACTGCTGTTGGTACTGGGTTAAATGCATTCCCAGATTACATTAAATCAGTGGATGAACACCTTGCTGAAATTTCTGGTTTACCATTAAAAGGTGCGACACATTTAGTAGACGCTACACAAAATACGGATGCGTATACGGAAGTGTCAGGAGCACTAAAAATCTGTATGATTAATATGTCTAAAATTGCGAATGACTTACGTTTAATGGCTTCTGGTCCACGTGCAGGTCTTGGTGAAATCGTTTTACCAGCCCGTCAACCTGGTTCATCGATTATGCCTGGTAAAGTCAATCCAGTTATGCCTGAAGTGCTAAATCAAGTGGCATTCCAAGTAATCGGAAATGACCATACCATTTCTTTAGCATCTGAAGCGGGTCAATTAGAACTAAACGTAATGGAACCAGTACTAGTCTTCAACTTAATTCAGTCTATTAGCATTATGAATAATGTGTTCAAAGCATTTACAGAAAATTGCTTAAAAGATATTGAAGCAAATGAAGAGCGCATGAAAGAATATGTAGAAAAAAGTGTTGGTGTCCTTACTGCAGTGAACCCACATATTGGCTATGAAGTAGCAGCACGTCTTGCACGGGAAGCCATTCTTACAGGTCGTTCAATTCGTGAGCTTTGTATTGAAGCGGGCGTTTTAACGAAAGAACAATTAGATTTGATCTTAGATCCTTATGAAATGACACACCCAGGTATCGCTGGATCTAGTATGATGAAATTAAAATAATACATGATGTCAGTACTTTGCTATATGCATTGTACTCAACATTATCGACCAAAGGCATTAGGAATTTCTCCTTGTTGCCTTTGGTCTTTTTATTTTTTTACAGTAAAATATGGGCGTTTTTCTGTGAATGTTAGGAGAAATCGACTATACTAATGGTATTATAGTAATATTATAGTTAGGGGAAATTGGTATGACTTTACGAAAAAGAAGTATTTTTGGTTTTTCGGTTTTAAATTTAATCATGATTGTTGTTTTAATTATTGATTTAGCCAATATAACGGCATTAGCTTGGCTTTCAACCATTTTAACAATCATTGGTATCTCCATTACTTTGTCCTATATGTTCTATGTCAAATTTAAAGTAATTCAACCGATTAACCAACTATCAGCTGCGGCAAAAGCAATTTCGGTAGGGAATTTTGACTCTGTTGTAGTGGCTAAACATGACAATAGTGAGATATCCGAGTTAGCGAAAGCTTTCTCAGAGATGAAAGAACAACTTCGTACCATGACGCACACAATCGCGAGCAGCTCGACCGATTTATCTGCTAGTATTGAAGAGCTGTCAGCTAGTACAAATGAAATTACGATGGCTGTAGAAGCGGTAGATCAACAAATGGAAAAAACGTCAAATGGCGTCAAGCAAGCAGCGCAATCGGCTAACGCCAGTGCCATTGCTGTTCAAGAAACAGTGGACGGAATAGATAAAATTACAACCGCGACCCAAGGTGTTTACAATCATGCAAAAGAAGCAAATGATATAGCAGGCAATGGTGCAGAAATACTGCACGTAGCGAAAAAACAAATGGAATTTATTTCATCATCAACTGAAAAGACAAGCGCTTTAATGCAACAATTATCGAATAAAATGACAGATATTAAAGCAATGACAGAAATGATTACAACGATTACTGATCAAACGAATTTACTGGCCTTGAATGCTGCGATTGAAGCCGCACGTGCTGGTGAGCATGGTAAAGGCTTTGCAGTAGTAGCAGAGGAAGTGCGCCATTTAGCAGAGCAATCCAAACATTCAGCAACTCAAATTGTTGATCTTGTAGTAGGTATTGAAAATGATACGAAGCAAGTATCAATAGCGGTTGAGGAAGATTTGAAAAATGTCCAACAAGGTGTTTATGTGATAGATGAAGCGACAACCTCATTTGGCAATATCTCACAACACGTTAGCCAAATGACAGATCAACTTGAAGATATTTCGACAACCGTTAAACATTTGTCGGGCAGTGCCAATGAGGTCGCTACATTAGTGACGACAATTGCCGGCGGTATGGACAGACTTTCCAATTACACAGAAGTTGTATTGCAATCAATGGATGAGCAAACAGCATCTATGCAGGCGGTCAATCAAGTTTCACAGGAATTATCGCTTCAGGCGGATGACTTAAAACAAATTACAAATCAATTTCAAGTATAAAAATGTGAACAAATATAATATCAAGGCTTAGATAGGCCTATTGGCATACTGAAGAAACTTTTTGAAAATAAAATTACAATTTTTTTAATATAATTTTTATCGCATTCTCGAAAATAAGCATTGGTGGCTATTTCGCAAAAGTAATTTATTTTGCGAAATGGTCTTTTTTTTATTTTTCAAGTCAAAAACTTGTAAAATCACAGACAAATAAAAATGTTGAATTTTTTAATATAGTTTCTTATAATGGACTAACTGTTACCTCTTCTAACTCACTTCAACTAGTGCAACCCGCGCTCGCCGGGTCAACATATCATTTCTATTTCTCTTCGCAAATCCCAGCGAAATCATACTTATATGAAAAAACTAATTGGTTGTATAACTGAATGATAAGAAAACTGAAAGATCGATTGATAACAAGAATCATTATAGAAAGATAATTCTGAAAATTGGAAAGAGAGCGATTAACGTGAAGTTATCACAAGTAGAACAGGAAAAATTACTCCTCCATCTGGCAGGAGAACTTGCGTTGAAAAGAAAAGCACGAGGATTAAAGCTAAATTACCCAGAAGCTGTAGCGCTTATTAGTAGTTTTATCATGGAGGGTGCTAGAGACGGAAAAACGGTAGCGCAATTAATGAGTGAGGCGAAACATGTGCTAACGGCAGAGGATGTAATGGAAGGTGTCGGTGACATGATTGCTGATGTGCAAGTAGAGTGTACATTCCCAGATGGCACAAAACTTGTTACTGTTCACCGTCCAATTCAGTAAAGGAGGAATGGATTATGATTCCTGGAGAAATCAGACCTAAAAATGATGTGATTGAAATTAATGTAGGAAGGGCAACAAAGAAGGTACTTGTTGCTAATACAGGAGACCGTCCGATACAAGTAGGCTCCCATTTTCATTTTATTGAAGTGAACAGATTTCTAGAGTTTAATCGTGAAGATGCTATTGGCATGCATCTTAATATACCTTCAGGTACGGCGGTTCGCTTTGAACCTGGGGAAGAAAAAGAGGTGGAACTTGTTGAGTTCGGAGGTAAACAGCATGTGTTCGGCTTGAATATGCTAACTGAAGGCTCGACTCACCATAAAGATGAAATATTGGACAAGGCAATTGAAGGTGGCTTTAAAGGAGCGGAAGAAAAATGAAGATAACACATGAAGCTTACGCAAAAATGTTTGGGCCCACTGTTGGCGATAAAATTCGATTGGCTGATACAGATCTATGGATTGAAATCGAAAAAGACTATACAACATATGGGGATGAAGGCGTATTTGGCGGCGGGAAATCATTGCGTGTGTCGATGGGGCAAAACGGCAAGAATACACGCAATGAAGGTGTTCTAGATACGGTTATTACCAATGTCATCATTATTGACTATACAGGGATTGTCAAAGCAGATATCGGCATTAAAGATGGACGTATTATCGGCATAGGCAAAGCAGGCAATCCGAACAGTATGGACGGGGTCGACCAAGATATGATTATTGGTGTTGGGACGGAGGTTTATGCAGGTGAAGGTCTGATCGCAACTGCTGGCGCTATCGATACGCATATACATTTTATTAGTCCAGATCAAGTGGAAACGGCATTATTAGCTGGCACAACGACGTTTATAGGTGGGGGTACAGGACCTGCTGCGGGTTCAAAAGCAACGAGCTTAACGGCTGGTGAATGGCATATCCATCGCATGCTACAAGCTGTGGAAGGTTTTCCTATAAACGTAGGCTTACTAGGGAAAGGTAGTGCATCCAATCCAGAGCCGATTATTGAGCAAGTTCGTGCTGGTGCAATCGGTATGAAAATACATGAGGACTGGGGTGCAACACCTGCAGCGTTAGATCAAAGCTTAACGGTTGCAGATGAATATGATATTCAGGTGGCATTACATTCCGATACGTTAAATGAAGCTGGATTTGTAGAAGATACCATTAATGCTATAGATGGTCGTGTTATTCATATTTTCCATACAGAAGGAGCGGGCGGAGGCCACGCACCGGACCAATTAGTAATGGCATCATTACCGAATATTTTACCGGCATCGACAAATCCAACAAAACCATTTACAACGAATACGATTGATGAACATTTAGATATGTTAATGGTTTGTCATCACTTAAAGCATGATGTGCCAGAAGACGTAGCATTTGCCGATTCGCGTATTCGACCTGAAACGATTGCTGCGGAAGATATTATGCAAGATTTAGGTATTTTAAGTATTATGTCTTCTGATTCACAAGCGATGGGGCGTGTTGGTGAAGTGACGATTCGAACGTTCCAAACGGCAGATAAAATGAAAAAACAACGCGGTCCTTTACCGCAGGATGAAGGTAAAGATCACGACAATTACCGTGTTAAGCGCTATATGGCTAAGTTAAATATTAACCCTGCAATTGCCCATGGCATTAGCCATGAAGTTGGATCATTGGAAGAAGGTAAGCTGGCAGATATCGTCCTGTGGGATCCAGCATTCTTCGGTGTGAAAGCGGAAGTTGTTATTAAAAGCGGGATGGCAGTGTACGGTATTACAGGTGACCCAAATGCATCCATTCCAACACCTCAGCCGATGAAAGGACGGAAGACATTTGGTTATTATGGACAAGGCCCACAGCTTTGTGGCATGACATTTTTACCAAGTATTGCTGTCGAGGAAGGTTTGCCAGAAAAATTAGGTTTAAAACGGATGATTGGTACGGTGAAAAATTGTCGAAATATTAGTAAAGCTGATATGAAACTAAACAACGCAACGCCGAAAATTGATGTTAATCCAGAAACATATGAAGTGAAAATTGATGGTGAATTAGCTACATGTGAGCCAGTAGATGTCTTGCCAATGGCACAACGCTATTTCCTATTTTAAACAGAAAAAGTAAGTGAGTAAAAGTTACAGAGGAAACAGTAAAAATTAATCAAGAGGTGCGGAAATGTTAATTGAAAAAATTATCGGCAATATTGCCAATGAAGAAGAACATGCTCATAAATCAACAGAGTGGATTGAGCTTGAATGGGAAGAATTGAGCAAACGAATCTTGCGCACAGAGACAGATAAAGGAACAGATATTGCTTTACGTTTAGCAGGTGACGAACCTTTAAAATATGGAGATTTATTATTTGAAGATGATAGTCGACGTATCGCTATTCGCACAAAACTCGAACCAGTAATCGTTATTTCACCAAAAGATATGTATGAAATGGGGAAATCTGCTTTTGAATTAGGAAATCGTCATACGCCTTGCCTAATAGAACATAATGAAATTATCGTGCGAGCAGATCATACGATTAATCCATTATTAGATGAAATAGGAGTTAAATATGAAACGACAGAACGACGATTTAAACAGCCATTTAAATACCGCGGCCACGCTCACTGATTTTTCGTTATTGCGGCTATTACAAATCCATGATTCGGCGTTTCCAATTGGCTCTTATACCCATTCATATGGGATGGAAACGTATATTCAGGAAGATATCATACGGACAAAAGAGCAATTAATCGATTATTGTAAGGCGTATTTATTTCACAATTTAGTGCATGGAGATGCTTTGATTATTCAAGAGGCGTTCCATGCAGCACAAGCAAGAGATATGACTTATCTCAAAGAATTAGATGTACTTTGTGGGGCTATGAAACTAGCAAAAGAGTCGAGAGATGCTAGTGTCAATGTTGGCAAGCAATTTATGCGAACGGTGTTGCCACTAATAGAGAGCTCGTTTTTATTGCAGTGGCAACAGAAAATCGAAGATGAAGAAGTAAAGGGCCATTACGCAGTTTTATATGCGATTTATTGTGAGGCACTTGGTGTGGATCTGTATCATGCTGTGATGACATTTATGTATGCATCGATTAGCGGCTTAGTGCAAAATGCAGTCCGTGCTGTACCATTTGGTCAAAACACCGGTGTCCAAGCATTAAATGCCTTACTTGTTTCGGTCGAAGAAGCTGCAAAATTGGTCATGACATTAACGATTGATGATATGGCAAATAATGCATTGGGCATTGAATTAGCATCCATGAAGCATGAATTTTTATTTTCAAGATTATTTATTTCATAGAAAGAGAGTGGATATATATGACTCCAATACGAATTGGCATTGGTGGCCCAGTTGGTTCTGGGAAAACGTCTTTAGTAGACCAATTAACTCGTGCAATGCATGAGCAATACAATGTAGCAGTAATTACAAACGATATTTATACAAGAGAGGATGCCCAATATTTAATTTCCAATGGTGTTTTGGAAGAAGAGCGAATTATCGGCGTGGAAACAGGTGGATGTCCGCATACGGCTATTCGTGAAGATGCATCGATGAATTTTTCAGCTATTGATGACTTGAATAAGCGCTTTGAAAATTTAGATATTATTTTCATTGAAAGTGGCGGAGATAATTTATCCGCAACATTTAGCCCAGAACTAGTTCATGGCTATATTTACGTAATTGATGTAGCAGAAGGCCAGGATATTCCCCGTAAAGGCGGCCCGGCATTGACAAGATCAGATTTATTATTAATTAATAAAACTTCACTAGCACCCCATGTTGGTGTAGACCTAGAGCTAATGGATCAGGATGTGAAAAAAATGCGTGCTGGCCGTCCATATATATTTGCAGACGTTCGTTCACAAACAAATGTCGACAAGGTTGTGGAATGGATTCAGCATCACATGCTACTTGAAGGCGCCGAAGCAGCTGACGTAAATGCTTAAGCAAGGGAAAGTAAATCATTACGGCAAATTAGAGATGGCATTTGAGCCAAGAAGGGGCTTAACAAGGCTTGTTCATGTCTACCAGCAACCACCATTAAAAGCAAGTCGAGAGTTGTATGCAGATAATAAGCCAACTGCCACAGTGTTTATTATGGAATCTTCTGGCGGTATGGTGGCGGGCGATAAAAATGATATCTCAGTAAAACTTGCGCCAGAAAGCCAAGTGAAATTAAAACAACAATCCGCTTTGAAAATTTATCCTTCTCACACCGGCGAGCTATGTACGCAGGAAATTACGGTGGACATAGCGGAAGGAGCTCGACTAGAATGGCTCCCTGAAGTGACCATTCCTTTTGAGCGAGCGAAATTTCAAGTGAATACAACGATTCGCATGACAGCAAGCTCGACACTAATATGGGGCGAAATCATTGCACCAGGTCGAGAAATGCGAGGAGAAATATTTGATTATCAGTCATTCCAATCCAAATACAAATTGTATGTAGAAGAATCACTGATTGCTTTTGATTCATTCCATTTCAAACCACAGGAAATGAACCTACCAGCCATTGGATTGCTTGACAACGCACGCTATATTGGCTCGCTATGGATTGTGTCTCCTCTTGTTCAAAAGCTCGATATACGAGAATTGCAAGAAATGATGCTGGCAGAGACTTCACTTCAAGCAAGTGTGACCAAATTGACTGACCATGCAATCCATTGTAGATGGCTATCAAAAGAGCAACGCGTACTTCAAAAAGAAATAAATCGCCTATTTGAACATGTTGCAACATTACTTTAAATTTCTGTGGTGATGAAGGAGATAGTGATTTGAAAAAGTTTTCCATAGTTATTTTATTATTCATACTTAGTCTTGGAGGCTGTAGTAAAGAGTCTAGTCAAGGAGAGGGGAAACAGCCATCCGCTGCTTCCTCTGCAAAAGCAAATGAGCTTGTTTATGCATCTGAAACGGAATTTGCCGGTTTAAATCCTATTTTAGAAGAGACCAATTTAGATGCATTACTTTTTAGAGGGCTTATGCGCTTTGATGAACATAATACACCAGTCTACGATATTGCCAATAGTGTTGAAATATCCGATGACCTGTTAACGTATACCATTAAAATTCGGGATGATGTAACATTTCATGATGGGCAAGTGTTAACGGTAGATGATGTGATGTTTACCATTAATAGCATTCTTGATGATAACAATGCTTCCTATTTAAAAGCTGATTTTATCCATGTCGTAGCAATGAATAAAGTAAATGATACAACGATGACAATCCAATTAGATGAACCATTTACGCCAATGCTCGATAAATTAACAGTGCCAATTTTGCCGAAGCATGCCTTTGAAGGGCAAGACATGAGAACAGCTACTTTTAACCAAGAGCCGATTGGTGCAGGCCCTTATATGATTGAAAAGTGGGCTAAAGGCACGAGCTTAACACTAAAAGCATATCCATCATTTTTTGGTACAAAAGCATCGATTGAAAAAGTGATTTTTAAATTTATTCCTGATAGTAATGTCCGCGCCTTACAACTTAAATCAGGCGAGGTAGATATCGCTTTACTTGATCCAAATCAGGTCGAGGAGCTTTCAAAAGTTGAGCAATTAAAAATGTATGAAGTAGAATCCGCAGATTATCGTGGCGTGTTATTTAATATGAAGTTTCCGATATGGGAAGATGTCAATATTCGAAAAGCGATGAGCTATGCGACAGACCGCACTGGTATCGTGAAAGGCATTTTACATGGCTATGGAACAGAAGCCTATTCACCATTGCAAAAACATGATTTTGTCAACGAAAATATTGAGCATTATGCTTATAACGTTGAGAAAGCCAATGCTTTATTAGAACAATCAGGCTGGCTTTTAGCGAAGGATGGTTTCCGTTATAAAGATGGTAAAAAACTGACGTTTACAATCACTGCTCCGATTACAGATACTGTGCGTGTCAATATGGCCAATTATGTTGCGCAGGGCTATCAAGCAGTTGGCGCAGATGTAGAAGTGGCTGCGCTTGATTGGAGCAATATCGTTATTGATGAAGCGGAGGCCTTTATGGTTGGTTGGGGCAGCCCGTATGATGCAGATCATCATACGTACAGTTTATTCTATTCTGGCGAATCTAGTAAAACTAGTGCCGGCTACAATTATGGTAGTTATGCCAATGCAAAAGTAGATGCTTTGCTAGAGGAAGGACGTACAACGGTTGACCCTGAAAAACGTAAGGCGGTCTATATGGCATTACAAGAGGAGCTAGCAGAAGATCCACCGTTTGCTTATTTTGCTTATGTTGATGCTGTTTTTGGCATCAATAAAAATATTAGTGGTGTTAAAGAGCGTATTTTAGGACATCACGGTTCCGGCTTCTTATGGAATGTCGAGGAGTGGAAATGGAATGATCGCTAAGTGGATTGGGAAGCGCGTGATAATGGGGACAATTGTCCTCATTATCGTGAGCTTCCTCTCTTTTTTCATTATGCATGCTGCACCTGGCAATCCTGCGGCAGCTTATTATGGTGGAAATGCGCAAACATTGACATCTGCTGAGCAAGAACGCATTGAAAAAACGTTTGGCTTAGATCAGCCAGTCCTTTTGCAATATAGTACTTGGCTAAGTGAAGCAGTAAAAGGTAATTTAGGCTATTCGGCGAAAGAGGGAAGACCGGTTTTGACGATATTATTAGAACGTTTACCAAACACATTGCAGCTGGTCGCACTGACATTATTGATCGTTACTATCGTCTCTACCTGGCTAGGTTTACGGGCAGGGATGAAGGAGGGGTCTTTATTGGATCGTGGATTATCCGTTTTTAGTATTGCCAGTTCAGCAATTCCTCCATTTTGGCTAGGTATCGTTTGTATTATCGTGTTCTCTGTGCAGCTAGGTTGGTTTCCATCATCCGGCATGAATGATGTACGTGGCAATGGCGGATGGACAGATCGCTTATATCATATTGTGCTGCCATTAACCGTTCTAGTTATTTCACATGTCGGGATATTTGCACGTTTTTTACAGGACAGTGTCAAGGCAGAAAATTGTAGCTACTATGTGCAAGTGGCGCGAGCAAATGGTGTGCCAGAACGACAAATAAGACATAGCATTTTACGGAATGCGGTTATTCCCTATATAAATTATGTGGGAGTGACGATTCCATCATTTTTTGGTGGTTCAATCGTTGTTGAAACATTATTTGGCTGGTCAGGATTAGGATCTCTACTCGTGAAATCCGTAATGGTCAAGGATTTTCCGGTACTTATGGGAGCTATTCTAATCATTGGTATAATCGTGGTCATCTGTTTATTTGTCATCGATGTGCTCATGCTTTGTATCAATCCTAGATTGAGAAGAGGGAAGATGATATGAGAAAACAACGAAAGAGAGCATTTGTTTGGTTAGCACTATTGGCCATTATTGTTGGAACAACCCTTTTCTCCTCATTGTTGGCACCGTTTGAGCCGAATGCTATGGATATGAATCATATTTATGAAGCACCTAATCTAACACATTTACTTGGCACAGATCAGTTAGGCAGAGATGTGTTATCCCGTATCCTTGTTGGAGGCAAAGTAACACTTTTTATCGCTGTTGTGTCAGTCGTCTTATCAAGTTTTATCGGCATACTTTACGGCGGTCTAAGTGGTTATGTGGGTGGTGCCGTCGATGCCATTATGATGCGCATTTTGGAAGCATTTTTAACAATCCCATCTTTAATTATTGTGCTTGCCCTGCAAGCCATTATGCAAGGAAGTGTTTGGCGTATGGCTATGATTATGGGCATCACAGGATGGTTTGTTACAGCGCGTATTGTACGCTCTGAGTTTATTCGTCTAAAGGAAATGGAATTTGTACAGATGGCTAAAATGTTTCGCACACCAATATGGAAAATTTTATTTAGTCATTTGTTGCGCAATAGTATGCCAGCTATTTTTGTTGTGACGATTTTTAATTTTGCTGGTGCTATTTTTACGGAAGTATCTTTAAGCTTTTTAGGAATTGGTGTGCCACCAGCGATTCCTTCTTGGGGAACCATGCTGTACACGGCGCAAAATGATTTACTTGTCGGAGCTTGGTGGATTGGTCTTTTTCCTGGGTTGATGATCTTTGTGACGATATTATGTGTGCAAGTTATCGGAAGCACTTTCAAAAAAGGGGGCGAGCGATCCCATGTTTAATATCGAAAACTTAACGGTTCGAGTACATGAAAAAAATCTCGTCCATAACATTTCATTTGCAGTACCGAAAGGTCAAATTACCGCAGTTATTGGAGAAAGTGGCAGTGGGAAGAGCACAACAGTATCTGCTATTCTAGGAATTCTTCCTCCACAAGCTGAAACTACGGGTGCAGTGCTTTGGGAAGGAGGCAATATGTTGCAGTTGGCGAATGAAGAACAGGGTCGGTTACGCGCTAAGCATTTCTTTACCATTTTTCAGGATGCCAGCAATAGCTTTTCCCCTTCGCAAAAAATGAAACATCAATTGTTTGCGTTAACTGCGCTACGATTAGGCCACAAAAAAGAGTTATTTCTTGCTACAATGACATCGATATTAAAGGATTTGAACTTACCTGAAAGTGTATTAAACTGTTATCCATTTGAATTATCAGGTGGTATGCTGCAACGCTGTATGCTTGCCTGTGCATTGTATATTCAACCAGACGTATTAATTGCCGATGAACCAACTTCTGCATTAGATATGTTACATCAACAGGATTTTATGAAGTTATTAAAAAATTACCATATTCAACGAAGGACAACAATATTGTTGATTACCCATGACTTAGGAGTTGCTGCTTCTATAGCTGATACAATTGTTGTGATGAAAGATGGGGAGGTTGTGGAGAAGGGGCCAGTGGCAAATATCTTTCAGCAACCAAAACATCCGTATACGAAACGGCTTGTTGCAAATCATTTTTAGGAGGTGTTTTCGATGCTGCGGGTAGAAAACATAAGTAAAAGCTTTCGAGCAGGACAGCAAGTATTAGCAAATATCAACCTTGCTGTAGCAGAAGGTGAAATTGTAGGTCTTGTAGGTGAAAGCGGAAGTGGCAAAAGTACTTTAGCAAAAGTTATAATGCAGCTAGAATCGGCTGATAAAGGGGCAGTGTTCTTTCAAAATCAACAAATTGCCAAAAAACAACGGAACACCTTTTATGAAAATTGCCAAATCATCTTTCAAAACGCAAGTAATGCTTTAAACCCGATGTGGACGGTTAAAGAGCTTTTGCGGGAGCCTTTACAGCATCATGCAAAAGTGCCTGTCACTCAGTTCGAAAGAATGCTTGAGATGGTCAAACTACCGAATGACATTTTACATGCATTGCCCTCTGAACTGAGTGGTGGAGAAAAGCAAAGAATCAATTTATTACGTTCTATTTTAGTTGAGCCAAAATTGTTAGTATGTGATGAAATTGTATCGAGCTTAGACCGTTTGATTCAACGAGAAATCATTGACTTATTGCTGGCGTTAAATAAAGAAAGAAATATGGCGATTTTATTTATTTCACATGATTTAAAAGCCGTTTCATATTTATGCCAACGTATTTATGTAATGAAGGCTGGCAAAATTGTCGATGAATGTCACAAAGAACAAAATACGTTTCATTTCACAGACAACTATGCTCAAAAGCTCTTTCAAGCAATGGAAATGCATTAATTCATAATGAGAAGATACAAATATAATAGTTTCATCGTTATAAAGATGTTTCATGATCGTTTTTTTAGTTAATTTTATATATGGGAAATTTTGTGGTATTTGACTTTGAAAATATACTACTTTACAATTAATTTTAATAGTCTTTAATGGAAGTAGCATTCTGCTTGCTTCCCTCACAACTGAATAGCGTGTAGTAATAGGTGTAAATTGCGTGCAATTTACTGAAAAGGGAAGTCGGTGCAAATCCGACACTGTCCCGCAACTGTAAATGTGAGCGACTTTTCAAAGACCACTGTCAAAGGACGGGAAGGTGAAAAGGAGCAATGACCATAAGTCAGGAGACCTGCCTGTTACGAGTACACACCAGTAACCTACGAGGAATAGGAGGTGGCATGTTGACAAAACAGAATATTCTGTTCGTCACAGTACGTCAAACGACCAAATCTAACGAGTGGAAAAGGATTCGCTATCGAGCCCAATTACTCAATATGGTGCAATGTTTGATGTTCTTCGACGAATGATAATAACTAGGTACGATAGCCATAACACGGATTTCCTCTCAATTAGCAGGAAATCCGTCTTTTTATGTTGTCTTACCGTTTGTTTTGAAAATATGTACGAAAAGAGGTGCACGTATGTCGACTATGCAAGGATGTACAACACAGGAGAAGTACTATGATATAGAAATTCGTAAACAATCACGCATTGAAATGGCTAAGCAGCCTAAAACAAGAATGGTCATTGAATCACTGGTCGATCGGTTTTTAGCAACAGGTCTACTTCGTAACGATCGTTTATTTAATGAGATTTTTTATAATAAAGATATTATCTGGATTCAAAAAGATATGTATGAAGGTCATCTCTTTGCTAAAGCATGTGTGGCGGACGAGCTGAAAACGAAAAAAAATGGCTTTATGATGTATATGCCAACAAATCCCATTGTCTATGAAGTAAACGGGGAGGCGTATCATTTAATTACACGTATTGATTCCATTCGCGCAAAACCCAATTTAGATCGGCTTCATCTAGAAGCGAAGCCTATTTTAAGTGCTGCTAGAGTCAATGATTTATTGTGCTCAATGGTTATGCGCTTTTATCAAATCTATCTAGAAGACCTAGCATTATTAGCGCAAAAAAATCATAAAGTTCAGCATTTAATACAATATGTCGAAAATGAATACGCTCAGTTTCTGCAAAATGTTAGAAAATTAAATGACTACCATTACCATTGGCATCCAAGAGGCAATGGCCATCAGCTATTATTACAATTAATTGAGCAGTTACAAATATTAAAAAGTAAACCTGGATCGGTTGTCATCGATTCTTCGACTAATAATGGCTATGTTAGGGTGGAATCAGCGAATTCTGTTATGGCAAAAACGGAAAAAGTGCTGTAGCTTTTTCTCTATATTTAAATATCAAAAAAAGCAGTCGAATGCATGTCGACTGCTTTTTTATGTTATTCGCAATGGGTACTTTCACTAATTTTACAGTTTAACGCCATTGTTTTTAGATTGTACAATGTAATTGCTAGTTGCGTTCCATTGATATTGACCTATAGTAAATTTATCTAGGTCAATTACATCTATCAAATAATGAGGAACAGCGCAATTCCAATTGATATTGTCTATCTTCAGAGGAAAATTATCCGCATTTGGGTTAGGTGTATGAATATAGATTGCATCTAAACCAGCATCTTCACTAACTATTTCAAACCACGACTGATATGGTTGATCGAGTGTTTGGAGCTTTTCTAATAAATCTAAATATAAAGCGATATGCGCTTTACAATGTTCTCTTCTTATTTTTAAATCATTATTTCCATGCCCATAAAAATCAAGATGCGTGTGCCATAAATCAAACCAACTTTCATTTCCAAAGTCTAAATCATAGCACTCGGCATTTGCATGATGCCACATGTTCCGAAAATAACGCTTTTTCCCACGAAATTTTTTCAAATAAATGTCCTCCTACGTAACTTTCATCGATTACAAGCAGTGCATGGCAGCTTTCGCTTCATCCCAAGGAACGGAATAGCCCTTTCCTTTTGCACAAAAAATACTTGATGATGTATAGTTTGGATCTGCCTGTTTATTGTAATGGATTTGCGCTATTATTTCATCGCGATTATGGCATGTATCATAGCCATCAAATTGCATTGATAATGACCCTTTGCCATTTGTATAAGCGGCAAAGGTAGTACTATAATGCATAAAAGTTGATACAGGTACACGGCCTGTTAAAACTACTTGATCCTCAGTTAAGATTGGTGCATCGAAAGTGCCGTTAGCTTGTTGTATATCATTCATCATACGACCGATAAAATCATTTGAGGCTTTCAATTTGAAGCGGTAATAAGGCTCTAGCAATATATTATCAGCTTGCTCTAGCCCTTGTCGCAATGCACGGAAAGTCGCTTCACGAAAATCGCCTCCCTCCGTATGCTTAATATGCGCACGTCCTGTCAAAAGGGTGAAGCGTACATCGGTAACGGGGGAGCCTGTTAACAGACCGTGATGGTCGCGCTCGAATAGATGTTTTTCTATTAGTCTTTGGTGGCCAACTGATAAATCATCCACATGACAAGCATTGACAAATGTATTGCCTGTGCCACGACTGTTCGGCTCCATTAATAAATGGACTTCGGCATAATGTTTTAACGGTTCGAAATGGCCATAACCTGTTACGGTCGTTGCAATGGTTTCCATATATAATATTTTTGGCTCGCCAAAAGTAATAGCAAGAGAAAAGCGATTTTTTAATACTTCAGCTAGTACTTCCAGCTGAATAACCCCCATTATATGGACGTGAATTTCTTGGAACTTTTCATGCCAAACAACGCGTAATGAAGGCTCCTCCGCTTCTAGTAAACGGAATACTTGTAAAACTTCCTTTATATGCTGTTGGCCTTCATACTGAACTTTTGCTTGTAACGTAGGCACCAGCTCATATGGTTGAGGGGATTGTGATGTCCCTAAAATATCGCCGATCTTGGCTAGACTAAGCCCTTTCACGGCAAATATTTCTCCCGCCTGTATTTCTTGTGTTGTTTCAAAACGGTGTCCATTATATAAACGAATTTCTGTTACTTTTTCTGTCACATCGCCAAATGTAAAGTCTTGCCGAGTATGTAAAGTTCCTTGCAATGCTTTCATAAAAGTTAGGCGTTGCGTGCCATCATGGCGAATTTTAAAAACCTCCGCTTGAAATGCTGCTTGCTTGTCAAAATGCGTCTCTGTAAGAAGGGGAAGTTGTGCTAGAAACTCTGTTATACCGATATCCTTTAATGCTGCACCGATAAAGCAAGGAAAAGCTTGCTCATGTTGTATCATCTTTTGCAATTGTGATAGGCACATTTGTCCATCGAGTGTTTCTGTTAAAAAGGCATCAAGGAGTTGTTCATCACGTTCGGCTAGCCACTCAGCTATATGTCCCTGCGTGGAAATATGGCTAAGTGGAGCATCTATTAATAGAATGTTGTTTGAACAATCTTTTTGCAGTTGTAGCATAACAGCTTCTACATCGGCACCTTCGCGATCTATTTTATTAATAAAGAAAAACGTTGGGACGTGGTATTCGCGTAACAATTGCCATACCGTTTCCGTATGCCCTTGCACGCCCTCAACAGCACTGACAATAATAATGGCATAATCCATGACACGAATTGCGCGCTCCATTTCTGGTGAAAAATCGACGTGCCCTGGTGTGTCAATTAACGTATATGTATCGTCTCCAATTTGCATCCGTCCTTGCTCTGCAAAGATTGTAATGCCTCGAGCTTGTTCAATCTTATGATTATCTAAAAAAGTGTCTTGATGATCGACTCTTCCGCGTGTTTGAATACTGTTTGTATGGAATAATAATTGCTCACAAAAGGTAGTCTTGCCTGCATCGACATGTGCGAGTACACCAATCGTTTTATACATAATATAATCCTCATTTCTATTTTTCCTATATACACATTGTAACAGAATGTGCAAAAAACATTTCGTGTCAAATAGTCAGCGTTTACGTTTAAATAGTGGTAAATTATTCATAAATATTCTTGGAGCATTTTTTTATCTGATTGCAAACAAAAATTACTTCTGCTAGGCTATTTTTAGAACTTCATAATGCTATATATTGGTGCAAATGGTTTTTGCCATTTGCTTAAAAGGGAAATCGGTGTAAATCCGATGCTGTCCCGCAACTGTAAATGGGGAATTTATACAACAGTCACTGTAGTTGAACTATGGGAAGACGTATAAATGATGAACCTAAGCCAGGATACCTGCCAATCTATAAAGTTTACTAGGAACCACGAGGATGGAGATAGTGATTGGTTAAATAACCATTGTTTTTTCACTATGTCGCCCTCTTGGAAACAAGGGGGTTTTTTATGTTCTTTTGTAGACTGCTAAAAAATTAGGATTCCATGCAACAATACAAACTAAAGGAGTACGAACATGAACAAATCGAAAGCTATGTGGCTCGTTTTTGCAATGGCCTTACTATGTATTTTAGGGGCTTGTAATGTGAAAGAAGATGCACAGTCTGCATCACAAAAAGAAAACATTGAGCCAGCACAAACTGCAACAACGGAAGTAACGATAGTTAATAACGATACGACACAAGTTTATACTGAAGCACCGAAAAAGGCGATAAGCTTAAATCAGCACGTGACAGAAATAATGCTTGCCTTAGGCTTAGAAGATTCAATGGTAGGTACGGCTTATTTAGATGATCAAATTTATGAACCATTACAAGCCGCTTACGATAAAGTACCAGTACTAGCAGAGCAATATCCGACAAAGGAACAAGTAATTGATAGTGAAGCAGATTTTTTATACGCAGGTTGGAAAAGTGGCTTTAGTGAAAAAGGGGTGGGCACACCTGAAGAGTTAGAGGCACTTGGTATTCACACCTATTTACATACTTCTTCGAGTATGACGCAACCAACATTAGAAGATATTTTTACGGATATTCGTAATATCGCAAAAATCTTCCGTATTGACGATCGTGGTGAAGCGTTAATTAAACAAATGACAGGAGATGTCGATGCTGTCCGTGCAAAGTTACCACAAGGCGAGCAAGAACTTCGCGTACTTGTTTATGATAGTGGAGATAAGGAAGTCTTTACAGCAGCGCAAAATTTTATGAATGAACTTGTCACAGTTGCTGGGGGTACAAATATTTTTGGCGATGTTGATTCTGGTTGGACAACGGTGTCAAAAGAAGCAACCGTTGAACGTAACCCAGAGGTCATTGTTGTAATTGATTACGGTTCCCAAACTGCAGAAGACAAAATTCAATTCCTAAAAAATGATCCGGCATTAAAAGAAACGGATGCTGTGAAAAACGAGCGCTTTGTTATTTTACCGTTATCAGCAGCTTCTGAAGGCATTCGAGCTGCAGAAGCAATTGAAATTTTAGCCAAAGGATTTTATCCAGAAAACTTTTAAAAAGCTAGCTCCTTGCTAGCTTTTTTTCATAAGGAGTACAAACGATGAATGCATTTCGGTTCTAATATACCCAATCGAACATTTGAAAAACTTAATATTGATGGTGATTTTACACGGCTAGCAATAAGTCCAGGCATTATTAATAAACATTATACAGCGGCTCAATTTCAAAAAATAGCGGAGGTTGTGGGCGACAGTGGAGCCATTAAATATTCAGCTTCCTATAGTATGCTGTTGTCTATTCCTACGCAAACGGTTCAGCACGTTGTGGCTGAACTTCAAGAAGCGGGATTATATATTGCACAGCCAGGTTCTATTGTTGCGATGAAAGCTTGTGATTTTTGTGATGGTGATAAAATGGAAGCAGCAGACATAACAGAACAAATATACAATGAATTGCAAGGACAGACTGTGCCATCGAGATTACGATTAAATATAAATGGCTGCGCCTCTGCTTGCTATAATGCCGTCTATGATGATATTGGACTTGTCTATCAGCGGGACAGCTTCGATGTTTACTTAGGTGCGGTGTCAATGGGAGCACAAGCAAAGGCAGGTACACTGTTTGCCAAAAGGGTTTCTGTACATAAAATAGAAGGCTTTCTTCAGCATATTATCACACTCTATCAAAAACATGCCCGTCCAAATGAGCCTTTCTATAAATTTTATCGTAGAACAAAGTCGGCGGATTATTGGCAAAGTATTAATGGAATATTGTAGGTAGCACCATTACCATCAACTCTTTTTTAGTGTTAGATCGACATTCGTCAATCTAACACTTTTTTTGCGAATTGGACATATATACCGGAAGCTTAGGCGAATAAAATATAAACGATGGGCTCACGCTAAAATGATGACATTTGAAGGGGATGAGGAAATGTTTAATCGTTTATCAGCACATAATGGTGTGTTTCGATTACCGCCAATTCAGCGGAAAAATAATAAAGAATTAGATGTTGCGATTGCAGACCTCGAAGCAAGAGGGTTTCGATTAGTAAGGCGTGGAATTCAAAACAGCATAAAACAAACGCAAACTTACAATAAAGTCTGGGCAATTATGGAGAAACTGATGAACTAACCTTTTTCGCCTATGCAAAAAGCCGCATCGATTACTCTCTGCAGCTCTATAAGTAGTGAACCACTACGAAATTTTATTTTGGCTCTTTATTGCCTTATTATACTTGTCATATATATGTTACGAAGAGAAATTCTAAATTAGGAAAGAGAGCTTTTATGATGGAAAATAAAATAAACTATGGTGAAGATTATAAATATATTCCTGCAACTTCTGTTAAAAGTGGTGTTGGCATAGAAGTTTTAGATGATATTTACCAGTATACCGTTCAAATTGTCAATATAGTGCTTTATGGCAAACCACATAAAAATGAATTTGTGCTAATTGATGCAGGCATGCCTAAAAGTGCAGAGGACATTAAAGCAGTAGTGGAACAACGTTTTGGTCCCGATGCTCGACCACAAGCAATCATTTTAACGCATGGCCATTTTGATCATGTTGGTGGCATTATTGAATTAATAAAGTATTGGCATGTACCTGTCTATGCCCATCGTTTGGAACTACCGTATTTAACAGGAAAAGAGCATTATCCTGAACCAAATCCAGCTGTAAGCAATGGATGGATAGCAAAAATGTCACCGTTTTTTCCACACGAAGCGATTAATCTAGGTGTCAATATTAACGAAATGCCAGCAGATGGTAGTGTTCCTTTCATGCCTGGTTTTCGCTGGATTCACACGCCCGGACATACACCTGGACATATTTCTTTCTATAGAGAGGAAGACGGTACATTAATTGTTGGAGATGCTTTTGTAACAGTAAAACAAGAGTCACTTTATAAAGTTCTGACCCAGCAAAAAGAGATAAGTGGTCCACCGCAATATTTTACGACCGATTGGTCTGCTGCCAAAGAATCTGTAGTCAAGTTAGCGGCATTGAAACCACATGTAGTGATTACTGGTCACGGATTGCCAATGTTTGGTGAAGAACTGACAGAAGCGCTGCGGATTTTAGTAAATGATTTTGATCACCTTGCAATACCTCACAATATGAATTGACGAAAGTCCCTAGCGATTGAATATGCTAGGGACTTTTATGGGAATAATACTGAAAACGAATAGAAGGTGTTGAGACGATGATAACCGATTATGAAAATAGCCAAGATAGAACAGGGCTAAAAAACGAGCGGACATTTGCTAGTCGTAATTTTTGGTCCGGCTTTCTGTTTGGTATTGGTTTTGTCGCCTTTATCGATGAAACTTTTTTCCATCAACTTTTGCGCTGGCATCATTTTTACGATAAATCTACAACGGATATTGGCTTAATTTCGGATGGCTTATTTCATGCACTTAGTTGGTTTGCCACCATTGCAGGCTTATTTTTACTAGCCGATTTGCGCCGTCGAAATGGCTACTGGTTAAAAAGGTGGTTGGCAGGCTTATTTATAGGTGCAGGAGGATTCCAATTGTATGACGGCATTATTCAACATAAACTAATGCGAATCCATCAGATAAGGTACGTAGATAATGTCATAACTTACGATGTGATTTGGAATATTATTGCTGTTATTATATTGTTATTTGGAATATATCTTACTATCCTTACTAGAAACAAACATCACAATGTTGGGGACACAGCTAATGAACGATAATAATGAAGTTCATCATATAGCTGGGATTCGGCATGTAAATCTAATAAATGATTATTCACAACTATTATTTTTACTCTTATTTAGTATGTTATTAATACTATATATTAGTGCTGTTATTCGTACAAATCGACATTATAAAACTTGGCCACTATATCGGAGTGCTTGTTTTATTTTTGGGATATGTTGTGCGCTTCTTGCAGTTGTAGGACCATTAGCTAATCGAGCAATGATGGATTTCACAGCCCATATGGTTAGTCATTTGCTTTTAGGCATGTTAGCACCATTACTTATTTGTATCGCTGCACCGATGACACTAGTACTACGGACTTTAAGTATCCCTTTAGCACGTAGATTGACTAAAATACTAAGAAGTTGGCCTCTACGTTTCGTTACGCATCCAATCGTAACTACTTTCCTTAATATCGGTGGGCTGTGGTTATTATACACGACGAATTTATATTCACTTATGCATAGTAATAGTCTATTGCATCTAGTTGTCCATTTTCATGTCTTTCTTGCGGGATATGTATTTACAATATCAATCATATATTTTGATCCTATGTTCCACAGAAAATCCTTTATTTACAGAGCAATTGTTTTCATTTTTGCATTAGCTGGACATGGTATATTATCTAAATATATTTATGCTCATCCTCCAGAAGGTGTGCCACTCCAGCAAGCAGAATATGGGAGTAAAATGATGTACTATGGTGGAGATGTCATTGACGCAATCATTATTTTTATCCTTTGCTGGCAATGGTATAAGACGGCACGTCCGCGAATAGAAGAACCATTTGGGAAAAGTAAACGCATAAGAGAACAACAAGCAGATTCAGTGTAAAAAGTTAACGCACACATTAAAATGCGATTGGATGAAGATGAAGTGTGTCTTCTCAAGGGAAAAGTGTTAAATTGACGCAAGTCGATTTAACGCTTTTTTGAATGCATAATAGCTTTTAACAAAAAATGAGACGAATAGGGGCTTCTTTATTATTGAGAATTTTTCAGTCCGTTTAATAAAATAAATATAATAACTACTATTAGATGGTTCATGTAAAAACATTGCCTATTGATGAGCCAAAATATCGAAAGGAGCTATCATTAGATGAACAAAGTAAATTCAATCTTTGTTGTATTATCTGTTTTAGTTTCTATAGTTTATGGGGAAGATACAAAAGCTTTTAGAATGATAGATGGTGGTTATATAGGGGCTATATAGACACTCGTTTGTTGTTGAATAGTAACACTCTAAGTAATCCGTTGAAATAAGGAATGATTCAATTGGTGAAAGCTTTAGCTGTAAGTACGATAATTATGTCTTTATTACTTTGGGTACCCAATATTGTGTTTCTAAAAGCATCAACTTTATGGATGTTCACGTTTGTCTTATCTGGTATAGGTATTGGCTTATCCGTTTACGCAAAATCTAAAATTTTGATGATAGGGAATATCATCACATTCTTTAGGTTTTTTATTATAATGTTTTTAGGTTATATTTTTGTATTTTTAACAGAGTAACGGAAAAAGGATACAATAAAAGAGTGACTCTAGTAGAGTCACTCTTTTTAGTTTAGCTTTTGAATAAAAACAACTTTTAAGTAATTGAATTCAGGATGCTCACGTGTTACGCGGAAATCCTTTGGTAACCCATATTCTTCAACGATTTTATAACGAGTATTTGTTTCTTTGAACGCTTGATCAATAAAGCCTTTAAACTTTTTCATACCAAAGCTTGCATTGTTTGTAGAGGCAACAATGATGCCATTCTTTTCAGTAATGGCGATTGCATCCATTAATAATTTAGGATAATCCTTTGCAGTTGAAAACGTGATTTGCTTTGTTCGTGCAAAGCTAGGTGGATCTAATACGACAAGGTCGAACTTCAACTGATGACGTTGTGCGTATTTGAAATAATGAAAGACATCCATTACTTTAATGTCTTGTGCTTCATAGTCAATATGATTAACGCTAAATTGCTCGATTGTTTTCGCTAAACTGCGCTTAGCTACATCGACACTCGTCGTTTTGGTTGCGCCACCAAGTGCTGCTGCTACGGAGAAAGCACCTGTATAAGAAAATGTATTTAACACGCTTTTTTGGTTGGAATAGCGTTCGCGAATGGCAAGTCGTACTTCCCGTTGATCCAGGAAAATTCCAGTCATGGCACCATCATTTAAATGAACAGCGTAGTTCATGCCATTTTCTTTCACGATTAATGGGAATTCACCAGGTGTCCCCATGACAAAATCGTCCTGTTCGATATATTGCCCTTTACTATCAAAACGTTTTTTCTCATAAACCGCTTTATAGTTTACTGTTTCAGCAAGTGCTTCGTAAATCACATCTTTAAATGAATAAATACCTGCACTATACCAGCTCACCATATAATAGCCATCGAAGAAGTCGATTGTCAGGCCTCCGATACCATCACCCTCGCCGTTAAAAACACGAAATGCAGTCGTATTCGAGTTATTGAAAAATGCTTCACGATTTTGAATCGCTTTTTTTAGTTTTTTAGCAAAAAACGTCTTGTCAATTTCTTCATTAGCATCCGTTGTTAATAGCCAGCCGATGCCTTTATTTTGAATACCGTAATAGCCTGTACCGATAAAGCGATTATGAATATCTAATAAACGCAGTAGGGCGCCTTCCTCAGCAGGTAGTTTACGTGTATCGACCGCATCTTTTGAGATAAGCGGATAGCCTTTTTTTATTGGACCTGCAAATTGATTATTAATTTGTATTGCAATTGTTTGTGTCATGTTGTCATCCTTTAAAAAACATTTTGCTTTATTATCGCATTGTTTCATAGCATTAGCCAAACTTATTTGACGAATGTCGCAATTTTTTCCACTGTGTCCATTGT
>Ga0213820_1000227_pt1 | contig 51296 bp, 41 predicted proteins | sample MC6MC0910MG_FD_179889 | JGI IMG/M metagenome (GOLD analysis project Ga0213820, IMG submission 179889) | Enriched soil aggregate microbial communities from Iowa State University, Ames, United States - MC6-MC0910-MG | ecosystem: Environmental > Terrestrial > Soil > Unclassified | place: USA: Iowa... | reverse complement strand
GAGCTGGAAACCCTTGGCGAGCTGACCAAGATCGCCTGGAAACACGACGTGCAATGCATGATCGAAGGCCCTGGCCACGTGCCGATGCAGCTGATCAAAGAAAACATGGACAAGCAGCTGGAGTGCTGTGACGAGGCGCCGTTTTACACCCTCGGCCCGCTGACCACCGACATTGCGCCGGGTTACGACCACATCACCTCAGGGATTGGCGCTGCCATGATCGGCTGGTTCGGTTGCGCGATGCTCTGCTACGTCACGCCCAAGGAACACTTGGGCTTGCCGAACAAGGACGACGTGAAGACCGGGATCATTACCTACAAGATCGCCGCCCACGCCGCCGACCTCGCCAAAGGCCATCCGGGTGCGCAAATGCGCGACAACGCCTTGAGCAAGGCGCGTTTCGAATTCCGTTGGGAAGACCAGTTCAACCTCGGTCTGGACCCCGACACCGCACGTTCGTATCACGACGAAACCCTGCCGAAGGATTCGGCCAAGGTCGCGCATTTCTGCTCCATGTGCGGGCCGAAATTCTGCTCGATGAAGATCACCCAGGAAGTCCGTGAATACGCGGCCAACCAGAAGATCGAGGCCGTGGACCTGTCGGTGGCCGAGGGCATGCGCGAGCAGGCCGAGCGGTTCAAGCAGGAAGGCAGCCAGTTGTACAAGAAAATCTAGGCACAAGCCGCAAGCCGTAAGCCGCAAGCCGTAAGCCAAAGCAGATCCGCTTGTGCTCTTACTTGCCGCTTATGGCTTGCAGCTTGTCACTGCTCTTTACGAGATCGCATTCTGTGAACACACCCAGCACTTATTCTCCCGACATCCCCGTCCCCGCTGGCAAGCGGGTCTTCGGCGGGCGTGATCTGTTTTCCCTGTGGTTCTCCCTCGGCATCGGCCTGATGGTCCTGCAAACCGGCGCGTTGCTGGCGCCGGGGCTGGGCATGTCCGGCTCTATGCTGGCGATCTTCCTTGGCACGCTGGTCGGCGTGCTGCTGCTGGCCGCCGTGGGCGTGATCGGCAGCGACACGGGCCTGTCGTCGATGGCCGCGCTCAAACTCAGCCTCGGCACCAAAGGTGCGGGCGTGCCGGCGATTCTCAACCTGCTGCAACTGGTGGGCTGGGGGTCGTTCGAGATCATCGTCATGCGCGATGCCGCCAGCCTGCTCGCTGCCGGCGCATTCAGCGAAGGCAGTCTGTGGACAAGCCCGCTGCTGTGGACGCTGCTGTTCGGTGGTCTCGCCACCTTGCTGGCGGTCAGTGGCCCGCTCACTTTCGTGCGGCAGATTTTGCGCAAGTGGGGCATCTGGCTGTTGCTGGCGGCGTGCGTCTGGCTGACCTGGAACCTGTTCGCCAAGGCTGATCTGTCAGCGCTGTGGTCTCGCGTTGGCGATGGCTCGATGCCGTTCGCGGTGGGTTTCGACATCGCCATCGCCATGCCGCTGTCGTGGCTGCCGTTGATCGCCGACTATTCGCGCTTCGGCAAACGTGCGGGTGGCGTGTTCGGCGGCACGGTGCTGGGTTTCTTTATCGGTAACTTCTGGCTGATGACACTGGGCGTTGCCTACACCCTGGCGTTCGCGCCGAGCGGTGAGGCCAATGCGCTGTTGTTGGCGCTGGCCGGGGCAGGGATGGGGATTCCGTTGCTGCTGATCCTACTCGACGAATCGGAAAACGCCTTTGCCGACATTCACTCGGCAGCGGTCTCCAGCGGGATTCTGTTGAAAGCCAAGGTCGAGCATCTGGCGCTGGCCATCGGTGTCATTTGCACGCTGATCGCCTGCTTCGCGCCGCTGGCGCAGTACCAGAATTTCCTGCTGCTGATCGGCTCGGTGTTCGCGCCGTTGTTTGGCGTGGTGCTGGTCGACCACTTCATCCTGCGTCGTCGCAGCCATGGTTCGGCAACTGTAGGCCTGCGCTGGATGACCCTGCTCGCCTGGCTGGGCGGGATTTCCACCTACCATCTGTTGGCCAATCTGTACCCGGACGTCGGTGCAACACTGCCAGCGCTGATCGTGGCTGGCGTGTTGCAACTGGTGTTGGGTAAGGCGATCAGCTCCGGCCGGGGAACAGCTCCGGCTTGATGATGCCATTGAGCTGAGGATAAGGAATCTTCAGCTCGATGTGGCCCATGGCGTACGGGGCGATCGTGGTGACCGGATATTTGAGGATCACCGCACCGTACGTCAGGGCGACGTTGGAAGTGCGCTTGAATGGCCACATCTTCTGAAACTCGGCGTCCTTGTCGAGTTTGACGCTGACCAGCCAGGCTTGATGTGCGAGCTCAGCCTTCGCCCAGAACGCTGCTTCCTGCCCCGGCACCAGCATGTCGGCCAGGGTCAGCACGCGCTGTTGCTGGCGGGAATAGTTGATGAAGGCGCGCCCCGGGTTGCCTTGGGCGCTGCCGGTGTCCAGGTAGCTGGACAGTTCGACCACCACGATTCCGTCATGCTGCTCGCGTACTTTGGCCTGCAGATAACTGCTGTTACGCGCCTGGGCACGGGCCAGAAATTGCTCCTGATAAGCCTTCAGGCTCGGCGGCACGGGGCCGTCGGTGTCGCTACGGGTCAGTTGCAGCAGAGTGCGCTGGACGATTTCATCCAGCTTGGCGTCGTCCGGGAAATGCACGGTGTCGATGTTCACCAGCGGGCAATCGTCCGTGGTGCAGCCTGGTTTGATCAGCTCGGACGCGTCACGCTGAACGGTCAGCGGCTTGCGCAGGTTAGGCTCGAAAAAGCTCTGGCAGGCGCCCAGCATCAGGGCCAGGCAGGCCATGGAAATGATTTTTGGAAACGACATGGTGATCCTTGGCGTTGGCAGAGAGGGCCATAAAAGGCCATCACGGAGAGTAACGGCAATCGGCTTGGACTGCTTCCCAGGCAATCGGTTCGCCGCTGGGCGGATTAGAGTGCCTTTGCCCTGCTGTCGTCTACCCTGACTGCCGGATTTGCCAACGCCAAGGGGCTGCATCCCGCGCCGCAGCGCGTTAGGATGGCGCCACATCACGAGTGCTTTGCAGTGAGAAACCTATGACCGACAGCGCTAAATCAACACCCACGAAGCACGAGATCACCCACCGCGAAACCTGCTTCAAGGGGTTCTACCAGCTGGATCGTCTGCACCTGAGACATGAGCTGTTCGACGGTGGTATGGGCCCGGAAATCAAGCGCGAGCTGTTCGTTCGCCATGATGCCGTGTGCGTCCTGCCCTACGACGCCAAGCGTGACGAAGTGGTGCTGATCGAGCAGTTCCGGGTGGGCGTGGTCGGCAAGCATCCCAACCCTTGGCTGATCGAAATGGTTGCCGGGCTGATCGACAAAAAAGAGGAGCCTGAAGAGGTTGCTCACCGCGAAGGAGAAGAGGAAGCTGGGCTTGTCTTCAGCGCGTTGTGGCCGATCACCAAATACTTTCCGTCGCCCGGTGGCAGTAACGAATTCGTTCACCTGTACCTGGGCAAATGCGAAAGCGAGGGGGCTGGCGGGTTGCACGGGCTGGAAGAAGAGGCCGAGGACATCCGTGTGTCGGTATGGTCCTTCGATGACGCGATGCAAGCCGTAAAAGACGGACGCATCGTCAACGCGGCAACTATCATCGCGATACAATGGCTGGCACTTAATCGTGCCGAAATCAGGGGGCTGTGGTCGTGAATCTTCTGCGCGAGCGCTATCGTGTCGACCTTGCCGGGCTGCAAGCAGCCTGTGAGGCGAACTACGCGCGCTTGATGCGTTTGCTGCCGGACATGCGCAACGGCAGCGGGCAGCGTTCTCGCCGGGTGGCGGTCACCCAGGGCGACCAGATGCTCGGCGTGCTGGCAGTCGAAGTCTTGCTCGACTGCCCGTACACCACCACGTTGCAGGTGCGCCAGGAGCACAGCCTGCCGTGGCTGCCGGTGCCGGTGCTCGAGGTGCAGGTGTACCACGATGCGCGCATGGCCGAGGTCATTGGCGCCGAGCACGCGCGGCGTTTTCGTGGCATCTATCAATACCCCAACGCCGACATGCATCAGCCTGACGAAAAGGCCCAGTTGAACCTCTTCCTCGGCGAATGGCTCAGCCATTGCCTGGCCTGCGGGCATGAGTTCGAAGCTGTGCGCTGATCAAGCTGCCTGTCGTTTTACCGCCAGAATCCCCTGTTTGAGCAGCACCAGCGAAGCGGCCGCCAGTACCGCATCCTTGATCAGAAACGACGTATCGCCACCCAGTGCCGGAAACCCGCCTGCAGATTCTTCCCAGCCCCCGGGCGTGGTGATGATCAATGTCAGGGTCAGGCAGAAGGTAACGGTCGACGCTGCAGCCGCAATGACCGAAATACGCGGCTTCCAGGCCCCGATCGCCAGCCCCAGGCCCGTGGCCCATTCGACGACACCCAGCGCATAACTGGCACCCTGTTCGCCAAACGCCGGGTACATCCAGGCAAACAACGGGCTGTTGGACATCAACGGGATCAGTGCCTCGGCTTCGTAGGCGAACCATTTGGTGTAGCCGAACAGCGCAAAGATCAGCACCAGCGTCCAGCGCAGTAACTGAACATCAATGTTGGAGTGGCAAAGCCGGGTTATTGTGCATTCATGCATGGGAGCATCCTCGTCCTAAAGAAGCGCTCGACTATAGTGCGGTGCCTGCCCGAATCGGCGTGACAGACATATCCTGAATGAGCTTTGACGAGGTATATGCCCTGCGATCAGGCTCACCCCGCGTAAACCGGGCGTGCCGAAAAAAGCACAATAGGTGTCGATCTGTGACGGCGCTCGCAGGATGAGGGGCCTCAGGCGTGATTTGATGCTAATACTCAGTTTGCTGCTCCATGACCCTGCCCGCATAATCTGGCCTTGATCTCAGTTCAGGAGACGCTCATTTGTCCCAGGCACTCCCTCACAGCCCCTCTGTTCTGTTGGTGCAACTGTCCGACAGCCATCTGTTTGCTGAAGCAGATGGCACGCTGCTGGGCATGACCACCCGCGACAGCCTCAAGGCCGTGGTCGATCTGGTGCTGGCCGAGCAACCGCAGATCGATCTGGTGCTGGCCACCGGCGACCTGTCCCAGGATGGGACCGTTGAGTCCTACCAGGCCTTTCGCGAGGCCAGCGACCGGCTCGCCGCCCCCAAACGCTGGCTGCCGGGCAATCACGACGAAGTGCGGGAGATGGCCATTGCCGCCCAGCAGAGCGACTTTCTCGAACCTGTCGTGGATGTCGGCAACTGGCGGATTACGCTGCTGGATTCGTCCGTGTCGGGCTCGGTGCCGGGGTATCTGGAAGACAAACAGCTGCAATTGCTGGCGCAGGCCTTGAGCGAAGCGCCGGATCGCCATCACCTGGTGTGCCTGCATCACCATCCTGTGCCGATTGGTGCAGCATGGATGGAGCCCATCGGGCTGCGCAATCCTGAGGCGCTGTTCTCGGTGCTGGAGCGTTTTCCGCAGACGCGGGCGCTGCTGTGGGGGCACGTGCATCAGGAGTTCGATCAGCAGCGCGACGGCCTGCGTCTGATGGCCTCGCCTTCGACCTGCATCCAGTTCGCCCCTAACAGCGAAGATTTTGGCCTCGATTCACTGGCTCCCGGCTATCGCTGGCTGCGTCTGCTGGAGGATGGCCAGATCGAAACCGGCGTGTCGCGCGTCGCCCCTGATCTGTTCGACGTCGACCTCAGTGGCGCCGGGTATTGAAGGAAATGTCCTGAATTCGCCGCAAACGTTCATCACACGAGTGTTCACGCAGTTGTCCCTGTAAACTGCGTGGCTTTGCCCTGTGAGCGCCACAGGAAAACGAATTGACCCGCCGCGCCTGGAGGCCACCGCGTGAACCCCGATCATTCGACGCTTCTTTATATACATGGCCTGAACAGCTCGGCGATGTCGAAAAAGGCCACGCAGCTGGCAGAGTTGATGACGCACCTGGGTCTGGCCGAACAATTGCGCGTGCCGGAGCTGCATCATCATCCGCGTCAGGCCATCGCACAGCTTGAAGCGGCGATCGAGGAACTGGGCGGGCGGCCATTACTGGTCGGCAGCTCGCTCGGCGGCTACTATGCGACTCACTTGGCCGAGCGCCATGGTCTCAAAGCCGTGCTGATCAACCCGGCCGTGAATCCGCATCAGCTGTTTGACGGTTTTCTGGGCACCCAGACCAACCTCTACACCGGCGAAACCTGGGAACTGACCCACGACCACGTGGCTGCGCTGGCCGAGCTTGAAGTGCCCGCGCCGCAGGACCCGCAACGCATTCAGGTGTGGTTGCAAACCGGTGACGAGACGCTGGATTATCGGCGCGCTCAGGCCTTCTACCGGGCCTGTGCCTTGCGCATAGAAGCGGGCGGCGATCATGGCTTTCAGGGTTTTGCACAGAAAATGCCGACCTTGTTGAGCATCGCAGGCTTTGCCCCGGAACTGCTGCAGGCGATCGATCCGTCGACGCTTTGAATAACGCGCCTGCTGAAACACAGATATCGAACAGGCTTGAAACACTAGCAACACTTCGAAATTTCATGAACGACTTGATGACGAGACCCCATGGCCAATCCCAGCGCTAGCTCTTATAACGCAGACGCCATCGAAGTCCTCTCGGGCCTCGACCCGGTCCGCAAGCGGCCGGGCATGTACACCGACACCTCTCGGCCGAACCACCTCGCCCAGGAAGTCATCGACAACAGCGTCGACGAAGCCCTGGCCGGTCACGCCAAATCGGTGCAAGTGATTCTCCACGCCGACAACTCCCTGGAAGTGGCCGACGACGGTCGCGGCATGCCCGTGGACATTCACCCCGAAGAGGGCGTGTCGGGCGTCGAGCTGATCCTCACCAAGCTCCATGCGGGCGGCAAGTTCTCCAACAAGAACTACCAGTTCTCCGGCGGCCTTCACGGCGTGGGGATTTCCGTGGTCAACGCGCTCTCCACGCAAGTGCGGGTGCGGGTCAAGCGCGACGGCAACGAATACGAAATGACCTTCGCCGATGGCTTCAAGGCCACCGAACTTGCGGTCGTGGGCACCGTTGGCAAGCGCAATACCGGCACTAGCGTGTATTTCGCGCCGGATCCCAAGTATTTCGACAGCCCCAAATTCTCCGTCAGCCGCCTCAAGCATGTGCTCAAGGCCAAGGCCGTGCTGTGCCCGGGGCTGTTGGTCAGCTTTGAAGACAAGAGCACCGGCGAGAAGGTCGAGTGGCATTACGAAGACGGCCTGCGCTCCTACCTGCAGGATTCGGTCAATGACTTCCTGCGCCTGCCCGAGGAGCCGTTCTGCGGCGCCTTCGCCGGTAACAAGGAAGCCGTCGATTGGGCGCTGCTGTGGTTGCCCGAAGGCGGCGACAGCGTGCAGGAAAGCTACGTCAATCTGATCCCCACCGCCCAAGGCGGCACTCACGTCAACGGCCTGCGTCAAGGCTTGCTCGACGCCATGCGCGAGTTCTGCGAGTTCCGCAACCTGCTGCCGCGCGGCGTGAAACTGGCCGCGGAAGACGTCTGGGAGCGCATCGCCTTCGTGCTGTCGATGAAGATGCAGGAGCCGCAGTTCTCCGGCCAGACCAAAGAGCGCCTGTCGTCTCGCGAGGCCGCGGCGTTCGTCTCCGGTGTGGTCAAGGACGCTTTCAGCCTGTGGCTCAACGCGCACCCTGAAATGGGCATGCAGCTGGCGGAACTGGCGATCAACAACGCCGGCCGTCGCCTGAAAGCGAGCAAGAAGGTCGAGCGCAAGCGCATCACTCAGGGCCCTGCGCTGCCGGGCAAACTGGCCGACTGCGCGGGGCAAGATCCGATGCGCGCCGAGCTGTTTCTGGTCGAGGGTGATTCCGCAGGCGGTTCGGCCAAACAGGCGCGGGACAAGGAATTCCAGGCCATCCTGCCGTTGCGCGGCAAGATTCTGAACACCTGGGAAGTGGACGGCGGCGAAGTGCTGGCCAGCCAGGAAGTGCACAACATTGCCGTCGCCATCGGCGTCGATCCGGGCGCGGCGGACATGAGCCAGCTGCGCTACGGCAAGATCTGCATCCTCGCCGACGCCGACTCCGACGGGCTGCACATCGCCACGCTGCTGTGCGCGTTGTTCGTCCAGCACTTTCGTCCGCTGGTCGACGCCGGTCACGTTTACGTGGCGATGCCGCCGCTGTACCGCATCGACCTGGGCAAGGAGATTTACTACGCCCTCGATGAAGCGGAGCGCGATGGCATTCTTGATCGTCTGGTCGCCGAGAAGAAGCGCGGCAAGCCTCAGGTCACGCGATTCAAAGGTCTGGGCGAGATGAACCCGCCGCAGCTGCGTGAAACCACCATGGACCCGAACACTCGGCGTCTGGTGCAACTGACGCTGGACGACTTCGAAGCGACCTCGGAAATGATGGACATGCTGCTGGCGAAAAAACGCGCAGGCGATCGCAAGACGTGGCTGGAGTCCAAGGGCAACCTGGCCGAGGTGCTGGTTTGATGCGAGGTTGGCTGGCAGCGCTGTTGCTGACCGCCATGCCTGCTTTCGCCGCTCAGCCCGTGGCGCAGAAGCCGTTGCCGGAGCTGAGGCTGCTGTCCGAGCACGCGGTCGACGACATGATCGGCGGCAACCTGTCGGGGCTGGCCTCGTGCAATGGCACGTTGTGGACGGTGTCTGATCGCGACGACACGCTGCTGTACAGCCTCGACACGTCGGCGACGGTCTGGAAGGCCCGGGCGCAGGTCTTGGAAATCCCTCCGATCCCTGACAGCGGCCTGTCGGCGACCCTGCGTGGCATGGCCAAGGCGGCTGCATTGATACGCGGCGGCGATCTGGACTTTGAAGGCGTGAGCTGCGATGCCGCCGGCAATCGTTACCTGGTCAGCGAAGGCTACGCCACGGTGCTCAAGGTGCCGGTCAATGGCCCGCCGAGCTGGCTTGAACTGCCGAAAAAACTGGTGCAGGAAGCGCAGTCGGCCGGCATGTTGCAGCACTTCAACGCGATTTTCGAAGGCATTGCCATCAGCCCTGCAGGCGATCAGATCTGGCTGGCCGCCGAGCGGGAAAAACGCGGGTTGCTGACTGCGAAGCAGGGCAAGGACGGCTGGGCCTGCGGCGCCAGTTGCATTTTGCGGGTGGAGTCCGGAAACGACGTGCTGCCACCGCAACTGGGTGGCAAGTCCGTCGCCAAGGACTTTTCCGACATCTCACTGTACAAGGGCAAGCTGTACAGCCTGGAACGCGCGGCCTATCGCATCTGCCGACGCAGCCTGGAAACAGGGCAACTGGAAATGTGCTGGTCGTTCGCCAAAGAGGCGTTGCAACCCAACCGGCTGTACGACCAGAAATACGGTTTGACCGAAGCCCTGATTGTCGATGACACCGGCGCGTGGGTCGGCACCGACAACAACTTCGGTGCCCGTGCCGATGGCGAGAAACGCCCCATCGTCTGGCGCTTTGCCGCGCCTGAGGGTGGCTGGAGCGCCAAGCCTTGACGCAAGCGCCTCCCGGCAAGCGCGCCGGGCGCCTGATGCTGATCATCGCCTGGGCCGCGGCGCTGTTTCTGGCGACGCGGTTTTTTGGCGAGTGGGAACGGCGTCAGGAAAACCCCAACACCGCCGTCACCTCGCAACACGGTGATGGCTATGTCGAAGTGCAGCTGGCGAGCAATCGTCAGGGGCATTTCGTCATGACCGGGCAGATCAATGCCCGCCCTGTGAAGTTCATGCTCGACACGGGGGCGACCCATGTCGCGATCCCTGAGGGGGTTGCGGAAAAACTGCGCCTTGAGCGTGGTGCCCGAGTGGAGGTCAGCACGGCCAATGGCCGCACCGACGCCTTCAGGACCACGCTGCAACGGCTGCAAATCGGCGATATCGTCCTGGACAACGTGCGTGCCCTGGTGGTGCCCGGTCTGGATGGCGATCAGGTGCTGCTGGGCATGAGCGCCGTCAAACAACTCGAATTCACCCAGCGCGGCGGCACCTTGCTGCTGCGTCAGACGACAAAATGATGAGGCCCGCATGAGCGACTCCCTTGACCTCAGCCTGGACGGTGTAGAACGCCGCTCACTGGCTGACTTCACCGAACAGGCCTATCTCAACTACTCCATGTACGTGATCATGGACCGGGCCCTGCCGCACATCGGTGACGGCCTGAAGCCGGTGCAGCGACGCATTGTCTACGCCATGAGCGAGTTGGGCCTGGATGCCGACGCCAAGCACAAGAAATCGGCGCGTACCGTCGGTGACGTGCTCGGCAAGTTCCACCCTCACGGCGACTCGGCCTGTTACGAAGCCATGGTGCTGATGGCGCAGTCCTTCAGCTATCGCTACACGCTGGTCGACGGCCAAGGCAACTGGGGTGCGCCGGACGATCCCAAGTCGTTCGCGGCCATGCGTTACACCGAAGCGCGCCTGTCGCGTTATTCCGAAGTGCTGCTGACCGAACTGGGCCAGGGCACGGCGGACTGGGTGCCGAACTTCGACGGCACTCTCGACGAACCTGCCGTTTTGCCTGCGCGTTTGCCGAATATCCTGCTCAACGGCACCACCGGCATCGCCGTGGGCATGGCCACCGATGTGCCGCCGCACAACCTGCGCGAGGTCGCCTCGGCCTGCGTGCGTTTGCTCGATGAGCCCAAAGCCACCATCGAGCAGCTGTGCGAGCACATTCAGGGTCCGGATTACCCGACCGAAGCGGAAATCATCACCCCGCGCGCTGACCTGCTGAAAATCTACGAAACCGGCCGTGGCTCGGTGCGCATGCGTGCGGTGTATCGCGTCGAGGACGGCGATATCGTCGTCACCGCGCTGCCTCATCAGGTGTCGGGCGCCAAGGTGCTGGAGCAGATCGCCGCGCAAATGCAGGCCAAGAAGCTGCCGATGGTCGCCGACCTGCGCGACGAGTCGGACCATGAACACCCTTGCCGCATCGTCATCATTCCGCGCTCCAACCGCGTCGACCCTGAAGAGCTGATGCAGCATCTGTTCGCCACCACGGAGCTGGAATCCAGCTACCGGGTGAACATCAACATCATCGGCCTGGACGGCAAGCCGCAGCTCAAGAACCTCAAGGCGCTGCTGTCCGAGTGGCTGACGTTCCGGATCGGCACCGTGCGGCGTCGCCTGCAGTTCCGGCTGGACAAGGTCGAGAAGCGCCTGCACCTGTTGGAAGGTTTGCTCACCGCGTACCTGAACCTGGACGAAGTGATCCACATCATTCGGACCGCCGAGCACCCGAAAGCCGAGCTGATCGCGCGTTTCGAGCTGTCCGAGATCCAGGCCGACTACATCCTCGACACCCGTCTGCGTCAGTTGGCGCGTCTGGAAGAGATGAAGCTGCGTGGGGAGCAAGACGAACTGCTGAAGGAACAGGCCAGGCTGCTGGCCCTGCTGGGCAGCGAAACCAAGCTGCGCAAGCTGGTCCGTACCGAGTTGATCGCTGACGCGCAAACCTATGGCGACGATCGCCGCTCGCCAATCGTCGAGCGCGCCGAAGCCAAGGCCTTGTCTGAAAACGAGCTGATGCCGACCGAGCCGGTGACGGTCGTGCTGTCGGAAAAAGGCTGGGTGCGTTGCGCCAAGGGCCACGACATCGACGCTACCGGGCTCTCCTACAAGGCGGGCGACGGCTTCAAGACCGCTGCGGCGGGGCGCTCGAACCAGTTTGCCGTGTTCATCGACTCCACAGGCCGCAGTTACTCGCTGGCGGCGCACACCCTCCCATCGGCGCGGGGGCAGGGCGATCCGTTGACTGGCCGTCTGACACCACCGCCTGCCGCTACCTTCGAATGCGTGCTGCTGCCGGACGACGATGCGCTGTACGTCATCGCCTCCGACGCCGGTTACGGCTTTGTGGTCAAGGGCGAGGACCTGCAGGCCAAGAACAAGGCCGGCAAGGCGCTGTTGAGCCTGCCGTCCGGGGCGAAGGTGATTCTGCCGCGTCCGGTGCCCGATCGTGAGCAGAACTGGCTGGCCGCCGTCACCACCGAAGGCCGTCTGTTGGTGTTCAAGATCAGCGATCTGCCGCAATTGGGCAAAGGCAAGGGCAACAAGATCATCGGTATTCCGGGCGAGCGGGTAGCCAGTCGTGAGGAATATGTGACCGATCTGGCCGTGATTCCGGACGGCGCGACCTTGGTGCTTCAGGCCGGCAAGCGTACCCTGTCGCTGAAACCGGACGACCTGGAGCACTATAAAGGTGAGCGGGGCCGTCGTGGCAATAAGCTACCGCGAGGTTTCCAGCGCGTAGACGCGTTGTTAGTGGAAAGCGCTACTTAATCCAGTGATTTCGGCGGTCGATCTTCGTTTCGTCACGAAGATCGACGCAGAATCGCTGGAGTCATCGCGCATATTCACGGATGATATGACGTCGTTTGGCGCTGGCGTGGCTCAGTGCCTTCACGTTTTCTCGAGTATTTGACATCGTGGACGCGCCGTATGCGTTCACCTGGACGGAATGATGAATTTTTTACGCGTTCCTTTTGTTCTGTTATTGACCGGCGTTCTGGGTTTGGCCGGGTGTAGCGTTCATCAGCCTCAATCGCTCTATCAGCTGGACAGTGGCGATCCTGGGCAACCTAAACAAAGTGCCGGCGTGGCTGTTTTGCTGGGTCCCGTTTCCGTTGCTGACTACCTGCAACGCGAAACATTACTGCAGCGCCAGCCCGACGGCAGCCTGACGGCGTCCACTGACGGTCGCTGGGCAGGCAGCCTGTCTTCGGACATCGATCAACTGCTTTTGCGCCAACTGGCGTGGAAACTCGACAGCCAGCGTGTGGTGATGGCCCCAGCGGCCGCCAACTTCACGCCGGATGTGCAGGTTGTCCTGTCGATCACTCGACTGGACTCCGGTGTGAACCAGCCTGCCGTGCTCGACGCTCAATGGCGCCTGCTGGACCGTCGCGGCACCGTGCGTGACAGCAAGCTGATTCACCTGGAAGAGCCTCATGCGGGCACGTCCGCCGCTCAGGTCAAGGCCCAGGGCGTGCTGCTGCAGCGTCTGGCCGAACAATTGAGCGTGGCGGTCAAGCCTGTCGCCAGCCAGCCGCTGGTCGCCGATCAGCCCAAGAAAGCCGCTCAGCCTGCCAAGACCCGCACGGATCAGGACAAGCCGAGAATCCCGATGGCTTCGCCGATTCGCACCGATCTGGAAGTGTTCCGCTTCTGATTCAGGCGCAAACAGAAAAGCCCGCAGCGATGCGGGCTTTTTTGTGGGTGGCTTCTGGCCAAAGGCCGTAGGAGCGCGACCCTTATCAGACCTTGCGCGCCTCATGCATGCGCGCCAGCTGGCGCTCCAGCATCGACGGATACGGCTCCATCAGACGCTCCACGCAGCTCGCGCCTTCGGGGCTGGCGATCGGGCGGATGCGGGCGCGTTGGCGGATGGTAGGGTCTTCGCTGATCTTGCGCTCAACCAGCAGCAGGTTGCGGCTGTGTTGCGACAGGGCCAGGGCGTCCTGAGCGGTTTCGGTCAGCAGCAGATCGATCTGGTTCATGCCGTGCAGGCCTTCACCCAGCGTCAGGCCCAGCTGCAATTGCAGGGTGATGCCGCTGTCAGCGACTTCGATCTGCAAGGCGTGGCTCAGAGCGCGCAACAGCTCGCCGCAGCAAATGGCGTTGGTCAGGTAATCGTCGCCGCTGTCCTGGGTGCTGAATACCATCAGCGAGCTGCCGTCGTTCAGGGTGTGCAGTTCGCTGTCGTACAGCGAAGCGGCCTGATCGATGCAATCGCGATAACGCTCCAGCAGCTCGGTCAAGCGAGCGCGTGGCAGGCGGCGCAGTTGCTCTTGGGAGCCCAGTTGCACGGCCAGCACGGCGCTGTACTGAGGCTGCGAAGGCGCGACGGGCAGAACAGGGCGCGGTGCAGGCTTCTGTGCGACCGGCGTCTCGTCGCGAAGATCGGCAAACGGGTCGTCTTCTTCATCTTCTTCGGCCACCAGACGGCGAGTCGGGATCGCCGTGGCGCGAGGCTTGGGCGCGTCGTCGTATTCCGGGTCGTTCAGGTCGCTGGTATCGAACTCGGGCGACGTGTCGTCTTCGTCGTCGACGTGCTCAGGTTCAGGAGCCGGTTTTGGCTCAGGCTCAGGCGGCGCGTAGGACGCTTTGAGCTGACGGGCCAGATCGCCGATTTCATCCTGACGATCGGTGGCCGGGGTGTAGGGGTCGATGTAACGCAGCCACATGCGCAGTTGCAGCATCGGCGTCGAAATATGTCGGCCCAGCCGCAGGCTCAAGGCCAGCGCAAGCGCCAGCAGAATACCCGCGAGGATGCCCATGCTTTGCAGGCTGATGGTCAGCGGCTGCTGGAATTGTGACATGTCCAGGCTGATGCGCAGGGTGCCTGCGACCACGTCCTGGAAGGTGACCTTGATCTCGTAGAGGCCTTCGGCTTCGCCCAGCAGGCCGTTTTTCGGGCGCTGACCGGCTTCGGCGAGGATGCGGTTGTCCACGCTATAGATAGCCGCGTGAGCGACCAGCGGATTCTTCACCAGATTGCCCAGCAGCACGTTGAGGCTGAGGATGTCGTTGGACACCAGAAGCTCGGTGGCGGAGGTCGCGGTTTGCGTGGTCAGGGCCTGCCCCAGTGCGTCGGCCTGTTCGTGCATGGCTTGCTTGAACTGCAAACCCATGACGCAGGCGTAGATCACCAGTGCCAGCGCGACGAGGATCACGTTATGGCTGGCGATACGCAAAGCAATCGGAACACGTCGATGACGCAATGCCCGGAAGATCAGCAAGAAGAAATTATCGGTTTTTACTGGCGTGGGCCGGTTCACTGAGCACGGCTCTCTTGGAGAAGTTGGGGCGCAGTATAGCGAGCGACCCAGATGCGGCAAAGCGCTCACTGTGCCCGGTGGTCACTGAAAGTGAGTAGAATGCGGTTTTTTTCCACTGCGGGGGTGCGCCTTGCGCGAAATTGTCCTGATAAACATCACCGGCGAAGACAGTCCGGGTCTGACGGCGGCCATTACCGGCGTGCTGGCCCAGGGTGGCGCCGATGTTCTGGATATCGGTCAGGCCGTGATCCACGACACCCTGTCGTTCGGCATTCTGGTGCAGATTCCAGATACCGAAAATGGCTCCAAAGTATTGGATCGGGTGCAGTCCAAGGTCGATGAACTCGGCCTGCAGGTGCTGTTCACTCAAGTCAGTGAAGACGATTACCAGCATTGGGTCGACGATCAGGGCAAGGACCGGCACATCGTTACGCTGCTGACCCGCAAGGTCACGGCAGAGCAGTTGCAGACTGTCAGTTCGATCACCGCCAGATACGGCTTGAACATTGATCGCATCGATCGCCTGTCCGGGCGCATGGCGCTGGACATGCCGAGCGACAAGGGCAAGGGCTGCATCGAGTTTTCCGTGCGGGGCGAGCCTGCCGATGCGCAGCAAATGCGCGCCGAGTTCCTGCAGGTGGCGCAGGAGCTGAACGTCGATATCGCCTTCCAGCAGGATTCGGTGTTCCGCCGCAACCGTCGCTTGGCCGTATTTGACATGGACTCCACGCTCATCGAGGCCGAAGTCATCGACGAACTGGCCAAGGCCCATGGCGTGGGCGAGCGCGTCTCGGAAATCACCGAGCGGGCGATGCGTGGCGAGCTGGATTTCCGCGCCAGCTTCAAGGAGCGCCTGGCGCTGCTCAAGGGGCTGGACATCGAGGTGCTGGACGAGATCGGCGCGTCGCTGCGTCTGACCGAAGGCGCAGAAACCCTGTTCGCCGAGCTCAAGCGTCTGGGCTACAAGACCGCGATCCTGTCGGGCGGCTTCACCTACTTCGCTCGCCAGCTGCAGGCCAAGCTGGGCATCGACTACATCTTCGCCAACGAGCTGGAAGTGGTTGACGGCCAGTGCACCGGCGTTGCTGTCGAGCCTATCGTCGATGCGCAGCGTAAGGCCGATCTATTGCGTGAACTGGCGATCAAGGAAGGGCTGAGCCTGGAGCAGACCATCGCAGTCGGCGACGGCGCCAATGACTTGCCCATGCTGGCCATCGCAGGCCTGGGTGTGGCGTTCCGTGCCAAGCCGCTGGTCAAGCAGTCCGCGAAGCAGGCGATCTCGACGCTCGGGCTCGATGGTGTGCTGTACTTGCTGGGCTTCCGCGACCGGGAAGGCCGGGGCCGGTAAAGCAGATTGAACGTCTGAGGTGAGCGGTGGGAGTGAGCGTGCTCACGAAGGGGGGCTGTCACCGCTGCAGGTATGGGGCTGAAGGTCAGCATTGGTGAGCAAGCTCACTCCCACGCCAATCGTTGTCCGCTCAAGTGCTGTGCAGCTTTTACAGCACCGTCCACAACGAATCGAATTCCTGCTCCGGACCTGCGTCTGGGGCAGACTTCTTCGGTTCGTCAAGAATCTCGTATTCGAACTGGTTGTAGCTGCCGGTCGTCGCGCGACGGCCGCTCAAGGTGGCGCGACGCTCATCGCCATTGCTGTTGATCATCACCTTGCTCCCATCGTCGAACGGCAAGCGAGGGGCGATGACGGTTGCGGGCACATCCATAGCCCGCACTTCAGGCAACAGCAGCGCGCGCAGGTACTGGCTGCTCTGTTCGGCGCGCAGCAGCTGCATGCCGCAGGCCTGGGCGAACGGGGCGATCAGCTCGACGCCCATCTGCGTACCGCCGCCGCGCACCTGACGCACCCAGCGCACTACCGCAATACTCCAGCCATGGCCATGATCCTGAATGCCGATCATCTCACCGGCCTGCAGCTGATCGGGCACCTCTTTGGGCCACGCCAGGCAATAGCCACCGGGGCTGTGGTTGACGATATTGAGGTTGTAGGTCGCAAAGCCTTTCTGGCCGTCGGCGGCGGCCGCGGCTTCAGCTTCGCTGCCTTGATACTCGATCTCTTCAAACGGCAGCATGGTGCTGGATGTGCCGGTGCGTTGAACGTCGATCGCCTGACTCCATGGATCGAGTTTCTGTGGTTCGAGGGGTTGCAGCGTGTAGTCGGCGACTTTGCTGACTGTAGCGGTGGGCACCAGCAGCAGGTCGCTGAAGCATTTCTGCCCTCCGACGAAGTAGTGCAGGGCGCTCATGCCCACGCAGACGGTCAGCGTGCCCTGGCCCGGAGTGCGCTGAAAGGCGCGCTCGGAGACGTCCCCCAATGCTGCCGCGAGATGCTGGAGCACGTCGATCGACAGGCCGGGCGGCACGTGCAGATACGACTGGGTGCGCTGCTCGATGGGGGTCTCGATGTAGCGCTGCAAGGCCGCCGACAGCGGGCGAGGGTTGATGCCCAGCAGGTTCGCGCGTTGATCCTCAGCGTACAGCGAGGTGTAGCGTGGTGCGGTATCGGTGCCGTACGCCACGGCATACAGGCTCGCGTCGTCGGTCGGCTGTTGCAGGGTGACCATCGAACTCCAGGCATCCAGCGCATCAGCCAGCTTGCCGATATTGTGCTGACGCATCTGGTTGCAACGCGAGCAGCCCATCAGCAGCGCCACGATGTAGGTCTGTTCGACCGTCAGCGTACGAGTGTGGTGGGCCTGATTGTCGGCAATCGGCACATTATGTAGCTGATTCTGCCGGGCAATCTGATAGATCTGGTGCAGCTCAAGCCACAAGCCATCCTGCACCGGGCAGTAGAGCTGGTTGGCGCGAATGAGCGGGCCGTTGAGGCAATGCAGGGCGCGTTGCAGGGCTGTGGTCAGCAGCGTTGCACGGTCCCGGCTGAATTTGGGGGCGATCCTGGCGATGATCTGCTTGTAGCCAATCGCCAGATGATTCTGCAGCGCCTGACACAGGTTGGCGACTTTGCGCGGCCGCTCTTCCAGTACTACCGATTGATTCAGGAAATGCCGCTCCAGGTGCTTGCACACGAAAGACACTTCCGGGCGCAGCAGTTCGAGCAGTTGCAGGCGATTGTCGCTGGGGGTAAGCAGCTGATTGAGTTCACCGAGGCCCTGATACAGCTGACGGGCCATTTCGCCAAGGTTGGCTTTGGGCAGGGTGGAGATCCAGCGCTTCAGATCTTTGGGCGTCGCGTCACAGAACGACAGGCTCGACTGCGTCGGCACAGGTGCGCGCAACAGCAGTGGGAGACTTAAGTTACTCATGTGACAGGCAAACTCCAACAAACTACTGGCCCGAATGGCTTCATGTAACTGCGGTGCAGTGGCACGTTGACCAGCGAAACGAGCAAGTTTACGTCAATTGAAAGCGAAGTTTCCTACAACACCGATGGACGACTTTACCAGCATCGGCCAAGAGTGGCAGCCCTTAATATCAAAATGACATTGTATCTGGGCTGATACAGCGAATTCCTGACGACCCAAGGCGGGCCTCATCGAGTGATAAGGGGCCCGCCAAAAAAACGTTTCAGGATCTTTCAGGCAAAAATCAGGCCTGAACGGGAGTGGCCAGCAGTTGACCCATTTGCGTCGGCGAACCTGCAGCCAGTTGCTCGGCCCATTTCACCTGATTGGGGCCGAACAGCACGATGGCGGTGGAGCCCAGTTTGAAGCGGCCCAGCTCGGCGCCTTTTTCCAACTGGATCGGTGCGCGGGCGGCTTCGTCGTAGCGGAAGGTTTTCAGCTCGCGCTTGGGTGGCGTCACCAGACCGGCCCAGACGGTCTCGACCGAGGCCACGATCATCGCGCCGACCAGTACCACGGCCATCGGGCCGCGCTCGGTGTCGAACAGGCAGACGACGCGCTCGTTGCGGGCGAACAGCTCTGGCACGTTTTCAGCGGTGGTCTGGTTGACCGAGAACAGGCGACCCGGCACATAGACCATCTCGCGCAGGGTCCCTGCCAGCGGCATGTGCACGCGGTGGTAGTCCTTGGGCGACAGATAAATGGTGGCGAATTCGCCGCCCATGAACGGCGCGGACAGGCGCGCATCGCCACCCAGCAACTCCAGGGCGCTGAAGCTGTGGCCCTTGGCCTGGAAAATACGACCGTGGTCGATCGGGCCCAGCTGGCTCACTGCGCCGTCGGCAGGGCAGAGGATCGCCCCCGGCGTTTCATCCAGCGGGCGTGCGCCCGGTTTCAGCGCGCGGGTGAAGAAGTCGTTGAAATGCGGGTAGGCGGTGACGTCTTCCACCAGCGCCTGGGACATGTCGACCTGATAGCGGCGCACGAACCATTGGGTGAACGCATTCTTGAACCAGCGCACGCGGCACTCGGCAACGCAGCCGGCCAGACGAGACAACAGGTGGTGGGGAAGCAGGTATTGGAAAAGGATAAACAGACGCTGTTTCATCAAGATTCCTAAAGCATTTCAAAAAAAGGGAAAAGCCGTTCGCGCACGCGGCGGTTATTTCTCGATCGGTGTGTCCGGGTGGTTGCCCCACTCGCCCCACGAACCGGCGTAGCCTTTGATTCGCGGGTAGCCCAGCGCCTTGGCCACCAGATAGGTGAAGCCGGAACGGTGGTGGGTCTGGCAATGGGTGATGACTTCTTTATCCGGCGTGATGCCCAGGCTTTCGAGGATCTGCGGCATGTCCTTGCGCATGCGCAGGTTGCGCGCCTGATCCATGCCTGCAGTCCATTCGAAGTTCACGGCGCCGGGAATGTGACCGCCGCGGGCTGCAACGAGCTTCTCGCCGGAATATTCCAGCGGGCCGCGCGCATCCCAGATCGCCAGATCAGCAGCGCCCAAACGGCTATGCAGGTACTCGCGGGTGGCGGTCGGTTCGTCGTGAACAGTGATCGGGACAGGGCCGCCAGCGCAGGCCGGCACTTCGGTGGACAGTGGCAAGCCTTCTGCCTGCCAGGCCAGCAGGCCGCCATCCAGATAGTGGTATTTCGAGTGACCGATCACATCCAGCAGCCAGATGAAACGCCCGGCCCAGCCACCGCCTTCGTCGTCGTACACCACGTAGACCGCGTCCGGGTTGTGGCCCAGCTCGCCGAACAGTGTTTCAAGTTGCGCCTGGGTAGGCAGCAAACCCGGAGCGGGTGGCTGGCCCAGTTGCGTGCGTTTCGGATCGACGAAGCGCGCGCCGGGAATGTGGCCGGCCTCATAGCGGGCGGCACTGGTCAGGTCGACCAGAATCAGCTCTGAAGCGCCGAGGCGTGCCTGCAGTTCTGCGGGCTCGATCACCAGCGGCAAGCTTGAGAAGGCAGACATGTAAGGTCTCCAGATCTTGAAAAGAGACGAATTGTAGCTCAGCCATCAACCCTTGCGTTGGCTAAAGGTAGTCAGCGCTTTCTCGATGCATTGCCCGGTTTTTCCGAACGCCTGGACCGTCATTTCCGAGAACGGCCCGCCACCCTGATCGGCGACGATCACCATCAATACTCGACCGTTGCTGGCCAGTGAGCGGATCAACAGGTTCTCCCCCGGAAACAGGCTGCGCAGTTGCGACGGCAGCAAGGCGGAAAACTGCGCGTTGTTACTGGCAGTCAGGCGCAGTTGCGTGGCTTGTGCCATCAGCCGCTGCAGCACGGTGCTTTCCCGGTAGGGGATCAGCAGCGCGGCAGCGGACTTGTCCACTCCGGCCAATTGATGCACGCGCAGGGTGTCGGTCTTGCGATCGATCATCAGCAACAGAGCGCGACGCATGCCCGAGGCGAGCAGGGCGTCGCGCGCGCAGGTAGTCAGGTGCATTGCGTTGGTGAAAGTGCTTGGCTCCTTGAGCAGGTCGCCGCACAGTTGGCGCCATGTCTGCAGGGCTTCGGCCGACGGCGGCGGGGCAGGCAGCAAGCCTTTATGCACGCGCCGGGTGTCCCACGGCCAGATCAAGGCTTCGGCCGGATGCCAGACCCCGACAGCCGCGTGCTGGCGAGCGCTGGCCGCAGCGTTCTGGTGCACCTGTTGCTGCAGGCCATCGAAAGGCTGTTGCAGATAAAGGCTGGTGAGCAATTCCCAGCGCACGGTGTGCGGGGTGTCCCAGGCCTGTTGCGCCGACAGCGCCAGGCCGTTGGCGAGCAGAATGGTGTTGGCAGGCTGGTTGAGCCAGCGCCGCAGCGGCAGGTTGGCGTCCAGCGCCTGCTGCTGTTTGAGCGGGTCTTCATTCTCGTGGGCGATGCGCAATACCCGCACCAGGCTGCGCTGCTCGCGAATCAGCAGGTCGTAGCCCTGAGTCACCCAGATCGGCAGTTGCCAATGTTGCGCCAGGGCCTGACACAGCTGCACCAGGCGCACCCCAAACAGGGATTTTTCGACCGCTTTCGCGCACTCGCCCTTGTGGATGATGCGCAGCTCCCACTCTTCCAGCAGCTTGGGGTGGGCCAGCGCCATAGGCCAGAGAGGGGCGAGAAACAGCAGGCTGCCCAGATGAATGTCCTGCCACAGCCGCGCCAGCTGATTGGCAAACAAACCATAGGCCTGTTGCGTGGCGTGCTGGCTGATCAATTGCAGCTGGCGCAGGGCGACGGGAATGTTCTGCAATTCGACGCTGGGCAGGCGGCCGAGCAAGGTGCCGGTGCGTGCAAGCCCCAGGCGATTCAGCGCCACCTCCAGACTCTCAGCTGGTTCGGTCAGGCCACCACTGTGCAGGTTGGCCTCACGCAGCACACTGAGCACCAGCGCGGGGCTGTCCTGCATAAGCTCAGCGATTTCGCGCAACGAACGGCGGCTGTCGTTGAGCGCGGTCTGCACTTTGGCGTGGGCGAGGGCAGGTACGGGCAGGGCGATGCCGTCCAGTTGCTTGACCCATGCATCGAGTGTCTGCGGAACGAGGAGCTTAGCGGCGTTATCTGGTTGCATTCACAAGGCCCGTACGGCTGGTAGGTTTTGATCGGCGTCGAATGATGGCATCATGCCGGCCGTTGCGCTGGTGTGCCCGAGCCAGACGCCAGGCAGGATTTTCGCCCGAATTGACTATAGTCTGGCGCACTCATGCCGATAAGTAGAACAAGAGTTTCGAACGCTTCTCGCACAATGACCATGAACCCGACTCAGTAAGTATTCTTTATCTATGGCAAAAATTATCGGCATCATCGTCGTTTTCGCGAGCGTTCTCGGCGGCTACGTTCTGTCCCACGGTCAAATCGCTGCGTTGATCCAGCCTTTCGAGGTGCTGATCATCGGCGGTGCCGCGTTCGGTGCATTTTTGCAGGCGAACCCGGGTTATATGACCATGCACGTGATCAAGAAGTCAGTGAAGATGTTCGGTTCACGCTTCACTCACGCCTTCTATCTCGAAGTACTGGGCTTGATCTACGAGATCCTCAACAAGAGCCGTCGCGAAGGCATGATGGCGATTGAAGGCGATATCGAAGAGCCTGAAAACAGCCCCATCTTCGCCAAATACCCAAGCGTGCTCAAAGACACCCGCATGATCGCCTTCATCTGCGATTACCTGCGCATCATGTCGTCCGGCAACATGGCTCCCCACGAGCTCGAAGGCCTGTTCGACATGGAGCTGCTGAGCATGAAAGAAGAGCTCGAACACCCTTCCCACGCGGTCACGGGTGTGGCGGACGGTATGCCCGGTTTCGGTATCGTTGCGGCGGTACTGGGTATCGTGGTGACCATGGCGTCCCTGGGTTCTGGCGACAAGGCAGCTATCGGTATGCACGTAGGTGCGGCACTGGTCGGGACCTTCTTCGGTATTCTCGCCGCCTACGGCTTCTTCGGCCCGCTGGCACAGTGCCTGGCGCACGATGCCAAGGAAGAAATGAACGTGTTCGAATCGATCAAGGCCTCTCTGGTTGCCTCAGCGTCGGGCGTACCGCCTTCACTGGCTGTCGAGTTCGGTCGCAAGGTCCTGTATCCAGCGCATCGCCCCAGCTTCAGTGAGCTGGAACAAGCGGTTCGCGGTCGTTGATCCATGGAAAATAACCAGCCCATTATCGTCAAGCGCGTAAAGCGCTTTGGCGGCGGCCACCACGGTGGCGCCTGGAAAATCGCCTTCGCCGACTTCGCGACGGCGATGATGGCGTTCTTCCTCGTGCTGTGGCTGATGTCTTCGGCCACCCCCGAGCAGTTGATCGCCATCGCCGGCTACTTCAAGGACCCGGTCGGTTTCTCCGACAGCGGCTCGCCGTACGTCATCGACCTGGGCGGCTCGCCCGAGATGTCGCCGGACCAGACTCTCAACCCTGAAATCAAATCCACTCCCGCGCCGGACAAGGTGCCCGTGGACGCCGACAAACAGGACGCGGCGGCCGAACAGGTCGAGCAGGAACGTCTGGAGATGCTGCTGCAAGAACTGCAGACCAAGGTCAACGAGAACCCGCAATTGGCGAAGTTCAAGGACCAGATTCTGTTCGAGATCACGCAGGACGGCCTGCGCATCCAGATCATGGACGCTGAAAACCGCCCCATGTTCGACATCGGCAGCGCACGCCTGAAACCGTATTTCGAAGACATTCTGCTGGCCATGGCCGACACCATCAAAACGGTGCCGAACAAGGTGAGCATCAGCGGCCACACCGATGCCACCCCTTATGTGGGCAACAACGGTTTCGGCAACTGGGAGCTGTCGGCCAACCGCGCCAACGCCGCACGTCGTGCGCTGACCGCCGGTGGTTATCCTGATCCGCAGGTGGCGCGGGTCGTGGGCTACGCGTCGTCGTCGCTGTACGACAAGGACAACCCCAACAGCCCGATCAACCGTCGTATCGACATCACCGTGCTGACCAAAAAGGCACAGGCGCGTATCGAAGGCGCGCAGAACGCAGGGGAAGCGCCGAAATCCGACGCCGTCCCTGCACCGGCCTCACCTGCGGCTCCCGCCACCAAGCCTGGTGCATCGACCGCTGAGCCTGCAGTCGATCCGCAGGCCTACGCCCAGCCCCACGAGATCCGGCAGAAGCTGAACCTGTTCGATCAAGGGCAGTTGAAGATCGACGAAACGAAGAACTGATACCGGGTTCTGACAAAAACGCCGCGATGATCGCGGCGTTTTTGTGTGCGGTAGTTAGTAGCTGGTTTCCGGCAAGCTGGCGATGATCGAGCGATAGCTGTTCATCCGCTGCTGCTGCACGCGGCCATCCTCTAGCGCCATGAGCAGGGCGCAGCCCGGTTCGCGGTCATGTTTGCAATCGCGGAAGCGGCAGCGGCCGAGCAGATCGTTGAACTCGATGAAGCCCGCTTCGACGTCGGCGCGGCTGACGTGGCCCAGGCCGAATTCGCGGATGCCGGGGGAGTCGATCAGGTCGCCGCCACGGGGGAAGTGGAACAGGCGCGCGGTGGTTGTGGTGTGGGTGCCTTGCCCGGAATATTCCGACAGGGGCCCGACCCGCGTTCCCACCTCTGGCAGCAGGCTGTTGACCAGCGACGACTTACCCACACCCGACTGACCCACGAACACGCTGACGTGGCCGTCGAGCAAATCCTGCAGCTGTTGCATGCCATTGCCGTGGTGAGCGGACACCTCAAGCACCGGATAGCCCAGGGTGCGATAGACCGCCAGCAGCGCGTTCAGGGCAGGGGCGTTCTCGTCGTTGATCAGGTCGTACTTGTTCAGCAGCAGCAACGGGCGAATCCCCGAGTGCTCGGCGGCCACCAGATAACGGTCGATCAGGTTGGCGTGGGGCTCGGGCGCCGGGGCGAAGACGATGACGATCAGGTCGACGTTGGCGGCCACCGGCTTGAGTTGGCCACGGGTATCGGGGCGGCACAGCTCGGTATTGCGCGGCAATTGCGCGACGATCACGCCGATGCCCTGATTGCCTGCACGCCAGACCACCTTGTCGCCGGTCACCAGCGCAGGCAGGTTGGCGCGCAAGTGGCAACGGAACACCTGGCCGCTCAGCTCGCCTTCCTGCGCCTCGACTTCCACCTGCACACCGAAGTGCGCGATCACCAGCCCCGTTTGCTCAGGGCCAAGATCGCCGCCTTCGAGCGTTTCCAGGGCTTGGGATTCACGTTTGGCGGCGCGGGCAGCGCGCTCGCCCTGAATCTTTTCGATGCGCCAGTTCTGGCGGCGGTTGAGTTGGCGTTTGGCCATGAGTGTTCAGTGTCTCGTTTAAGTAGAGAAGCGTACAGGCCGCGTGAAAACGTAGCGAGCGAAGGCAACACAAGGCAAAAGCAGGTGGGAAAGCGGAGTCTAGGCTCCTAAATGAGCACTTCCCGCCTGTTTTTAACGCAGCATTGCCGAGCGCAGTAGTTTTTACGTGGTCTGTGAAGCGGGGGGAGTCTAGCATGCCCTTTAGGCTAAACTGCGCGCCTAAGCTGAGGAGCCGACATATGCAGAACAAGCAGAATCTGATCTGGATCGACCTGGAAATGACCGGTCTGGACCCTGATAACGACGTCATCATCGAAATGGCCACCATCATCACCGACAGCGAGCTGAACACGCTGGCTGAAGGCCCGGTCATTGCCGTGCATCAGAGCGATGAGCTGCTCAACGGCATGGACGAGTGGAACACCCGTCAACACGGCGGCTCGGGCCTGACCCAGCGCGTGCGCGAGAGCAAGATCTCTACCGCCGAAGCCGAGGCCATGACCCTGGATTTCATCAAACAATGGGTGCCGGAGCGCAGCTCGCCGATCTGCGGCAACAGCATCTGCCAGGACCGCCGCTTCCTTTATAAGCGCATGCCGACTCTGGAAAACTACTTCCACTACCGCAACCTCGACGTCTCCACGCTCAAGGAGCTGGCCGCGCGCTGGTCGCCTGAGCTGAAGTTCAAGAAGGGCAGCACCCACCTGGCGCTGGACGACATTCGTGAGTCCATCGCCGAGCTGCGTTTCTATCGCGAGCACTTCATTAAGGTCTAAGCGCTCGTGCGAAAAGAGGGTTGCGAATAAGCGCCCTCTTTTGGTGCTCCGGCCGAGTGGTTAGACTGCGCCCCTTTCTCGCAGGGACTGCCACCATGCTGTTGATGCTCTATCTGATCGCCATTACTGCTGAAGCCATGACCGGCGCGCTGTCTGCCGGGCGCCGTGGCATGGACTGGTTTGGCGTGGTGCTGATCGCCTGCATCACGGCGCTGGGCGGCGGCTCGGTGCGCGACGTGCTGCTGGGGCATTACCCACTGACGTGGGTCAAACACCCGGAATACCTGATTCTCACCAGCGTCGCGGCGTTGGTGACGATCTTCATCGCGCCTTTGATGCGTCATTTGCGCTCGCTGTTTCTGGTGCTCGACGCCCTGGGGCTGGTGGCCTTCACGGTCATCGGCTGCACGACGGCGCTGGACATGGGCCTGAGCATGATGGTCGCGGCGGTCAGCGGCGTGATCACCGGGACCTTTGGCGGCATCCTGCGCGACATCTTCTGTAACGACATCCCGCTGATCTTCCGCCGCGAGCTGTACGCCAGTGTCTCGTTTGCGGCGGCATGGTGTTTTCTATTGTGTCAGTGGGCGGGGTTGCCGATCGAGCAGGGCACGTTGATTACCCTGTTTGGCGGGTTGCTGCTGCGTTTGCTGGCAATCCGCTTTCATTGGGAAATGCCCAAGTTCGTTTACAAAGATGGGCACTGATCGCCGGCTTTCGCAGAGACGTTTCTGCCGAAGGCGTAGCGGGTCGGCAGAAGCCCGTCGTCAACAGCTGCGTAATTCGTGCTGCCGCAACGCCCATTCCACATGCTCGCGCACCATCTCTGACGGGTGATCCAGACGCGCCTTCAAGGCCTCGATCACCGGGATGCTCGATGGCGCATTGCCCAGGCCCACCGCCAGATTGCGCAGCCACCGCTCATACCCCGCGCGACGCAGCGGCGAGCCTTCGGTGTTGCTGAGGAACGTCGTTTCATCCCACAAAAACAGCGCCGTCAGCTCGGCATTATCCAGCCCATGCCTCGGCTTGAAATCGTTCTGATCGGTCGGCCGGGCGAAGCGGTTCCACGGGCAGACAATCTGACAATCATCACAGCCGAACACCCGATTACCGATCATCGAGCGCAGGTCTTCGGGGATCGACGTCTTCAGCTCGATGGTCAGGTAGGAGATGCAGCGTCGGGCGTCCAGCACATAGGGCCCGACGAACGCGTTGGTCGGGCACACGTCCAGGCACGCGGTGCAGCGGCCGCAATGCTCGGTGGCGTGGGGCTCGTCGATGGGCAGCGGCAGGTCGACGAACAGCTCGCTCAGGAAGAAATAGCTGCCGGCCTTGCGATTGAGTACCAGGGTATTCTTGCCGATCCAGCCCAGCCCGGCCTGCTCGGCGATGGCTTTTTCCAGCACCGGCGCGCTGTCGACGAAGGCGCGAAAGCCGAACGGCCCGATGTCCTGCTGGATGCGCTCGGCCAGTTGCTGCACGCGCTTGCGGATGAGTTTGTGGTAGTCGCGACCCAGCGCATAGCGCGAGACGTAGGCTTTTTCGGGTTGTGCGAGCAATTGCGCCATCTGCGTATCGCCCGGCAGGTAGTCCATGCGCAGCGAGACGACCCGCAGCGTGCCCGGCACCAGTTCGTCGGGATGCGAACGTTTGCTGCCATGCGCTGCCATATAGTCCATCTCGCCGTGATACCCGGCTTCGAGCCAGCGCTCAAGATGCTGCTCATGTTCCGCCAGATCCAGTCCCGAGATGCCGACCTGCTGAAAGCCGAGTTCGCGCCCCCAGCTTTTGATCGATTGGGCAAGCTCGGCCAACCCGGCAGCCGTCAGGGGCGCTGAGTTTGTGGATGGATCTACAGTAGTCGCGGACATGCAAGGAGGACACCGGGGCGCAGGTGCGTATAATTCTGCCAGACATCGGAGCCTAAAGACGCATGTTGCACAGCAAACCCCCATTTCCCGACGCACTGTACAGCGTCGCGCAGGTCCGCGACCTCGACGCACGCCTGATTGCAGCGGGTACGCCTGGTTTCGAATTGATGCAGCGCGCTGCTCACGCGGCCTGGCGCGCGATCCGTCGTCACTGGCCGGATGGGCAGCAGCTAACGGTGTTGGCCGGGCATGGCAACAACGCGGGCGATGGCTACCTGATCGCTGCATTGGCCAGGCGCGCGGGCTGGCAGGTGACGGTGCTGGCCGTGGGCGATTGCTCTGCGCTGAAGGGGGATGCCGAGGCGGCTTATAAAGAAGCGCTGGGCGATCAGGTTGATATCCAGCCCTGGAACAGGCAGGCGCTTAAGGGCATCGTCGTCGATGCGTTGCTCGGCACCGGTTTGAAAGGCGATGTTCGCGAGCCTTGTGCCTCAGTGATCCAGACGGTCAACGCCAGCGGTCTGCCGGTCATGGCGGTCGACATTCCTTCCGGGCTCTGCGCCAACACCGGCCGAACCTTGGGCGTGGCGATCCGGGCTGACCTGACGGTGACCTTCATCGGTCTCAAGGTCGGGTTGTTCACCGGGGATGCGCCGGATCTGGTCGGCGAGCTGATTTTCGATGACCTGCAGGCCGATCCCGCAATCGTTGCGCACACGCCCTTCAGCGTTAAACGTCTCGATACATTCAATTTGCCTCGACTCAAACCCCGCCCGCGCACGGCTCACAAGGGCATGTTTGGCCGGGTTCTGGTGATTGGCGGGGATCTGGGCTTCGGTGGCGCAGCACTGCTGGCCACTGAAAGCACCTTGCGCAGCGGCGCGGGCATGGTCACGCTGGCGACCCGTCCGGAGCACGTGAGCGCGGCGTTGGCGCGTGTTCCTGAGGTGATGAGCGTCGGGATCAGCTCGGCCAATCAGCTAATGGGGCTGATCGAACCTGCCAGTGTGCTGGTCGTGGGGCCTGGCCTGGGCCAGCACGCCTGGGGGCGCAGTCTGTTGTCGGCTGCCGCCAGCGCCGAACGTGCGCAGGTCTGGGACGCCGATGCCCTCAATCAACTGGCCGCTGACCACGTGCAACTGCCCAAGGATTGCGTGATCACCCCGCATCCGGGGGAGGCGGCGCGTCTGCTCGGCGTCAGCACCCAAGAGATACAGGCCGATCGCCCAGCCGCCGCGCGGGCGCTGGCAAAAAAATACGACGCTGTCTGCGTCCTCAAGGGCAGTGGCAGCCTGATCGCAAGTCCCTCAGGCGAGCTGGCGCTGGCTGATCATGGCCACCCGGCAATGGCCACCGGAGGGCTGGGCGACGTGCTGGCCGGGTTGATTGGCGCCTTGCTGGCGCAAAAGATGCCGGCATTTGAGGCCGCCTGCCTTGGCGTCTGGTTGCACGCGCTGGCCGGAGAAAAATGTGGGGCAAGTGGACGCGGAATGGCTGCCGCTGATCTGATTCCTGAAATTCGCAAGCTTCTGGAGGAGCAACAACCGTGTCTGAGTTAACCCTGCACCTGGTGGATGAAGAGGCGATGACCAACTTTGGTGCGCGGATTGCCCAAGTCACTGAAAGCAATGGGATTATTTTTCTGGAAGGGGATCTGGGCGCAGGCAAGACCACGCTGTCGCGCGGAATCATCCGCGGTCTGGGCCACACCGGCGCGGTCAAAAGCCCGACGTTTACCCTCGTAGAACCTTACGAAATTGGGAGAAATCGCGCGTATCACTTTGATCTTTACCGACTTGTTGATCCAGAAGAGCTAGAATTCCTCGGCATACGCGACTACTTCGAAGGAGAAGCGCTTTGCCTGATCGAGTGGCCCAATCTCGGTGCGGGCTTTTTGCCAAAGCCTGACCTGATCATTACCATTAGGCCGCTCGCAGACGGTAGAACGCTGACACTGAGCCCGGAAAGCTCGCGCGGTGAGCAGTGGTGTGCCGCTTTGGCTTTGGAATTCAAATAGATATGGGGTTAGGTATGCGCATGCGCGCGCTGGTTTCTGTGATTGGACTGCTGCTGACGACATTGGCTATCGATGCGTTTGCCGCCTCACAGGTACGAAGTGTCCGCTTATGGCGTGCGCCGGATAACACCCGGCTGGTTTTCGACCTGTCCGGCCCGGTTCAGCACAGCGTCTTCACCCTTCAGTCTCCGGACCGTCTGGTCATCGACATCAATGGCGCGACGCTGGGCGGCGCACTGAATATCCCGACCGCCAACACGCCGATCACCAGCATGCGCTCGGCGCAGCGCACGCCAGACGACCTGCGCGTGGTCATCGACCTGAAAAAGGCCGTCACCCCGAAAAGCTTCACGCTGGCGCCGAACGCGCAGTACGGCAACCGTCTGGTGGTGGATCTGTACGACAATCCGGCCGATGCCAACCCGACGCCAAGTGTCGCGGACACGCCTGCCACCGTGGCGCCGGCAGCTCCTGCCGTACCGGTCAGCCCGTCCAAGCCTGAAATCAAACTGCCTCCTGTGCCCAACGGCAAGCGCGACATCGTGGTCGTTATCGATGCCGGCCACGGTGGCGAAGACCCTGGCGCCTCAGGTAGCCGGGGCGAGAAAGAAAAGAACGTCGTACTGTCGATCGCCAAGGAGCTTCAGCGCCAGGTCAATGCCGAGAAAGGCTACCGCGCCGAACTGACCCGCACCGGCGACTACTTCATTCCGTTGCGCAAACGTACTGAAATCGCCCGCGCCAAAGGGGCTGACCTGTTCGTCTCCATTCACGCGGATGCGGCGCCTTCGTCGGCGGCGTTCGGCGCCTCGGTGTTTGCCTTGTCCGATCGCGGCGCGACATCCGAGACCGCGCGCTGGCTGGCCGACAGTGAAAACCGTTCCGACCTGATCGGTGGGGCCGGGGCTGTGAGCCTGGACGACAAGGACCGCATGCTCGCGGGCGTACTGCTCGACCTGTCGATGACCGCTTCGCTGACCTCAAGCCTCAACGTCGGCCAGAAGGTGCTGACCAACATCGGCCGCGTGACTTCGCTGCACAAGTCGCGGGTTGAGCAGGCGGGCTTCATGGTGCTCAAGTCGCCGGACATCCCGTCGATCCTGGTCGAGACCGGCTTCATCTCCAACTCCGCCGAAGCCAGCAAGCTTCAAGGTGCGAGTCACCAACAGGCACTGGCACGCTCGATCACGGCAGGCGTGAAGCAGTTCTTCCAGCAGAACCCGCCGCAGGGCACCTACATTGCCTGGCTGCGTGACAACGGCAAGCTGGCCATGGGCCCGCGTGAGCACACCGTGCGTCCCGGCGAGTCGCTGAGCATGCTCTCGGCGCGCTACGACATGAGCATGGCGGCGCTGCGTTCGGCCAACAACCTGAGTTCCGATGAGCTGAGGGTTGGCCAGCAACTGAAGATTCCGAGCGCGGAACTGGCGGGTGAGCCGTGAGTGATCTGTTGCTCGACGAGCAGGGCCTCGACGTTTCTGTAGATACTGAAAGCCCGGCGGCTCAGGCTGCGCGCATTCAATTGCTCAGCCCGCGACTGGCCAACCAGATCGCAGCGGGCGAAGTCGTCGAGCGCCCTGCGTCGGTGATCAAGGAACTGCTGGAAAACAGCCTCGACTCCGGCGCCCGTCGCATCGATGTCGATGTCGAGCAGGCTGGCATCAAGTTGCTGCGAGTGCGCGACGACGGCGGCGGCATTTCTTCCGATGACCTGCCGCTGGCGCTGGCCCGCCACGCCACCAGCAAAATCCGCGAGCTGGAAGACCTTGAGCGGGTCATGAGCCTTGGGTTTCGTGGCGAGGCGCTGGCGTCGATCAGCTCTGTCGCTCGCCTGACGCTGACTTCGCGTACTCGTGATGCCGATCAGGCCTGGCAGGTGGAAACCGAAGGCCGCGACATGGCCTCCCGCGTGCAGCCTGCTGCGCACCCGGTGGGCACCTCAGTGGAGGTGCGCGACCTGTTCTTCAATACTCCGGCCCGACGCAAATTCCTCAAGGCTGAAAAGACCGAATTCGATCACCTGCAAGAAGTGATCAAGCGTATGGCGCTGGCGCGTTTCGACGTGGCCTTCCATCTGCGCCATAACGGCAAGACCATCCTCAGCCTGCACGAAGCCCGCGATGACGTTGCCCGCGCGCGACGCGTCTCAGCCGTATGCGGCCCGGGTTTTCTCGAGCAGGCGCTGCCGATCGAGGTCGAGCGCAATGGCCTGAAGCTCTGGGGTTGGGTGGGGCTGCCGACGTTCTCGCGCAGTCAAGCGGACCTGCAGTATTTCTTCGTCAACGGCCGCGCGGTACGCGACAAGCTGGTCGCCCACGCGGTGCGTCAGGCCTATCGCGACGTGCTGTTCAACGGCCGTCATCCAACGTTCGTGCTGTTTTTCGAAGTCGACCCGGCAGTGGTCGACGTCAACGTGCACCCGACCAAGCACGAAGTCCGCTTCCGTGATGGGCGCATGGTGCATGACTTCCTTTATGGCACGCTGCACCGCGCGCTGGGTGATGTGCGTCCTGAAGATCAGGTGGCTGGCACGACGTCAGTCACCGCGCTGGTGCGTCCGAGCGGGCCTGAAGCGGGCGAGTTCGGCCCTCAGGGCGAGATGCGTCTGGCCAATAACGTGCTGGAAACACCACAAGGTCCGGCGTGGAATGCGCCGAGCCATACCGGAGCGAGCCCGGCTGCGGGCTCTGGCAGTGGCGCGGGTTATCAGTATCAGTACACGCCAAGGCCTTCGTCGGTGTTGCCTGCCGAAGAGGCGCGAGCGGCGTACAGCACGTTCTTCGCGCCGCTGCCGGGTGCGCAGGACACTCCCGCGATGAGCGCTGGCGTTGCGCTGCCTGAGTCTCAGGGCGATATTCCGCCGCTGGGCTACGCGCTCGCTCAACTCAAAGGCATTTATATCCTTGCCGAAAACGCCCACGGCATGGTGCTGGTGGACATGCACGCGGCCCACGAGCGCATCATGTACGAGCGCCTGAAGATCGCCATGGCCAGCGAAGGCCTGAGCGGGCAGCCGCTGCTGGTGCCTGAGTCGATTGCCGTCAGTCAGCGTGAAGCCGATTGCGCTGAAGAGCACATGGCGACCTTCCAGCAACTGGGTTTCGAGCTGCAGCGTCTGGGCCCCGAAAGCCTGGCGATCCGGCAGATCCCGGCATTGCTCAAGCAAGCCGAGGCCAATCGCCTGGTGCATGACGTGCTGGCCGACCTGATGGAATACGGCACCAGCGACCGAGTGCAGGCGCACATGAACGAACTGCTCGGCACCATGGCCTGCCACGGCGCCGTGCGTGCCAACCGGCGTCTGGCGATCCCGGAAATGAACGGCCTGCTGCGCGACATGGAAAACACCGAGCGCAGCGGTCAATGCAACCACGGACGACCGACCTGGACCCAGCTGGGTATGGACGATCTCGACAAACTATTTCTGCGCGGTCGCTGATGAGTGCTCTCCCTCCGGCCATCTTTCTGATGGGGCCGACTGCCGCTGGCAAAACCGATCTGGCCATCGAACTGACCAAAGTGCTGCCTTGTGAGCTGATCAGCGTCGATTCGGCGCTGGTCTACCGCGGCATGGACATCGGTACCGCCAAACCTTCAAAAGCGCTTCTGGACAAGTATCCGCACCGGCTGATCGATATTCTCGACCCGTCCGAGAGCTATTCGGCAGCGGATTTTCGTACCGATGCGTTGCACGCCATGGCTGAAATCACCGCCAGAGGAAAAATTCCTCTGCTGGTGGGTGGCACCATGTTGTATTTCAAGGCTCTATTGGAGGGGCTGGCAGACATGCCGGCCGCCGATGCCGAGGTTCGCGCGCAACTGGAGGCCGAGGCGGCGAGTCTTGGCTGGCAGGCCTTGCACGATGAGCTGGCGAGTATCGACCCGGTTTCGGCAGCGCGGATTCACCCCAATGACCCCCAGCGGCTGGTACGTGCGCTGGAAGTGTACCGGGTCAGCGGGATGAGCATGACCGCGCACCGTGAGCAACAAAGTGCGCAAAGTGCTCAAGCTGGCGCTTCGGGGCGGCATCAATTGCCCTATACTGTCGCAAATCTCGCGATCGCACCTCAGGATCGCAAGGTATTGCACGACCGTATTGCGCTGCGTTTCAGGCAAATGCTTGATGAAGGATTCGTTGAAGAAGTCGTAGCGTTACGTTCGAGGGGTGACCTGCACTCGAATTTACCGTCTATAAGAGCTGTAGGGTATCGCCAGGTCTGGGACCATCTGGATGGCAAGCTGACCCGCGACGAGATGCAGGAACGCGGCATCATCGCCACGCGCCAGTTGGCCAAGAGACAGTTCACCTGGTTACGAAGCTGGGAAAATTTACACTGGTTGGACAGCCTGGCTTGCGACAATCTGCCACGCACCTTGAAATACCTGGGATCGGCCTCCATATTGGGCTGAGTCCTTGCAATAGCCGTCTATCCTTGGGGGGTAACGGCCCAAGCCAATGTTTTCGAATTTATTCTATTGATCCTTAAAGGAGTGCGGCACATGTCAAAAGGGCATTCGCTACAAGACCCTTACCTGAACACTTTGCGTAAAGAAAAGGTTGGGGTTTCGATCTACCTGGTCAACGGCATCAAGCTGCAAGGCACGATCGAGTCGTTCGACCAATTCGTGATTCTGCTGAAGAACACCGTCAGCCAAATGGTTTACAAGCACGCCATCTCGACCGTTGTTCCGGTTCGTCCAATTCGTCTGCCTAGCGCGTCCGAATCCGAAGTGGGTGACGCTGAGCCAGGTAACGCCTGATAGGAGTCTGCCTTGTTCTTTGAGCGCCACGGTGGTGGTGAGCGGGCAATCCTCGTTCATTTGGATGGTCAGGACCCTGAGGCGCGCGAAGATCCGCAGGAGTTCCGGGAGCTGGCGCTTTCGGCAGGTGCCGATATCGTTGCGTTTATCAACGTGCCACGGCATCGGCCAACCGCCAAGTTTCTGGTAGGCAGCGGCAAGGTCGAGGAACTGCGCGACCTGGTCCACGCTGAAAAAACCGATCTGGTCATTTTCAATCATGTCCTTACGCCCAGTCAGGAACGTAACCTCGAGCGTGTTTTCGAGTGTCGCGTGCTTGACCGTACGGGCCTGATTCTCGATATCTTCGCCCAGCGCGCGCGGACTCATGAAGGCAAGTTGCAGGTCGAGCTGGCACAGCTCGAGCACATGAGCACGCGCCTGGTTCGTGGCTGGACTCACCTTGAGCGTCAGGGCGGTGGTATCGGCCTGCGCGGCCCGGGTGAAACCCAGCTCGAAACGGACCGTCGTCTGTTGCGGGTGCGCCTGCGTCAGATCAAGGGCCGTCTGGAAAAGGTCCGCAGCCAGCGTGACCAGGCCCGTCGCGGCCGTTCCCGTGCCGACATTCCGACTGTCTCCATCGTGGGCTACACCAACGCCGGTAAATCGACGCTGTTCAATGCGGTGACCGATTCCGACGTCTACGCTGCTGACCAGCTGTTCGCAACCCTTGACCCGACCCTGCGTCGTCTCGAACTGAACGACCTGGGGCCGATCGTGCTGGCCGACACGGTGGGATTCATTCGCCATCTGCCGCACAAGCTGGTCGAGGCGTTTCGGGCTACGCTCGAAGAGTCGAGCAACTCGGACCTCCTGCTGCATGTGATCGACGCTCACGAGCCCGACCGCATGGAGCAGATCGAGCAGGTGATGGCGGTACTGGGCGAGATTGGTGCCCAGGACTTGCCGATGCTGGAGGTCTATAACAAACTCGATTTGCTCGAGGGGGTCGAGCCGCAGATCCAGCGCGATGCCGATGGCAAGCCGCAACGGGTCTGGGTGTCTGCACGCGACGGTCGTGGCCTGGACTTGCTCAAGCAAGCCATCGCCGAGCTGTTGGGGGACGATCTGTTCATTGGCACGCTGTGCCTGTCGCAACGCTTTGCCCGGTTGCGCGCCCAGTTCTTCCAGCTGGGGGCGGTTCAGAGCGAAGAGCATGACGAGGAAGGCCAAAGCCTGTTGGCGGTACGTCTGCCCCGAGTTGAATTCAATCGCCTGGTGAGTCGCGAAGGACTGCAGCCGCTGGAATTCATCGAGCAACACACTTTGCAATAAAAGCCTTTCGAAGCGGTTGTGCTGCTTGGACGGGCATTCTGTAGCATTGGTCGGCGCGCCGTGGGCGCGTCTTTGCTTTATCAGATGGAGAGCGCTATGGCTTGGAATGAGCCGGGTGGCAACTCGAATAATCAGGATCCCTGGGGCGGCAAACGCAAGGGCGGCGACCGCAAGGGGCCACCGGATCTCGACGAGGCCTTCCGAAAGCTGCAGGAAAGCCTGAATGGGTTGTTCGGTGGTGGAAAAAAACGCAGCAGTGATGGCGGCGGCAGCGGTAGTTCGGGCAAGGGCGGCGGTTTTGGCCTGCTCGGCATCGGGCTGGTCGTGCTGCTCGCAATCTGGCTCTACAACGCGATCTACGTGGTCGACGAGCAGGAGCAGGCGGTCGTTCTGCGTTTCGGCAAATACTACGAAACCGTCGGTTCGGGTCTGAACATCTACTTCCCGCCGTTCGATCGCAAGTACCTCGAAAACGTGACGCGTGAACGTGCGTACAGCAAGCAGGGCCAGATGCTCACCGAAGACGAGAACATCGTCGAAGTGCCTTTGACCGTGCAGTACAAGATCACCAACCTGCAGGATTTCGTGCTGAACGTCGATCAGCCTGAAGTCAGCCTGCAGCACGCGACCGAAAGCGCCCTGCGCCATGTCGTCGGTTCGACCGCCATGGACCAGGTGCTGACCGAAGGCCGTGAGCTGATGGCCAGCGAGATCAAGGAGCGCCTTCAGCGTTTCCTCGACACCTATCGCACCGGTATTACCGTGACTCAGGTGAACGTACAAAGCGCTGCGGCGCCGCGTGAAGTTCAGGAAGCCTTCGATGACGTGATCCGCGCCCGTGAAGATGAGCAACGGTCCCGTAACCAGGCTGAAACCTACGCCAACGGCGTGATCCCGGAAGCCCGTGGTCAGGCCCAGCGCATCCTCGAAGACGCCAACGGCTATCGCGACGAAGTGATTTCGCGCGCCAAGGGTGAGGCTGATCGCTTCACCAAGCTGGTCGCCGAGTATCGCAAGGCGCCAGAGGTCACTCGCGAACGTCTGTATCTGGAAACCATGCAAGAAGTCTTCACCAACACCAGCAAGGTGCTCGTGACCGGCGACAAGGGTCAGAACAACCTGCTTTATCTGCCTCTGGACAAGATGATCGAAGGCAGTCGTAACGGTTCGGCATCCTCGTCGGGCGGCGCTGCGGCTACCGTCGTCGATCCGGGTTCCCGGGCTGCGGACATGCAACAGCAACGTGACACGCGCACTAGGGAGACTCGTTGATGAGCAATAAATCTCTGGTCGCCCTGATTGTCTGTGTCGTGCTTGCCGTCGTGGCCTGGAACAGTTTCTACATCGTTGCTCAGACCGAGCGCGCTGTGCTGCTGCAATTCGGTCGTGTGGTTCAGGCTGACGTTCCACCGGGCCTGCACGTTAAGGTTCCTTACGTGAACCAGGTGCGCAAGTTCGATGGTCGTCTGTTGACGCTGGACGCGCCGACTCAGCGTTTCCTGACCCTGGAAAAGAAAGCCGTCATGGTGGATGCCTACGCCAAATGGCGCGTGAAGGACGCTGAGCGTTTCTACACCGCGACATCGGGCCTCAAGCAGATCGCCGACGAGCGTCTGTCACGCCGCCTGGAATCCGGGCTGCGTGACCAGTTCGGCAAGCGCACCCTGCACGAAGCCGTGTCGGGTGAGCGTGACGCACTGATGGCGGACATCACCGCAGCGTTGAACAAAATGGCTGAAAAAGAGCTGGGTATCGAAGTCATCGATGTTCGGGTCAAGGCCATCGACCTGCCGAAGGAAGTGAACCGCAGCGTGTTCGAACGCATGAGCACCGAGCGTGAGCGTGAAGCTCGCGAGCACCGCGCCAAGGGTAACGAGCTGGCAGAAGGCATCCGTGCCGACGCCGATCGTCAACGCCGCGTGCTGCTGGCCGAAGCCTATCGTGAGTCCGAGGAAGCCCGTGGTGATGGTGATGCACAAGCCGCTGCCATCTACTCCAAGGCCTACGGTCAGGATCAGGAGTTCTACGCGTTCTATCGCAGCCTGCGTGCCTACCGTGAAAGCTTCGCGAACAAAAGTGACGTGATGGTGCTGGACCCCAACAGCGAATTCTTTCGCTATCTGGAAAAAGCCAAACCGTAAGCGCACACCGTGAATGATCACTCCGCCGGGCGGCAAAACTGTCCGGCGGGGTGATCGCGCGGCAAAACGTGTGTATGATGCGGCAGCCGGGAAATTCCCGGCTTTTTTGCGTCTACACGATTGATTGGCCGTGGCGTGTTTCGTGCGCGGCAGTTTTTTCGAGGACAGTGTTCGTAACACGGCGAGACAGAAGGCTCAGGTGCAAACGCCCTGAAATGACGTCCGCAGAGCGCTGTCTGCTTCACTCAAGGCTTGCCCAAGGGTTGGCCGCCCGGATCATAGGGGAAAGGCGTAATGGCAACGGTTGACCGCTGGCTGCTGCCGGATGGCATCGAGGAAGTACTGCCGCCGGAAGCTGCGCGCATAGAAGTGGCGCGTCGTCAGGTGTTGGATCTGTTTCAGAGCTGGGGCTATGAGTTCGTCGTCACCCCACACATCGAATACCTGGAATCACTGCTCACAGGTGCTGGCCAGGATCTGGATCTGCGCACCTTCAAGGTCGTCGACCCGCAATCGGGTCGGCAGATGGGTTTCCGCGCGGACATCACGCCGCAGGTCGCCCGCATCGACGCGCATACCCTGCGCCGCGAAGGCCCGAGCCGCCTGTGCTACGCCGGTAGCGTGCTGCATGCGCAGCCTCGCGCATTGTCGTCCTCGCGTAGCCCGATTCAACTGGGCGCCGAGTTGTATGGCGATGCGAGCCCGAGCAGCGACGTCGAAGTCATCAGCCTGATGCTGGCTATGCTTAATCTGGCGGATGTGCCTGACGTCCACATGGACCTGGGTCACGTCGGTATCTACCGCGGTCTGGCCCGTGCGGCCGGCTTGTCGGGCGAAGTCGAGCAACAGTTGTTTGACGCGTTGCAGCGCAAGGCGATCGGCGAAGTCATCGCCCTGACTGAAAACCTGCCGGCGGATCTGGCAGCGATGCTGCGTGCGCTGGTCGATCTGTGTGGCGGCCGTGAAGTGCTGGCTGCCGCTCGCGAGCGTCTGGCCAAGGCGCCGGCGCCGGTGATCGATGCGCTGGATGATCTGGTGGAAATCGCCGAGCGTCTGTCGGCGCGGTTCCCGGAACTGCCGTTGTACTTCGACCTCGGTGAGCTTCGCGGCTATCACTACCATACCGGTGTGGTGTTCGCGGTGTTCGTGCCGGGTGTCGGCCAGTCGATCGCCCAGGGCGGTCGTTACGATGACATCGGTGCCGACTTCGGGCGTGCGCGTCCGGCAACGGGCTTCTCCACCGATTTGAAAACCCTGGTCACGCTGGGGCGGGCACAGATCGAGCTACCGTCTGGCGGTATCTGGATGCCTGACAGCACCGATGCGGCACTCTGGCAGAAAGTCTGCCAGCTGCGCAGCGAAGGTCAGCGCGTGGTTCAGGCACTGCCCGGCCAGCAGGTTTCGGCAGCGAAAGAAGCCGACTGCGATCGGCAATTGATTCAGCACGGCGAGATCTGGCAGGTACTGCCGCTGGCCTCTTGAGTTTTCCAGTCGGCTGCAGCCGGCACCCAAGTTTGCGTGAATGAGGACAAGTGTTATGGGTAAGAATGTCGTAGTCCTGGGCACCCAGTGGGGTGATGAGGGCAAAGGCAAGATCGTTGATCTGCTGACCGAACATGCTACCGCGGTAGTTCGCTATCAAGGCGGCCACAACGCCGGTCACACCCTGGTGATCGATGGCGAGAAAACCGTTCTGCACCTGATTCCGTCCGGTGTCCTGCGCGAAGGCGTGCAGTGCCTGATCGGTAACGGCGTGGTCGTGGCGCCTGACGCACTCATGCGTGAAATCACCAAGCTGGAAGAGAAAGGCATTCCGGTGCGCGAGCGTCTGCGCATCAGCCCGTCCTGCCCGCTGATCCTGTCCTACCACGTGGCGCTGGATCAGGCCCGTGAAAAGGCCCGTGGCGAGCACAAGATCGGCACCACCGGTCGTGGCATCGGCCCGGCCTACGAAGACAAGGTTGCACGTCGTGGCCTGCGCATCGGTGACCTGTTCCACCGCGAGCGTTTCGCCGCCAAGCTGGGCGAACTGCTGGACTACCACAACTTCGTGCTGGTCAATTACTACAAAGAGCCTGCGGTCGACTTCCAGAAGACCCTCGACGAGTGCATGGAATACGCCGAGCTGCTCAAGCCGATGATGCTCGACGTCACCGCTGCGCTGCATGAAATGCGTCGCGGCGGCAAAGACATCATGTTCGAAGGCGCTCAAGGTTCGCTGCTGGACATCGACCACGGCACCTACCCGTACGTCACCAGTTCCAACACCACGGCTGGCGGTATCGCCACCGGTTCCGGTGTGGGCCCGATGTTCATCGACTACATCCTGGGTATCACCAAGGCGTACACCACCCGCGTCGGCTCCGGTCCGTTCCCGACCGAGCTGTTCGACGACGTCGGTGCTTTCCTGGCCAAGCGTGGCCACGAGTTCGGTGCAACCACCGGCCGTGCCCGTCGTTGTGGCTGGTTCGACGCCGTCATCCTGCGTCGCGCCATCGACGTCAACAGCATCTCGGGCATCTGCCTGACCAAGCTGGACGTGCTGGACGGTCTTGAAACCATCAATATCTGTGTGGGGTACAAGAACGAAAACGGCGCTGTGATCGACGCTCCTACCGACGCCGACAGCTATATCGGCCTGGAGCCGGTGTACGAGCAGGTGCCAGGCTGGACCGAATCGACCTTGGGTGCCAAAACCCTGGAAGAGCTGCCAGCCAATGCCCGCGCTTACATCAAGCGTCTGGAAGAGCTGGTCGGCGCACCGATCGACATTATTTCGACGGGCCCGGATCGCAACGAGACCATCGTTCTGCGCCACCCGTTCGCGTGATAAGTCGTTGAAATACAAAAAGGGGTCGCATCTGCGACCCCTTTTTTATGCACATGTGATTCAAATCAGCGGAACGGCACGGCCCTTGCTGTAGAAACGCTCATTAAAGATGCCATCACTTTAATGGCGTTTGTTGTGGGGGAGTCTACAATGTCAGCCGTCCTATCGCTTCTGCGCAGCCGCCTGCTGCGGCCCGTATTCATTGCTCTTGGCATTGCCCTTTTGGTGCAGGTGCTGGTTGCCGTCGCCCTTACCCGGAGCACCGTTACCGCGCTCGAAGCGGACCTGGCCACGCGCTTGGGTGTAGATTCGCAACACTTGTCGGGGGAGCTTGAGCAGGCGAGCCGCGACGTCACGTCCAGCCTCGACACACTTTCCCAGAATACCCGACAGCGCCTGAGCGCAGGTTTGTCGGCGCGCCTGAAAGATGAGCAGAAACAACTTCGCGCAACGCTGGAAAAAGCCCTCAAGGATTCGGCAACCGACATGGCCGAGCTGCTGGCTGCCGTTGCGCCGCGTGCGATGTGGGACAACGACACCCCGACCCTTTCCGAATTCGCACGCCGGGCCCAGCGCAATCCCAACGTGCTGTTCGTGGTGTACGACGACGCGCAGGGCGAGCATCTGACCCGCTACCTGAACCGCGACAACGAATCGATCAAAAACCTGCTGGCCAAGGGCGAAGGCGAGCGGGCCATGGACAAGGTCCTCAACGCTGCGCAAAACGACCCTTCTGTTTACTACGTCGAGGCCTCGATCAGCCCTAACGGCGTCGAGATCGGCAAAGTACGCATGGGCGTGTCGACGGCTTCGGTGGAAGCGGACCTGGCGGCGCTGGACAAACGTTTCACTGCGTTGATCGGCAATGGCGAGCAGCTGGTGTCCGAAAGCCTGGGTGGCGCCGCAGCAGAAAGCTCGGCGGCGCTGCGCTCTCGTCTGCAAACCGCTCAGACCGCTGCCTCTGCGATGGCCACCAATACCAGCTCTACGGTTCAGGACGCCGCCGCGACGCTGCGCTGGAGAATCGGTGTCGGCCTGGCGCTGGTGGGTTTGTGCGTTCTGCTGGTGCTGGCAGTCGTGCTGGGCCGTCGCGTCGTGCTGCGTTTGCAACTGCTCAATCGCGCGCTGGATGACCTGGCGGCGGGCGAGGGCGACCTGACCAAGCGGGTCAAACTCAACAGCAATGACGAGATCGGTGACATGGCGGCGGCGGTGAACCGATTTGTCGACAAGCTTCAGCCGATCGTGCGCGAGGCAGGTGACGTCGCGCAGCAGACGGGCGTCGAGATCGGCGCCATGGGCAAGCGCAACGCGGGTGCCAATGCGGCGGCGGAATTGCAGCGTGACGAGGTGGCAGCCAGCCTGCAGGCGTTGTCGCAAATGGCCGATGAAGCTCAGGCCGAAAGCCAGGCCATGCAAGCGGCTCTGCAGCAAGTGGTGGATATTCGCCAGGCCACCGACGAGAACACTCGCACTTCCAATCAAGTGGGCAGCCTGATCGAGGCGCTGGCAGGGCAGGTCGATGCCGGTGCGCAGGTCATCGAGCGTCTGGCTCAGCAAAGTGAACAGATCGAAGTGGTGCTGGAAGTGATTCACGGCATCGCCGAACAAACCAACCTGCTGGCCCTCAACGCGGCTATCGAAGCGGCGCGTGCAGGTGAAACCGGGCGTGGTTTTGCGGTGGTGGCCGATGAGGTGCGCGCGCTGGCCAGCAAAACCCAGAGCTCGACCGGTGATATTCAGGAGCACATCACCAAGCTGCAATCCGGCGCCAAGGAAGCGGTGGCAACCATTGGCCTGGCCGGTCGTCAGGCCAAGGAGGGGCTTGAGGTGCTGCGTGACAGTGCGCGTCTGCAGCAAAGCGTTCAGTCGTCCGTCGAGCAGGTTCATGCCGCGATCGGCTTGGCGACTCGTGCCGCCGAGCATCAGGCCAAAGGCGCACAGGCGGTGAGAGGGCGAGTGCAGGTGATTCATGCTCAGGCAGAAAAGGCTGCGCAGGCGGTCGTGGAAACCACGGCCAGCGGCAAAACGCTGGATAAGCTGGCGGCGCAGCTGAAAGCCAGCCTTGGACAGTTCCGGGCTTAGAGAGGTAGTGCCTCTGTGGCAGCCCGGACGCCAGGTGAAAGCGATGGCACAAACGCCATCGCCGGCAGTTGCACTGCTACAAGGGATCAGCGATAAATTTCCAAACCCCATAAAGCACAAAACCGAGCACTTGGCTCGGTTTTGTTTTGATTGGTGCCCAGGAGAAGACTCGAACTTCCACGACCGTAAGGTCACCAGCACCTGAAGCTGGCGTGTCTACCAATTTCACCACCTGGGCATGGCGCTGATTTAATTAGATTTTTCGTTTCGATGCAACCGAATTTTGATTTTTTTTGATCAAAGGGGTGTATTCGCTCGAACAACTGTCGAAAATCAGCTGCAAGCTGGCGATCGAGGACAGGGGGGGGAAGTGATCTACGCTCAGGGCTGTTTTCCAGGGCGGAATTTACAAACCCCAGAAAGCACAAAACCGAGCACTTGGCTCGGTTTTGCTGAATTGGTGCCCAGAAGAAGACTCGAACTTCCACGACCGTAAGGTCACCAGCACCTGAAGCTGGCGTGTCTACCAATTTCACCATCTGGGCAACTCGTTGATTTCATTCGACTAATTCTTGAAAAAGCCGTTTGATTTCAACTACAACGTGGCGTGTGCCGTCGTTGTGGGGCGCATCTTACGGAGGAGATTCGGGGCTGTAAACCCCCCTGATGGAAATTTTTTTTGAAATAGCAAAAAACCTCAATGAACGCTGCCTTCGCGTTTCAATCGGGTATATGCCAAACTAATTGCATACAGATAAGGTGAATTCATTCTAATGGCCGATTGGCAGTCCCTCGATCCCGAGGCCGCTCGTGAAGCGGAAAAATACGAAAACCCCATCCCTAGCCGTGAGCTGATTCTGGCGCACCTCTCCGAGCGCGGTTCGCCCGCTGCCCGCGAAGAACTGGTCGCCGAGTTTGGCCTGACGACTGAAGACCAGATCGAGGCCCTGCGCCGACGTCTGCGCGCCATGGAGCGCGATGCACAGCTGATCTACACCCGCCGTGGCACCTACGCGCCTGTGGACAAGCTCGACCTGATCCTGGGTCGCATCAGCGGCCATCGCGACGGATTCGGCTTCCTGGTGCCCGACGACGGCTCCGACGACCTGTTCATGAGCCCGGCACAAATGCGTCTGGTGTTTGACGGCGACCGTGCGCTTGCCCGGGTTTCCGGCCTTGACCGTCGTGGTCGTCGCGAAGGCGTTATCGTCGAGGTCGTTTCGCGCGCGCACGAAACCATCGTTGGCCGCTACTTCGAGGAGCAGGGTATTGGCTTCGTCGTTGCGGACAACCCCAAGATCCAGCAGGAAGTGCTGGTCACGCCGGGCCGCAACGCTGACGCCCGCGTCGGTCAGTTCGTCGAGGTGAAGATCACCCACTGGCCGACCCCGCGCTTCCAGCCTCAGGGCGATGTGGTCGAGGTCGTCGGTAACTACATGGCGCCTGGCATGGAGATCGATGTCGCGCTGCGTACCTACGACATCCCTCACGTCTGGCCGGAAGCCGTGGTCAAGGAAGCCGCCAAGCTCAAGCCTGAAGTGCAGGAAAAGGACAAAGAGCACCGCGTCGACCTGCGCCACCTGCCGTTCGTCACCATCGACGGCGAAGACGCCCGCGACTTCGACGATGCCGTTTACTGCGAAGCCAGACCCGGCAAGCTGCGCCTGTTCTCCGGCGGCTGGAAGCTGTATGTGGCGATTGCCGACGTTTCCAGCTACGTAAAGCTCGGCTCAGCGCTGGATGCCGAAGCTCAGGTGCGTGGCAACTCGGTGTACTTCCCCGAGCGCGTCGTGCCGATGCTGCCTGAAGAGCTGTCCAACGGCCTGTGCTCGTTGAACCCGCACGTCGATCGTCTGGCCATGGTGTGTGAGATGACCATCTCCAAGACCGGCGAAATGACCGATTACGTCTTCTACGAAGCGGTGATCCACTCCCATGCGCGCCTGACCTACAACAAGGTCAGCTCGATTCTGGAACACCCGAAAACCACCGAAGCCCGCCAGCTTCGTGGTGAGTACAGCGAAGTCGTGCCGGACCTCAAGCAGCTCTATGCGCTGTACAAGGTCCTGCTGGCCGCCCGCCACACGCGCGGTGCCATCGATTTCGAAACTCAGGAAACCCGCATCATCTTTGGCAACGAGCGCAAGATCGCGGAAATCCGCCCGACCACGCGCAACGATGCTCACAAGCTGATCGAAGAGTGCATGCTGGCCGCCAACGTGGCCACCGCCGAATTCCTTAAAAAGCACGAGATCCCTGCGTTGTACCGGGTTCACGACGGCCCGCCGCCGGAGCGTCTGGAAAAACTGCGAGCCTTCCTCGGTGAGCTGGGTCTGTCCCTGCATAAGGGCAAGGACGGTCCGTCGCCGAAGGACTATCAGGCGCTGCTGGAGTCGATCAAGGATCGCCCGGACTTCCACCTGATCCAGACCGTGATGCTGCGTTCGTTGAGCCAGGCGGTGTACACCTCCGACAACAACGGCCACTTCGGCCTGAATTACGAGGCGTACACGCACTTTACTTCGCCGATTCGTCGCTACCCGGACCTGCTGACCCACCGCGCCATTCGCAGTGTGATCCGCTCCAAGCAAGACACCCCGCACGTGCGTCGTGCCGGTGGCGCCGCCATTCCGAAAGCGCGCATCTACCCGTATGACGAGCCGGCGCTGGAGCAGTTGGGCGAGCAGTGCTCGATGAGCGAGCGCCGCGCCGACGAGGCCACGCGCGATGTGGTCAACTGGCTCAAGTGCGAGTTTATGAAGGATCGCGTAGGCGAGTCCTTCCCGGGCGTGATTACTGCGGTGACCGGTTTCGGCTTGTTCGTCGAGCTGACCGATATCTACGTCGAAGGCCTGGTCCACGTGACCGCGCTGCCCGGCGACTACTACCATTTCGACCCGGTCCACCACCGTCTGGCGGGCGAGCGCACTGGTCGCAGCTTCCGCTTGGGCGATACCGTGGAAGTGCGCGTGATGCGTGTCGATCTCGATGAGCGCAAGATCGACTTCGAAATGTCGGAAAAGGCTGCGGCAGCAGTGCCGACCGGTCGCAAGCGCAAGGCAGCCGAGCCCGCACCAGCGGCAGCTCCGGTGCAAAAAGCTGCCAAAGAGAAGGAAAAAACCACCCTCTCCAAGCCAAGTCGTCGTGCTGCCAAGGAGCCTGAGGCTTACCGCGCCAGCGACGCTGCGGCCAAAAACGCCGAAGTTCGCAAAAGCCGCGAGATGAAAAAGAACCTCCTGGCTGAAGCCAAGAGTGGTGGCAAGCCAGCCGCTGGCAAGGGTGATTCCGCATCCAAGCCAAGCAAACATCGCAAGGGGCCATCGAAGTCGGCGCCCAAAAGCGGTGGATCACGTAAACCTAAGGCTACGTCATGAGTCAGTTGGAAAAAATCTACGGCGTTCATGCTGTAGAAGCGCTGTTGCGTCACCACCCAAAGCGGGTCAAGCAGATCTGGCTGGCTGAAGGGCGCAGCGACCCGCGCGTGCAGGTGCTGATCGATCTGGCGGCGCAGAATCGCGTGCAGGTCGGTCAGGCTGAGCGTCGCGAGATGGACGCCTGGGTTGAAGGCGTGCACCAGGGCGTTGTCGCGGACGTGAGCCCGAGCCAGGTCTGGGGCGAGGCGATGCTCGACGAGTTGCTCGACCGCACCGAAGTCGCGCCACTGATTCTGGTGCTCGACGGCGTGACCGACCCGCACAACCTGGGTGCTTGCCTGCGTACCGCGGACGCCGCAGGTGCGCTGGCTGTGATCGTGCCGAAAGACAAGTCCGCAACGTTGACGCCGACTGTACGAAAAGTCGCCTGCGGCGCGGCGGAAGTGATTCCGCTCGTTGCCGTCACCAACCTGGCCCGCACCCTGGAGAAACTCCAGCAGCGCGGCCTCTGGGTTGTCGGTACCGCCGGCGAAGCCGAGCAGGAACTGTATCAACAGGACCTGACCGGTCCGACCATCCTGATCATGGGTGCCGAAGGCAAAGGCATGCGCCGCCTGACCCGCGAGCATTGCGATTATCTGGTGCGCCTGCCGATGGCCGGTAGCGTCAGCAGTCTCAACGTGTCTGTCGCGACGGGCGTGTGCCTGTTCGAAGCCATGCGTCAGCGCAGTGTGAAGGCCGCTTCGAAACAGTGAATGCAGTGACGCTGTAGCAAAGATGGCCTCTTGAATAGAGGCCATTTTTTTTAAGTAAATAGTCTGATTGTTCAAGTCGTGTAGTGTTTGGTCACTTAGTCTGTGGCTGTTTTCCGTGCGAATGCTATTTCGGTGGCCATTAGTTCTACGTGTAATGTAGGACTTGTCTCTGTTTTAAGTTGTGGCTTGTGCTCGTCAGTTGGGGTGTTTATAAGACACTTCGTACTTCAAGTTTTCGCTTGTTTACGATCTTGAACCGGTGAAAAAAGGATGCTCACTGTGAACACACGCTCTACAGAAAATAATACGTTAGATGAAGTAACCTCTGATCCCGCAGCCATTGCCTGTCTGGAAGACCTGTTCGTCGAACGTACCCAGAAGCGAAGAATTCGCCAAGGGCAATGTCCTGTTCGGCGCCCGGTGTTCCTTCGTCTAAACGGCGTAGCCCATGGGCGCTTCGAGGTGCTCGACAATATCCCTCAAGCTTTGCAGGTCGGTCTCTTTGCCAAGGCCGGGACTTATCCGGCATGGGTTCGATACTCGTGCGACGTTCCTGATGAGGTTCCGGATTTCGAAGCAACGGTCGGGGTAGGTATCAAGCTGTTTGACGTGCCTGGGCTCAAAGCCTTGTCTCCAGATGAACACGCTCCCACGATGGATTTTCTGCTGCAGAATCATCCGGTGTTCTTTGTAAAGACCGCGCGGGACATGTGTGATGCCTTCCAGGACTTCGATGCCTGGACCCAAAGCCATCCGGACACCGCGCAGGTGCTGCGTGATATGGCCAAGGCAGTTCCAAGCGTGCTTGATACTCCTCTGTGGAGCGTTGTTCCGTACCGCTTGGGGGGAGGCGGCTACTGCAAGTACAAAATCGTCCCTCAGCATCCTCCCGCAACGGTTGCGCCTGATTTTGCAGATCACGGCTACCTGAGAAAGGAGATGCGCCAGCGAATGGCCGCCGGGCAGGCGCGTTTCCACTTCATGGTTCAGCGCTGGACTGGCCCGGGGCCTGCGCCTGTGGATGACGCAATGGCGTTGTGGGACGAGAAAGCCATGCCGCCGGTTCATGTCGCCACATTGACGCTGCCCTTGCAGGATATCGACGCACGCAGCCAGACCGAGTACGGAGAAACACTCGCTTTCAATCCATGGCGTACGCTCGAGGCCCATGAGCCTGTAGGCAGTATTGCGCAGGCGCGTAAAGTGGTTTACCAGTCATCTGCCAATGTGCGTCGAAATTATAACGGGCAAGTATTGGGTGAGCCGCAAGTTTCTCGGCCTGGAACGCTTGAGTAACTAACGCTGAAACTATCAAACATTGAATTTAAGGATGAATGACATGGATGACGCTGTTTTGCGAGCGGGTTTGTCAAAGCCCGACTTAAGTAAGGTCGTGCGTGCGGCGATTCACCCCGGAATAGGAATCGCTCGCTTGGGGAATAGTCGAGAGCCGAACGGCTTTTTTATCGGGCCGGAAACGGTTGAAATCGATTCCCATTCCCCGGATAAGTACCGCGACGCCTCAGGGGCGTTAAAGCGTCAGGCCGCCCGTTTTCGAATCTATGGCTTTGACGCCGATGGCCAGGTTGTAGGCGAGCTGACAGCAGAACACGCGCAAATCGAGTGGCGCGTGCATCTGGCCAATCGCAAGGCGCAATGGTTCAAGTTCGACAAGGCAATGGACATCCCGGACGCCAGGGAGGTGGAGGTCCCGCTACGCAATGCCCATGTCACCGGGGAAGCACGAAAGGCGCTGGCCATCGATCCGGGCCCCCGAGTGATCAGTGGTAAAAACAGTGAGGGTGCGCCTTACCGGTTCGACAGTGCCGGGTTCATGGGGGTCAAGGTGCCGCTCGGTGAGCTGCGCACCGATGAGCGAGGGCGGTTGCTGGTTCTGGGTGGTTTTGCAGAATCGAAGTCTCCCTCGGGCAAGCCTGTCTACGACCCTGATGAGCCTCTGGGTTTCCCCAATGCGACCGAATGGTTCGACGATACCTCCGATGGGCCCGTCTCGGCGACGGTGCGTATCGAGGGCAGAAGCCTGCCGGTCGAGTCTGCCTGGGTGGTGGCCGCGCAACCCAGTTTCGCCCCTCATGTGGTGGGATGGCGCACGCTGTACGACTTGCTCGTTGACACCTACACCGAGTGTGGATGGTTGCAGCCTGTGCAGCGGGTTTCCTTCACGGGCGACATCTTGCCGATCCTTCAGCGTTTGAGCGGTTTGCAGTGGGTCAATAAAGGCTTTGCAAGCCTGTTCGGTCATGGCGCGCCGATGGATTTCAGCAATCCCCGGCTGATTGCCAGATTGGCGAGTAACGGACAAACCCATGCCCAGCTGCGCCGTACCGTGTTCAACGCTTTCCGTGCGGCGCTAAACAACGTTCATGAGCCGCGAACCTGGCCTTGGCTATACGGTGACACTTTCGGCGGGGAGCACGAGATGGCGGGGAATCATCTGGCGCCTTCCCCGGTCCGCAGTGAGTTGCTAAGCCGTTGGGTGGCGGGTGAGTTCGTTGATGACTGGAAACCCGATGCCGTTCCCGTCAGTTCGATCGAGAAAGTGCCTGTCGCGCAGCAACCGGCGATGCTCGACAAGGCAGCCCTGCATTTTTGCGTCGCCGATGCTTTCCACCCGGGTATTGAACTGAGTTGGCCCATGCGTCACGCATCTATTTATCGAGCGCCGTTTCGCATCAGAGAGGCGCCTGCCGATCAGCCTCTGCCAGACTACGGTTCGTTTCTCGATCAGCCTCGGGCGCTTGGCCCGTCAGGCCCGCTGCATCAACAGCCTGCGGGCGGCCTGAGTCGCTGGATGGCGCTTCCCTGGCAGCTGGACACGATTGGCTGTCGCTCGGGATACGACGTCGACTACGACCCCTATCTGCCGTCCTTTTGGCCAGCACAAGTGCCCAATCAGGTGTTGAGCGAAAACGATTATCTGGCCGTGATCGACAAAGAGCTTGGCCGGGATCAGCGTCTGGCGCATTTCAACCAGCGGCCACGATGGGGGCGCCAAGTCACCGGTGGCTTTGTTGAGCAAGTTATGCAGCTGGTGTCCGATACCGGAGTTCTGGGTGTGGTCGAGACGCGTCCTGGTATCGAAAACGATCCTGACTTCCCAAGCACCATGCAGGTGGAAATCGAGCGTGCCCAAGCGCCGAAAGGCCGGGTTCCGGTTCCGGAAAGCCTTGCGCTGGCCGAGGATAACGATCTGCTGGCATTGGCGGGATGGGACAGTGCCGAGCAGTACGAGGAATTTCGCCGGATACTTGGGCGGTGACCGAGTTTGACGTGGCAGTGATAGGCGGCGGGCCCTCAGGGGCCGTCGCTTCGCGAGTGCTGGCTCTCTCAGGATTGAAGGTCGCGCTGGTCGATGAGCCGCGCGGCGGCCCCAAGGTGGGTGAAAACCTGGCAGCCGCCGCTCACCCGCTCTTGCGCGACATGGGCCTGCTGCCATGGCTGGAGCTGAGTCGGCCCCAGCTCTGTGTCGGTAGCCAGTCGGCTTGGGGGAGCGATCGGCTGCAAACCCGTGACGCCATTCATGATCCCCACGGCTGTGGCTGGCTTCTGGATCGGGGCCGGTTTGATCAGTGTTTGCGCCAGGCCGCATGCGCCGCTGGCGTGCATTGGCAGCGTGAGCGGGTCGGGCAGATCGATTGCTGTCCCAGCGGATGGAAACTTGGGCTTCGCCGTCATGAACTGACTGCCCGCTGGCTGATCGATGCGAGCGGGCGTGCCTCGGTATTGGGCCGGCGCCTTGGGATAGCGCGCATCAGGGATCAGGACTTGATTGCCGTGCATGCCTGGGCAGATGCCTGGGGCTGCGGGCGGCACACCTTGATCGAGTCAGTGCGCAATGGCTGGTGGTACAGCGCACAACTGCCCGATGGTCGACGCATTGCAGCCTTTCATACCGGTGCAGCCGAGGCGCGCGCCTTGGCGGGCAATCGACACGCCTGGCTGGAGGCGCTCAGCTGCACTCTGCATCTGCGAAAGCTGTGCGAGCACGGCCAGTGGGAGTCGCCTCAGGCCTGTGACGCCAGTGGCGGCCAGCTGCAGTGTTGGGCGGGGGAGCGCTGGCTGGCGGTAGGCGACGCTGCCCTGGCGTTCGATCCGCTCTCGTCTCAGGGCATCTTCAATGCGCTTTACACCGGCCTGCGTGGAGCCCAGGCAGTACAGCAGGCGATAATGGGGCACGCTGACGCTGTCGGCACGTATACGGCCACGCTTCAGAATGTGCGCGATTGCTACGTGCGCCAACTGCGCTACCACTACGCCCACGAGTTGCGTTGGTCGAATGAGGGCTTCTGGCAGTCACGCAGGTCATGATCCGTCATGCATCGGTTATCCTCGCCGCGCTGTTCAAATATTCACCAATTGCCTTGCGCCGTTCCCGGCCCTTCTCTACAATTGCGCCCCTTGCTGTCATGGCAGGCGCCGATGTGCCTGTTCCTGTGCAAGATAAACCAGTGTTTTCACTCCTTGTCTGACCGCCCTGGCGGCAGGCTACAACCCGTAAGGAGCATTCATGCGTCATTACGAAATCATCTTTCTGGTTCACCCGGACCAGAGCGAGCAAGTCGGCGGCATGGTTGAGCGTTACACCAAGCTGAT